>ERZ889078.875-NODE-875-length-25629-cov-43.810354_pt1 | contig 25629 bp, 26 predicted proteins | sample MGYA00521266_ERZ889078 | MGnify/ENA primary metagenome ERZ889078 (study PRJEB32303, sample SAMEA104408618) | aquatic metagenome | biome: Brackish water; feature: Pelagic; material: water | place: Baltic Sea | collected 2014-06-16T06:34:00 | depth 76,534 m ...
ATTCTATCATGACTTAGATTGAGCAATTTTTGTGCCTTTGTATGAATCAGCCGTGGTGATAGAATGCACTTTATAAGGAATATGATGAAAGAAAAACACAAAATAAGCTATTATCCGAGCCACTTGCAAATTCAACCAAGCAACCAAGCAACCAAACTTAGCAAAATTAGATTATGCAAAATTGCAAGATAATATTGAGAAAAATCCAGACTTATTTATAGAATAGCATAAATCTATTGGGTCTATATTGTAGCGTTTGTATTAAATAAATTGAGGGTTTTAAGAGTAACTTGAAAGATTATGAGCGAATAAATCCGCTCATGTGGAAAAAGATTACAGACCTGTAACGTTTTCTGCTTGAGGACCTTTTTCGCCTTCACCTAATTCGAAAGTCACTTTTTGACCTTCAGCTAGTGAAACACGTCCGTGACCTGAGTTGTTAACTTGACGGAAATGTACGAATACATCTTTTCCACCATTTTCTTGTTCGATAAAACCGAAACCTTTGTCTTCGTTAAACCATTTGATAGTTCCGTTTACTAAATTTGCCATTGTGTTACCTTTGTGTTTGAGTACACCACATTTCTGTAGTGGTTTAAAATCTAATATGAAGCTTTATTTTAGGCAGATTATACTGTTAACTAAAAGTAATCAGTGTAAGGCAGACTAAAGATGTAACTCGAATCATCTTTCATTGCCGGTATTGTAGCTGAATAATTAATTAAAATAATTAAATTCTTGATAAAATTAACAAATTAATGATATTTAGGACAGTCAAGGTTAAATTATAGACTTTAAACGATAAGAAATAAATGAGGATAGAAAAAAAGGTGTGCAAGGGAGTAAGCACACCCTGAAATATTAAAAAACTAATCTACTATGATGAACAGGTAATATGAGATATACCAGCAATCTCAAAAAATTCAGAAGACTTTTGTCTATAATACTTCTCCCCTATTTCATGAGATTGTTCAGTATATGGATTAGTCATAACTTCCTGCAGCTCTCTAGTAAGCGTATAATTCCCTTTTTCAGCTTCTTGATAAGCAGGAACAAGGAACCACTCTCTTAGTGTGTACTTTGGATTGACTTGTTTCATTTCTCTAGAAAGCTTCTCACAAGATTCTGGGCTAGTTACGTTGATAAGTGATTTCCATTTTTCGAACCACTCAGACCAGCTTTTTAAAATACTCTTATTATATTTAGAATTACCGTAAAAGCTTTTTGTGAGTACAGAAATATCATCAGGAACACTAGAGAGTTCGCGAAAAAAGATAGTGTAATCGACAGATGTTTCTATCATTAGCTTCATAAGCTCATTAAACAGAGGTGCATTAAAGGTTTGCAGACCTAGCTTAGAAGCCCACATTTTTATCATTTTTTCTTGGATTACCTTAGAAAAGTCATCTCTTATCTCATTTAGTTGCTCAAGTTCATTTTCATGTAATTCAAGTAAAGGCTGCAGCGCTGTACAAAACATAGTAAAATTACGCTCCGCTGCTTGAGGTTGATTAAGAAATGAGAAATGAACTCCGCCACCCGTCCACGGCTGATATTTAGGGTCAAATATATCTATAAATCCAAATGGACCGTAATCAAGGGTATAGCCACCTGCTGCACAGTTGTCACCATTAAAGTTCCCTTGAGTGTAGCCTACACGAACCCAATTTGATACAAGTGAAGTCAAACGATTGCGAAACTCATGTGCTAGTAACAGTACTTTTTCCTGGGTAGTTAAATTTATGTCAATATACTCACTATATTCACGATCAATTAAGTGCAAGACAATCATCTCGAGCTCTTGCATCGCTTTTGGATGCTCATTTTTACGTGCACGGCGACCGAAAAGTTCAAGTTGACCTACACGAAGAAAAGAGGGAGCGACACGTGTTGTAATAGCAACAGCTTCTTCTATCATAACTTCGGGGTCCCTGGAATAGGAACCGTCTCTAAACCATGGTCGTCTGACTTTTTCTGTTTGTGATACATATAAACTCAAAGAGCGTGACGAGGGAATTCCAAGAGCATGCATATGTTCCTGTGCCAAAAACTCTCTAATACTTGAACGCAGCACTGCACGACCGTCAGCTCCGCGGCAATATGGTGTTCTACCTCCGCCTTTAAGTTGCATTTCCCAGCGCTTAGAGTTTATGACAGCTTCAAGGATAGATATAGCCCTGCCATCACCGTATCCGTTTCCCGTTTTAAAAGGGCACTGCTCGTAGTATTCTCTTGCGTAAATAGAAAGTGCATATCCTGTTGCCCAACCAGTACTGCGTAATGGTTGGGGTAACTGCGAAGTATCGCCAGAAAAAAGTCGAATAAAATCTTGCGATGTAGCCAAACTATCAGAAATCCCAAGTTCTTTAAAGAAGTTCTTACTATGCGTAATGTAAACGGGAGCTTCGATTGGGGTAGGCTTTACCGGGACATAATGCCCGCTAAATACTTCTCGGGGAGAGTGGTCTATGCCATTTTCTTTAGCATCCGGATCACAATTGAGTGTATCCAATAGCGAGTAGTCTGCTAAGTGTGCCAGATTACTGAGTGTATTTATTGTCTGGGAGCTTTGTTTAATCTTTTGCATATATCTTCCTTATTTTAGAAACATAATATCTTATATCTTTACTACTTTTATAAAATTAATAAATTACTTAAATAATTTGAGAAAAAGTATGTTTATAAACGACAAATTTTCAAAAATTTAGCAGTAAAACTCGCACGAGTATTTGTCAACAATTCAATAGTGCTACGAGATTTTATCTTCAATGACAAAATAAAATTTTAAATAAATATTTGCTAAAATGATTAAAGAGTATTATGTGAGGAGCTACTATGAAACTAGATGAAAAATATAAAATAGAAGAAAAAGAACTTAATGGGATTGTAAAATATCAGGTTAAACTAGGTGAAGAACTTAAGATATTTGATAACCTTTTCGAAGCAAACATAGCTATCAAAACTTTTAAAATGGGATTAGTATTTCAAGAACATACTGGTATGGAAATATTTATTTCAAAAGACTAAGGAATCAAAATTAAATAACGAGATAGAATACGGTTTTATTTAATTTTGATTCCTAATCGTTCTATACTCACACCATTATCTGTTAAAAACTTAGAGATAGTACTTGAGTTAGTATGCTCATACGGTGTCTTATATACAATTCTTTTTATACCACTTGCAATAAGGTTTTTACTGCACTCGCTGCAGGGTTCCAATGTTACATATATTGTCCCACCCTCTATAGATATCCCTTTTCTCGCTGCCCAAATAATTGCATTCATCTCTGCATGAATCTCATATGTTTTTGACCATTCATGATGCTCGCTGGTGTATTCACCATCCCAATGATCTACGCAATTGGTGAAACCAGCTGGTGTGCCATTGTATCCTGTACTTAAAATTCTTCCATCTTTAACGATGACTGCACCAACTTGCTTGGAAACACATTTTGAAGCACAAGCTAACTCTGTAGCAATATTTATAAAATTTGTATCACTTAACATTTACTTTATCCATTCCTCGTGTTTAATATAAGCTAATAAATCTATTTCTCTTAATGGTTTTGAATAATAATAGCCTTGAACAATATCACATCCAAGTTTTTTTAGAAGCAGTACTTCTTCTTTGTTTTCTGCACCTTCTGCAACGATTTCATAGTTCATGGCATGTCCCATTCCTATAATAGCAGTGACGATACTTCTATCGTCTTTATCACTAAGAATATCTTTTACAAACTCTCTGTCAATTTTTAATGTAGATATACGTAAAGATTTAAGGTAAGAAAGAGAAGAATAACCAGTTCCAAAGTCATCAATAGAAAATGTAATCCCCATCTCTTTAAAAGTATTGATATTGGAGAGTGTGCTTTGTAGGTTCGAAATCAAAGTATTTTCAGTAATCTCTAGTTCCAGCCACTCTGGCTTAAAGTCCAATTCATCTAAGACGCTTGAGATATTCTTTACGCATTCAGTGTCTTGGAGTTGTTTTGTGGACATGTTTACAGCAATATACTCAATAGCAATACCTTGTTCTTTCCATGCTTTAAATTTCACGCAAGCTTCTCTTAATACCCAATAACCAAGATCTATAATGAGATTGCTTTCTTCTGCAATGATTATGAAATCATCAGGCATAATAAGTCCATCACGAGGATGATTCCAGCGGATTAATGCTTCAACTGCAATAAGCTTTGCATTTTTTATATCAATTTGAGGCTGAAAATAAAGTTCCAACTCATTGTTGATAATTGCATATTTCAACTCTTCTTCCACACGAGAAACCTTAAGAGATCTTTGCGTCATCTCTTTATTATAATAAGTGTAGCCATTACGTCCATTGTCTTTTGTACCAAACATTGCCGTGTCAGCGAATTGCAATAGTTCTTGAGCAGTACTACTATCCTGAGGAAAAGTTGCTATACCTATACTCATTCCAACTTCGTAGGCACGTTCTTTATCTTGAATTGCTTGCGAAACTGTTTGGATTAATTTATTGCATAGTTTATCAATATCTGAGAGTGAATGAAAATTATTTACAATAACAATAAACTCATCCCCTCCAAGTCTCGCCACTAAATCTTCGTCGCGTAACGTTTTTCTAAGCCGTAAAGATATTTCTACTAGAACTTTATCTCCAGCTTCATGTCCATAACTATCATTAATAATTTTAAATTTATCTAAATCTATAAAAAGAACTGCTCCCTGTGTTTTACGTCTTTTTTGATTTGCGAGCATATAGGATAAAAATTCTAATGCAAACTTTCTGTTTGGTAAACCGGTTAAAGCATCGTGTGTAGCTGTATGGTAAAGTTTTTTATCTTGTTTTTTCTTTTCATTTGTAATAACAAGCATAACAAGAAGTGCAAGAACAGAAGAGATTAATACAAAAAGAGAGATATTCTCTTTTAGTCCACTCAATCTCTCCTCAATTTCCTTAGCATCGACCTCCGTTATAACAATCCATTCAAAATTTGGATATGTTATTGTGCTGTAACTAGAAAGAACATCTGTATCTCTATAATCTTTGAGCATAGAGACTCCCTCTTTATGTATCAATGCTTGAGCAAGAGCCTGGGAATCCATTAAAATATTCTTATTAAAAGAGTTTGCAACAGTGTAGGTCTCTTGTGAGAGCATTGTGTCAGAGCGAAGCTTTTTGTCTTTTCCCACTACGTATGTTTCATAAGAGTTATACAATGCGCTTGCCTTATAGTCCTGCAAGTCTGCAAGATAATCCTTATTTAATTGTACAACAACAATAGACTGGACACTGCCATCATCCTTTAGTATTGGGGCAAGCACAAACTGTGCAAAACCGGCACTACATGAACTATATAAAGCTAAATCACTCAAGACAAACTTCTTTGTTGTAACAACTTCATTTACTGCTTTTAAGAGATGGGTGTCTTCATATTTTTTTGAAAAGATATTCGTCCTATAATCATTTTCTTTAGTGACAGAGTAAAAAATATCCCCTTTGGAGCCTATCAGCATAAGATTGTGATAATTATGGTCTTTTACAAACTGCTCAAAATAATCAGCCCCTTCAATAAGGGGTGAAATAATGTCTGTATAAGCAACGGTGGTTTGCATACTCAGGCTGATATTTTTGATTTTCACCGGCCTGTATCCAACTAGTTCTATATCCCCTAAGCTTCCATATTTAACGTCTATTCCCTCAGAATGGAAGCCTTCATCGATGTGAAACCCTGATTTTTCATCCCCTACTTCACCCTTTTTTTTAAATCTGTTTGTTGCTAAATATGTTTTAAGACCTAATCTATGCACAAGATAAGTTTCTGCAGTGTCTCCAAGTGATGCAACATTTTCTATACTTTTTTGTAAAGTGTCTTGATTAATCTCCATAGCTATATAGCCATTCACACTTTCAAAGCGTATGATTGCATATTGTATATAACCTTTGGGTGCATCTTTTACACTAAGATTCACAAAGTAAACATCTTTGGCATTTTTCTTAAGTTTTAAGCTTTTAAAGATATCTTCACCCTCACTTAGGAACTCTTTTGCATAGGTATTTTTCATATTTTCACGGTCACTAGAATAAAGAATTTTCCCATTAGGTGCTATCATTAAAATATTTTTGAATCCAAGTTCGTCTTTATAAGATTTTATATTTTCAAAATAAACAGTATCAACGGTCTTAGCTTTTTGAAGAAAACTATAAATATACTGAAAAATATCTTTTTTAGATAAAGAGATAAGGTCTTTTTCGACGCTGGTGAAATAATCGAGTAGATTGTTTTTTTGTAAAGTTTGAATATTTTTAATATTGTTTTTTGCTTGTTTTTCTAAAAAGGAGACAGTTTTAATGAGTTCGTTCATATCAAACTCCAACTCTTGAAAATACTCTTGAATAATTTTCTTTTTTTGATGATTAATGTTTTGAATATATTCAAATGCGGATTGAGTGGTTTCTTTTTTTGAGTTGTTATATGTGAGGATGCCAAATACAATAATAGGCATAATAGAGGCGAAAATAATGATATTCTGGTAAGTGAATAAACGATTTTTTCTAATGTGCATTTAGTGTATCCCTTGCATTAACTTTTATATTGAATGTTTACTCAACACTTCTTAATACATTTATCTCAGCATTTTCTTTGAGTCTAGCAAAATAATCCCCAAGAACTTGCTCACGGTTTTTACTTAAGATTTCATTTTCTATTTGACCTCGCATCTTTTCAAAACCAAGATCTTCGACTCCCTTAATGGCCTTTACATAAAAACTCATATGTCCACCCTTTCCATCAGGAATTATAGGCGTAAAAGTATTAACAGCTGTCTTTTGTAAAAGGTTTGCTAACTCTGGAGATATTCTGTTATATTGCAATTCTTGTTCTTGTGTTTGAATCTGAGGTGCATAAAACATTGGATTTTCTATTTTTTTTGTAAGTGCATACTGATCTGTTGTTTGATAAATCACAGTCGTAAAAGAAGAAGGATGTGAAAAACTCTCTTTGTTTAAATCGTAGTATTCTTTAAGTTCACCTTCTGTTGGTCTTGAAGCCTGAGCATAAGCAATAGAATTATAAAGCTTCTGTGCCAAAAGTTTTTGTTTTACTTTAATTTTAAGTTCATTAGAGCTGATTCCATTTGCGTTGAGCGCAGCTTCATAAAGCTGTCCAACACTCATGTTGTTTCTTTGAGCTGTTTGTTTTATATCATCATACACTTCCGTGTTGCTTACATCTATCTTTCGTGTTTTGATTTCAGCTTCTTCAAGTTTTTGACGGACAAGCGTATTTATCGCCATCTCTTTACTTACATTTGACACTCGCATCTCTTTTTGAATATCGTGAAGTGTTATAGCTTCATCCTTCACCACTATCGCTACACCTGCAACCATGTTCGCACTTAAGGCTATACCCGATACTAAAGTTATTAAATATTTATACATATTAATCCAGTTTGTTAAATTTAAGATTTTATTTTACCATCATTTAACCAATCTTTGCCTAAAATGCGATTAATTAAAATAAAGGCTCTCTCATGATTGTTACTCGTTTTGCTCCCTCTCCTACTGGATATCTTCATATTGGTGGTCTTCGCACTGCTCTTTTTTCATACCTTTGGGCTAAAAAAAATGGTGGCGAATTTATGCTTCGTATAGAAGACACAGACAAAGCGAGAAATTCTCAAGAAGCCGCAGATGCAATCTTAGAAGCATTTAAATGGCTAGGTCTCAAACATGATGGCACTATCATCTACCAATCTCAGCGTAATGAGATTTATGCAAAATATATCCAACAACTTTTAGATGAGGGAAAAGCATATAAATGTTATATGTCAAAAGAAGAACTCACGGAACTTCGTGAAACTCAAATGACAAATAATGAACGTACAAAATACAATGGAAAGTATCGTGACTTCACAGGTGAAGTACCTGAGGGAATTGAACCTGTTATAAGAATAAAAGCTCCATTAACTGGTGCAATTATTGTTCGTGATGGTGTTAAAGGAGATGTTACCTTTCAAGCTGAAGATATTTTAGATGACTTTGTAATTGCGCGTGGGGATGGATCTGCGACATATAACTTTGTTGTAGCCATTGATGATCACTTAATGGGAATTAACGAGGTAATTCGCGGCGATGATCACCTCTCAAACACTCCAAAACAGATAGTTGTCTATGAGGCACTTGGATTTGATTTACCTGCATTTTACCATGTACCTATGATTCATAACTCAGCTGGAAAAAAACTCTCCAAACGTGATGGAGCAACTGATGTTATGGCTTACAAGGAGATGGGTTACACACCGCAGGCACTTCTAAACTTTCTAGTACGTCTTGGATGGAGTCATGGGGATCAAGAGATATTCTCAATGGAGGAGATGCAAAATCTTTTCAACCCTAAAGATATCAACAAATCTGCTTCAATTTACAATACTGAAAAACTTGACTGGCTCAATGCTCACTATATCAAAAACACTTCAAATCCTGAGTTGGCAGAACTTTTAACACAGTATGATTTGGTTCTCACTTCTCATGATAAAAAAGAGATTTTACTTGATGCACTCAAAGAGCGTGCGAAGACTTTAAAAGAACTAGCAGAACTAACAAAAGAGATTTTAGCAACTCCAACTTCTTATGATGAACAAGCGGCTACTAAAGCTTTTAAAGGAAATGCCATTGAAGTTTTAAATGCTTTTGGTGCAAAAATATCTGCTGCAGGTGAACTTCACCTACCAAGTGATTACCATCACCTTATGGAAGAAGTGGTGAAGGAGATGGATATAGGTTTTGGAAAAATCGGTCAGCCTCTTCGTATAGCACTTCTTGGAAAGATGAGTGGACCAGGACTTGACAGCGTAATGGCTATTTTAGGAAAAAATGAAACAATGCTTAGAATCGCCAATGCAATCACGATGGATGCACAAAATAATATATAGACACACACTTGAAAAACGAATTAATTTAGATAAACTAACAGCAATATACTAAACAAAGGTTGCTGTTATGGAATACATAACTCTTTTTTTCGATGCTCTCATCGAGCTTTCTCATGCAATGAGTCCCTACATACTTTTTGGTCTTGTTTTTGCAGGTATACTACACGAATTAGTTCCCGATACTATCGTAACCAAACATCTTGGAAATGAAAATATACTCTCAGTTATAAAATCAACTCTTTTTGGAATCCCTCTACCGGTATGCTCTTGTGGGGTTATTCCTCTAGCGACTAGTATTAAAAAATCTGGCGCAAGTAAAGGTGCGACACTTTCATTTTTAATCTCAACTCCGATAACGGGAGTCGATTCCATTCTTGCAACCTATGGGATGTTTGGATGGATTTTCACCATTTACAGAGTCTTCACTTCTATGATAATCGCGACAATCGCAGGGATACTTACAAACTTTTTAGACAAAGAAGTGCAAAAACCCAAGCCTGCTTTTAGTGCATTTGCTCCACAACAAAACTCTTTAAGCAAAGCCAACAATTTTAGTCTCAATACACAAAAAGTACAAGAGCCTGCAAGTTGTTGTTCTAACACACAGCAAGAAAAACAAGCTTTCTCTTTAAAAAAAGCATTTACCTACTCTTTTGGAACCTTATTTAGAGATATTGCGAAACCTTTGTTCTATGGTCTTATTTTAGGCGCTTTAATTACTATAGCTATTCCGCAGAATTTAAGTGTAATTCTTATGGATAATGCTTGGGCGTCTTATCTTATTGCCATTGCTATTGCAGTTCCTCTTTATGTTTGTGCTACAGCATCATTACCAATTGCTGCTGCTTTAATGTTAGCAGGTGTAAGTCCTGGAGCTGCTTTTGTTTTTTTAACAGCAGGACCTGCTACAAACACCGTGACTATAGGAGTGGTGAAGACTATGCTTGGCAAGACTTCGCTCTACATCTACCTTGGAACTATAGTTCTAGGAAGTATGCTCTTTGGTTTAGGACTTGATTATATTTTTGATGCTAATTCGATTGATGCTAGCAAGCTGATTCATATTCATGAGGAAGTAGGTTTTATTGAAATTTTCAGTTCTGTTATTCTTTGGGTTTTAATCCTGTACTTTATTTTAAAACCTTATTTTAAAAAGGCTTAAAAATATAATATGAATACAATTACGCTTAAGACAATATTTCAACTTATTTTAGATAAAAAACCAGCCTTGATATATGGGCAGATTATTACGCTTATTGCAGTTTTAGTGAGTGTGCCTATTCCTCTTATTTTACCTATGATGGTGGATGAAGTTCTTTTAGAAAAACCTGCGGGATTTGTAGAAACTATCAACTATTTTATTGGCGAGACAAATCCTTTTGTGTATGTAGCGATAGTAACAGTATCTGTAATATTTTTACGTGTAAGTTACTATTTACTTAGTGCTATCATTACAAAAATCTTCACCAAGATATCAAAATATGTCACGTTTATGATTAGAAAAAGACTTATCGAGCATCTACAAATCACTTCGATGAATGAGTATGAAACACTCGGCTCCGGTGCGATTACCTCAAACCTCATTACTGATATAAACACCTTTGATTCTTTTATTATGAACACTACTTCAAAACTCTTCTCTGCCACGCTCACACTTTTGGCTGTCAGTGCTGTTATGATTATGTTAAACCCTATTTTAGGTCTTATGATTTTAATCATCCAACCACTCAATGTACTGCTGAGTAAAAGAATGTCCAAAACAGTAGGTTTTTTAAAGAAAAATGAAAATAACTCTATTGAAAAGTTTCAAGAGAGTGTTGGTGAAACTCTAGAGTTGTATGGACAAATCAAGGCTTCCAACAAAGAAGATTACTTTTTTTCTGAGGCAATTAAACGCGCAGATACAATCCAAAAAACTTCAAATGAGTATAGTTTTAAAAGTGTTATTTATGAAAAGTTATCGACTGCAATTTCGCTTTCTATGTTTGAAGTGCTTCGTGCTTCAGGTTTTTTACTTGTTGTCTACAGTGACCTAAGCATTGGGATGATGTTTGCGATGTTTGGCTATATCTGGTTTATTATGACACCTATTCAAGAGATGTTGTCTATTCAGTACAGTTACGCTTCTGCGATGGCTGCGCTCTCTAGAATCAATAAAGTTCTCGCACTTCAAACTGAAAATACAGGTGAAAAAACCATAGAAACTCAAGCAGTGGAAATCGATTTAAAAAATCTTGATTTTTCTTACGCGAACAATAAACCTATACTCAAAAATGTTTCTCTCAACATCAAACATGGCTCTAAAATAGCCCTCATTGGCGCAAGTGGGAGTGGAAAAACCACACTTGCTCAAGTTCTTTCAGGATTTTATGAAAAAACAGCTGGAACACTTTGCTACAATGGAGTCAACACAGAAGAGATAGATAAAAAATCTCTACGTGAGAAAATCTTTTTAGTTTTACAGATGCCGATTTTATTTAACTCAACTTTACGTTTTAACATCACCATGGGTGAAGAAAACATCAGCGATGAGCAAATTCACACAGCACTCAAAATTGCACAACTCTCAGAGATGACAGACGACATGCAAGATGGACTTCAAACAATCGTTGGACGCCATGGAATCCGACTCTCAGGGGGGCAAAGACAGCGTTTAAGTATTGCTAGAATGGTTATAGCCAATCCCAGTGTAGTTATCTTTGATGAATCCACCTCAGCACTTGATGTGCATACAGAAGCAAAACTTCAAGCTGCATTACTCCCAATCTTAAAAGACAAAACAGTTATAACTATTGCACATAGATTAAGTACGGTGAAAAATGCCGACACTATTTATGTTTTAGAAAATGGAACTATTGTACAAAGCGGAACGCATGAAGAGCTAGAGGAAAAAGAAGGTCATTATACTGAGTTTGTTAAGAACCAGCTACTTTAAAAGCAACTGGTTCTTAACTATGGAACAAAGAACTATTATTTAATAATATGTGCTTCTGTTCTTCTATTTGCAGCACGATTAGCTTTTGTAGCATTATCTATAACTGGGCTAGATTCGCCTTTACCAATAGCTTCTAATCTTGAAGCATCTACATTTCCTTTACTTACAATAAGATCCGTAACAGCTTGTGCTCTTTTTTGAGATAACATTTGGTTATATGAAGTAGCACCAAATGAATCAGTATGCCCTTCAATAGTTGCTTTATACGATGTATGCTCATTCATAAAATAACCAAAACTTAAAATATCTGCTAAAGAATTTTCTTGCACATTAGCAGAATTGAGTTCAAAGTTAACATTCAAACGCACTTCAGAAGCACAACCATCAGCATCTACTTTTGTTACATTTGAATTAGTCGCTGGACATTTGTCCATAGAGTCTTTCACGCCGTCTTTATCGCTATCGCCATCAACTACTGGAACTACTACTTTACATCCAGAAGCATCTACTTTTGCTCCAGCAGGAGTTTCTGGACATTTATCAACAGAGTTTAAAACACCATCCTTGTCATCATCACCGTCAACTATTGCACATCCTGATGCATCCACTTTTGCATATGGAATAGTTCCTAGACATTTATCCATAGAGTCTAAAACACCGTCACCATCTTCATCGCCATCAACCACTACAGGAGCTTGCACTTTTGGCATTGGACATACACTATCTCCAGAATGTACTGGACAATGGTGAGTCGTGTAAAAAAACTGAGTGTCAGAAACTGCTTTTAGTTCCTCTTTTGTTGTACAACCTGTAGTTACTAAAACTAAAGTTGCAGCTATTGCAGAGAGTTTGATTATGTTTATCATATGATATCCTTATTTTTAAATGTGAAATTGTACCATAAAATTATGAATACATTTTGAATACATTTTTAATACATTTTGAATAAAATGTAAATAATATATATTTAAGCTTGTAAAAGTGTAGCTAAGGGCTCTTCTTTATTTGCTTGTATTTTCTCTTTCTTAGATGCAACAAAATCAATCTGAGAAATGTTTCCCACTTCACCGTTTTCTTTTAAAAAAATTCCAGAAGATTTCATTTCACCGAGTACATTGTTAGCTGCTGTTTTGTATGTGAATTGACTTGACTCTGAGTTTAAATAAATCGCGCCAATACCTACTTCACCGAGTCCTACTAGCTCTTTTTCATTTTTATCTTCATTTTTAAGCCAGATTTGAAGGCTATCGTAGATAGAGTCATTTTCATCAATCCAAGAGTTTTTATCTTCATCGTAAGCACTTAATTCACCAAAACCATTACCAGTTACTGTTCCAAAAAGTTCACTTCCTTGGTTTACTTCACCATCTTTGTTTTTATCAAGTGCTAAAAAACCGCTTCCACTTCCAAGTTTAGATATCTGATCACTTGTACCGTCATTGTCTAAGTCAAAAGAAAAAGTATCCGTTAAAAGCTTTGGGATGTCTCCATCAAGATTAATAACTAAAGGATCAAACGCTGTATAAATGTCAATTTTGTTTTCAACCATAAAACTTCTAGTCATTGAAAAATTAAGATTTAAATCTATACTGCCTTTATCTGTTACAACGTGCCCCATAGTTGAAAAACTCAAACTCTCAGTCTCTTCATGCTTTTCATGCATGGAATAATGTGTGTATCCAAAAACTTCTTGCCCCGATTCCTCAGCCTTATTCGCTGATCCAACTTGCTCTTGTATCATCTTTATTAGATTTTGAATGATACCTGCGAGTGTTTTGGATTGTTCACTAAAGTAAGAACAGCAATCTGTATGTACAGCTTCGTGTTTTGGAGTCTTTTGCAATTGCTCAAAGCCTTCCATAGGGCTATCTGTAAAAAAGCTAGAAAAGCTAAGTTTTGATTCGATCATACTTTTATATTCTACGTGTTTTGATTGCATTGCAATCTCATGTGTTTGTATCCTCATACTATTCACCTTTTTGCTTAGGCTGTAGCTCCCATCTCAGATTAGCCTTAAATATAGGAATTTTTCACCCTCTAGAGTATCTTAAGCAAAGATAATTCCCTAAATGTAGAACTATTATTTCCAGCTCAAAATAAAACTACTACCTACCCCAAGCTCAGACTGCACTTCAATATCTATACCATAGGTATCACAAATTTCTTTTACAATACTTAGCCCCACTCCAAATCCACCTGCAAGGTTTGAGTTTCTCTCATAGGCTTTGAAAATATCTTGTATCTTGTGTGCTTGTATCCCAACACCCTCATCTTTAATAAGAAAACGACCCTGTTTTAGCTCAACCCTTATTGTAGTATCTGGCATAGAGTACTTGATGGCATTTGAGATTAAATTTGAGAATAACAACTCCATTCTGGAATCCACTGCTACAATATTCGCATTTTCTAGAGTAGTTTGTATTTTTATATTTTTTGCCATAGTTAACTCTGCATAATACTCTACGCTTTGCTCTAAAAGCGGTTTGAGTTCTAAAAGTTCTGGATTTTGCACCTTAGATGAAAAGTTCAAATAGGCAAGAGATTTGTAGATACTATAGAGTTGTTTCGTGCTAATAGAGATATTTCGAAGAATCTTTTCATCGTAGACTTGCTTTTGCATAGCACGCTTTGAACTCATAGTTAAGGCTGTTATGGGAGTGTTTAACTCATGCGATATATCTTGGATAAATTGCTCTATTTGTATCATCTTTTGATGAACTGGTCGCATAAATAGTTTAGATAAAATCCAAGAGATGATGACGATAGCTAAAAATACTAGTATAAGAATGACACTAACATTTTTTTGCAATGCAAGAACATTTTTATGATAACTCTTCGTCCTTGCGACAACATACTCTATCATCAGATGTTCTTGGGGTGCTGAAGATACTAATGTTTGAAATCCATCCTTTTGAAAATATGTTTCTTTATAGACCTTGTGCTCTTTTGTTGGGATTAAAATATATTCATAATCCTCTTCAACATCTGGTAAAATGAGTTTTTCACCCATCATATGCGCATTGATAATTAAACTCGAAACTTTATCTGCTAAATGCTGCAGTTTATAATAGGTCGTATTATCTAAAGCACTTTTTTGCGCAGAATAATACCAATATCCCGAAAGTAAAACAAAGAGAAGAGAAGAGGCAAGATACAAAAATAAAAATGAATAAAAAGATTTTTTTTCTATCTCATTCAAAACGGTATCCTTCACCGCGAACATTGATAATATGCTCTTTACCAAGAATTTTTCTAAGCTCTTTTACAATAGTGCGAATAGCATCTCCTGTTGGCATCTCATCAAATTCCCAAATATTTTGAAGCATCTCATCCGCACTCACTACACGATGTCTATTTTTATAAAGATATTGCAAACAAGCACTCTCTTTAGCTCTGAGTGTTTTACTTACCTCAGCGTTTCTTAAAATATGCGTCTGTGTGTCAAACTCTATAGATTTTGCCAGTTCAATAATGGAGTTAAGACCAAAGTGTCTTTTGATATTATCAATCCTTTGTCCCAACTCTTCTAAGTCAAAAGGTTTTTTGATAAAATCATTCGCCCCTGACTCAAAAGCAGACTTCAAATACTTTGTATCGTGAAAGGCAGTTATAAAAATTGTTGGAGTGGTATCCGAAAAACTTCGGAGCTCCTTAAGTAAAGTTATCCCATCCCCATCCGGAACATTGATATCAAAAATATACAAATCATAAGAATTATCATCTGCAAGACTAAGAGCTTTTTTCATACTATAAGTATGTGTCACTACATAATTTTCTTCTAGATAATCAACTAAGATGTCTGCTAGGACAGTGTCGTCCTCAAGTAATAATATTTTCATAAAAGTATTATAGCTTGAATTATTTCTTACCCTCCATTGTCATATCAATAACTCATAATCTTAGAAAGGTTAATCTTACCATACCCATAATAGTCATTTCGACCATCTTCATAAGGCAGATTCCCAATTTTATCACTACTATTTTTTAAGATGTTTTCAACTTCTACCCTTGTTAAAGCTGGATTTTTTTCAAGCAATAGTGCTATTGTCAAAAGTTGCCCTGAAAGGTAAAAACTAATCTTCTCTTTTGGAGTAGTTTTGATTTTTTTTACTATCCCCTCATTGACTGGATAGGTCACACCACCTATATAAGGCTGTCTCTATCAAACTCCAACCCACACCCAACACCACAGTAACCGCAAACTGAACGAATCATATAGTTTTCCTTATCTCTTGTTAAATCATATCACAACACAGATTAATGTAATTTTAAGATTTAATTGTATGATTTTTAATCAATAAAGAGGCTATTTTCTCTTCAATATCCTATATAATTTCTAATCAAACATTTAAATAATGTAAATTTAAGGATTGAAGATGTTAAAGGGAATAATTAAAATAAGTGTAGGTTTATCATTAGTTGCTACTTCATTGTTAGCTGAATTAGAAAAAAAAGAGCTCAAAATCGGTTTTATTGCTTTAACGGATTGTGCACCAATCGTTATAGCTAAAGAGAAAGGCTTTTTTGAAAAACATGGTTTAGATGTACAAGTTATTAAAGAGGGTGGCGGATGGCCAGGGATTCAACAAAAGGTGATCTCTGGCGAATATGATTTCTCTCATGCTCTAGCTGGAATGCCAATTGCGGCTACTTTGGGGATAAATGGTAATGCAAATCTCCAAGCGGTGCTCTCACTTGATTTTAACGGAAATGGAATCACTTTTGGAAACAACATCATAAAGCATATGAAAAAGTATGGTATGGATGAGAAAAAACGCCCTCTTGGTTCTGAGTCGCTCAAAAAATATATAGATGCTAAACACGCTGCTGAGGGTGATAAATACCAACCACTCTCTTTTGGTATGGTTCACCCAGTTTCTACGCACAACTATGAACTGCGATATTGGATGGCAAGTTCAGGAATCCGCCCAGATGCTGATGCGACTATCAAGCCATTTCCACCACCAACAATGCCTTCAAACCTCATCGCTGGAAACATTGAAGGGTACTGTGTTGGTGAACCATGGAATGAAAGAATCGTTATGGAGAACAAAGGCTCAACTCTTGTAACAAACTACGACATCTGGAACAACAACCCAGAAAAAGTGCTTCAAACAAGAGCAGATTTCATAACAAAAAACCCAGAAACTACAAAAGCTGTAATGAAAGCGATTTTAGAAGCACAAATGTGGCTTGATGCTTCATGGGAAAACCGCAAAGAAGCAGCAAAAATCTTAAGTAAACCAAACTATGTAAAAGCTCCAGTAAACGTTTTGGAAAAATCGATGATAGGGACATTTCAGTACCTCAAAGGGCAAGACTCGGAGCCAAACCCAATGTTTAACGTATTTGCAAACTACTATGCTGCGTATCCGTTTTACTCCCATGGGATGTGGTTTATTACACAAATGTACAGATGGGGGCAACTTGAAAAACCTGTCAATATGAAAGAGGTAATCGAATCCGTTTACAGACCAGACCTTTTTGAGCAAGTGGCAAAAGAGGTTGGGTACAGCTTACCACCAAGTGCATGGAAAAAAGATGGTGTAGATGAGTACAACATGTTTATGGATGGCAAAGTTTGGGATCCAAACAAGGCGGTTGAGTATATCTACAGTTCAGAAATCCATGAAGCTAAAATCTCTAAAGAGGAGCTCATTAAGGTGAACCAATGGAGTGTTGTAACTGAACAACCAAAATATGTTTGCCCTTACGGACCAGCTGGATGTGCTGACCCTAAATATGTAACAAAATAAGTGATGTCGTCATTCTAAAACAGTTTTTCGTCATTCTGAACTTGTTTCAGAATCCAGAGATGCCGAATCAAGTTCGGCATGACGGTTTTAAAATATTTACAAACAAAAGCACCTAGATAGCAAACAAATTTTTCTTGATACTTACAACTCTTGAAAACTAGGTACTTCTCTGTGTAAATATACATAAAATAGACAACGAGGTAAAAAAATGAACAAAGAAACAATCAAAAAGATACTCTTGCCACTCTTAGTGCTTGTAATAATTCTTCAAATATGGTCTGCTATTGCACACACGGTAGAGAGCTTTCCAAGCCCTAGCAACACATACGTTGCAGCTTTTGGTGGAACCACTTCTGATGGTGATGAGATGGTTGGTGTGTTATCGGATCCATTTTATGTTGAGAACCAAGATGTAAAAGGGATTTTTTGGCAGATTTTAGAATCGCTCAAGAGAGTTTTTGCAGGCTTCACCTTAGCAATCATATTCGGTGTGCCTCTAGGTTTATTTGTTGGGATGAGTAAAAGTGCGCAGTACGCGTTTAACCCATTCATACAGATTTTAAAACCTGTTTCACCACTTGCTTGGTTGCCACTACTGCTTTTTATCTTTCAAGATATCAATATGACAGCAATCGCAACCATTTTTATAACATCGATTTGGCCAATCATCATCAACACAGCGCTTGGGGTAAAGAGTGTGAGTGAAGACTATATGAATGTTGCAAAAGTACTGCAGTTCTCACCACTTGAAAAAGTGTTTCAGATTATTTTGCCGGTTTCGGTTCCGTACATATTTACTGGTATGAGACTCTCACTTGGAATTGCTTGGCTTGTAATCGTAGCGGCTGAGATGCTCACAGGTGGTATAGGTATTGGTTTTTGGATTTGGGATGAGTACAACAATCTTAACTACTACAACATCATTATAGGGATCATACTTGTAGGTGTTGTGGGGTATATTTTAGACCTTATCATGGGGAAAATTGCAGATTATTTTGATTATACAAAAAAAGGTAGAGCGTAATGAGTAAAAAGTTTTTAAATTTAACAAATATAGAGAAAAGATTTCCAATCCCAGGTAAAGAGGATTACATAGCTGTAACAGATGTAAACTTGGAGATAAAACAAAATGAGATTATCTCTATCATCGGTCATAGTGGTTGTGGAAAGAGTACTCTTTTAAACATGATTTCAGGGCTTGATGCACAAACAAGTGGCGATATTATACTTGAGAACAAACATGTACTTGGCCCTGGACCTGAACGCGCGGTTGTTTTTCAAAACCACTCACTCCTACCTTGGCTGAGTGTGTACCAAAACATTGAGATGGCAGTAAAAAAAGTAATGCCACAACTTGATAGCGCACAACTCCGACAAAGAGTGGAGCAATTCGTTAGTATGGTGAACCTTGACCACGCAAAAGATAAACTTCCAGGTGAGATAAGCGGTGGTATGAAACAACGTGTTGGGATTGCAAGAGCACTCTCCATTCAACCTAAAGTACTTCTTATGGATGAGCCTTTTGGAGCCTTAGATTCACTCACCCGTGCTAACTTGCAAGAGCACTTGATGCGCATTCAGCAAAAAGTTCAAAACACTGTTGTCATCATTACACATGACATTGATGAAGCGGTACTCTTGAGTGATAGAGTTATAATGATGACAAATGGTCCAAAAGCAACCATTGGTGAAATACTTGAGGTAAAGCTAGAGCGTCCACGAAATAGAGTAGCACTTCAGAGTGATCCTGAATATATAAGATGCCGTGAAGCGATTTTGAGCTTTTTGTATGAGAAATTTGCTAAAGAAGATGAATAAGCAGATTACCTACTTTTTGAGAGGATTTTATATCCAATTCCAAATTCATTTATGATACTTTTTTTTGCTAACTTGACTTTAAGTCGCTTAATCACATTTTGTACAGCACTTTGAGTCATAGCTACTCCTTGCGAGGCGTAATAATCGATTATATCATCGATAGAGAAAAATAAAATCGTGTTGGAAAAAAGTAAAGATAACAAAAGCATCTCTTTTTTTTGTGAGATGTACTTTTGTATCATTTTCAAAAAGCTCAATTGTTTTTATAGTAGTAATTGTCACTTGCGTACACAAAGTGAATGAATATTGCAAAAATTATAATTATATTTTTCATTTTTTTCTCTAGTGTTTAAGTTGTCACAATATATTTTAAATTATTTAACGCAGGATTAAATAATATGGGGTCAAATAATAATCACGCTTCTAGTTTAAGTTTACCAGTCGCATAATTATGCACCAATACTTGAATTAGATTTTGATACCCTATCCCTAAATCTTTTGCTTTAGCTTTTACAACTGCTAAATCAGCAACTGAAAATCTAATAGTTGTTTGTCTTTTTTCTGTTAAAGATTTAGTATATTGAGCACTATTTTTATAACTATTGATTTCATTAACTGTTAATGGCTTATCTTTCCATTGACCAGATTCTAGCTCTTCTAATAGCTCTAACTCTTCACCATCAAGGTTTATATCATCATTTTTCATTTTAGCTCTCCTCATACTCTTTGTTTAACTTTCTGCTTGAAATAATCGTTTTTAAAAAAATCTCTTTATCATTTTCAACAAATGGCACATAGCAAATATAACCGTTTAATCGAAGTATAAATATCTCTTGATTTGGAAATTTTTCAGAATTTGGATGAAATTTTCTACCCAAAATATTTCCATTTTCTAATTCAATAAGAACTTGTTCGAAGTCAATATTTCGTTGTAATTTTAAAAGCTGATTTTTTTCTTCATTCCATACAATTTGTTTTATATTCATAAGTATATGGTAGCACTTTGTATTGCTCTTGTCAATACAAAATATCTTTAATTCACAGCGATGTGTATTTGGAAATAGTTTTTGTACTCAGATTTAAAAAATTTGCTATCTCGGTTTTCGTGTATCCATATTCGAAAGCTTTTTTAATGTTTTCATTTCTATTAATATCCCTATCTTGTTCAAAAAAAGTTTGAACTCTTTTTGTGAGCACTTTCATAGCTCCATCCTTAAAAATAATAGCGGGCGATACATAAACAGTACTCAGTGCGTCAACTTGCAGCTCTATACTTATATAGGCTTCGTACTCTTGTAGTGTCATGTCAAATATCTTGGAGTTTTCCAGCAGTAAGAAGTAGTCTTGCTTATACTTCCACTGAAAAAATGACTGATGTCTGTAAGTACCAATATCGTTTACCATATTTGCTTTTATTGGATTGCGTTCTATATACTTCGCAACTATCCAAAAATGTGCGTCATCGTAAAGATTATAGGAAGCAAACCTCCCTTGCCAAAGATGCCCATTTCTTTTGTATTTTTTGTTAAAGTAGATGGAATAAAAAGAGTTTAGGTATTTTATAGCTTGTGAGATATTTTGCTCAGTAGTTTCGAGTAGTATGTGATAATGATTTGTCATTAGGCAATATGTATGAATGACAATATGATACTTCTTTTTCATCTCAGAGAGTAGATCTAAAAACTTATCGTAATCTTCTGGTTCTAAAAAAATATCTCTTCTCTCCACACCACGGCTTATAATATGATAAAAACCCGGCTCTAAAATACGATTTTTTCTTGCCATAATGCACCTCTATAAATTTCGGATATTGTAACAAAACAATATTTAATTTATATTTTGACCCCATCTCTATATTTAAGTTTTATTTCCTAAATAGGGTCTGACCCCATCTCTCTGCGTCAGTTGATACGCATCTGCAAAATATCCCCACGATGGATGAAAAACCATAAACTTACTTTGTGGTTTTTCATCTCTTAAAATCTCTTTTATTTTTGCATCTGTATCTTGTATCTCTTTTAAAAAATTCTCTAAATTTGATTGATAAAATTGTTGATTCACAGGGTCTATAGTAACAAGCTCTTCATAAATATTTTTAGCCATTATCCCAACATTTTTAGGTGAAGTCCATGTATGTGGATCTTTTGATCCATGATGTGTATGTATAGCATCTCTTTTTGTGTCGGATGCATGCTCACACATATCTCTTTTCTTTATTCCCTTAGCTATATCTACAAACTTAAGGTTTTCATTTTGTGATTTAAACCTTGGTAACCATACATCTTCAAAGTCTACACCTATACTTAAATAAAGGTCTGCGTTGGATAATGCTACCATCTGAGAAGATTTTGGTTCATACGAATGTGGTGAATTTCCTGGTGCAACCATTACTGTTACATCAAGCATCTCTTTTGCTATTTTTGTAACAAATATTTTTTCTGGAACAATGCTTACCACAACAATTGGCTTCGCCATCAGAAGTGATGTAATCATCACAATGCTTAATAATATGATCTTTTTCAAAATAATCCCTCTCTCAATATAGAAAAGAATTGTACTTGCAGAGTACTTAATTGCAACTTAGTCGCATAAACTAAGATGTCGTGAAGATTTAAAGCGATACAATAACTTTATGAAATTAGATACTATTCTTGAAAATAAAAGCTTAAAGTTAACATCAGCACGTAAAGAGTTATTGGAGATACTTAGCGTTGAAGCTAGACCCATATCTTTTGATGATATAAAAGATAAAATAACTATGGATAAGGCAACATTTTATAGAAATATATCAAAATTTGAAAACGAATCTATAGTCAAAGGTTTCGAATCAAATGATAAAAAAAGATACTATGAAATTCAAAATTCACCCCATGCCCACTTTATATGCAATAGATGTAATTACATAGAATGTTTGAAAGATACTTCATTTTTAAAACTAGAAGGACACAAAGTTATCGATACTATTTTCAAAGGTATTTGTAAAGAGTGTAACCAACAATAGTCTCAAACGACAGATCCTATTGCACTATTTTAAAACAGATGTAACAAAATGATTCTATATGAATAATAATTCACTTCTTATTCATACTACTTTTATCTGATTATGTTATTCTTCCAAACACATACAAAATAATCTTCTACGCATACAAGGGAATATCAATGAATCTTATAAAACAATTACTAAAATATTATCTATACATGATAAGTATCTTTTTTATAGGAAGGGTATCACTTTTTATATTGTATTTTGACAATTTTAAAGATTCTGGGGCTAACTATTGGCTTACGTTTCTTTACGGTTTAAGAATGGATACAATTACCGCATCGGTATTGTTAATAGTACCTGTCATTTTACTCTCATTTAGTCCAAACATATTTAAAAACTTAGTCAATACTCTATTAAAGTACTATTTTTTAATAATACTCTCTTTAATAATCTATATAGAAAATGCAACCTTCCCTTTTGTTGCACAGTATGATATGCGACCAAACTACCTTTTTGTTGAGTATCTCATCTACCCAAAAGAAGTGTTTGCAATGATATTTGCTGATTATAAACTAGAACTATTTGTAGCTTTAGTGATGATAAGTATATTTATATACCTATATCTAAAACATTACAAAAATAGTTTTGCTCGTGTTTTTGAGACAAGTTACATAAAAAGAATAGCTCTTTTTATACCTTTAGCACTTCTTGTTTTTATAGGTATCCGCTCATCTTTTGGGCATAGATCAGCAAACACTTCAGATGCAATGTATTCATCAAACAGAATGCTTAACGAGATTACTAAAAATTCACTCCATAGTATTGCGTATGCAATCTATACAAACAACAAACATGGTAGTAAAAACATCATGAAACAGTATGGAAAGATGGATATAAAAGAGGCTCTTTTTAGAGTACAAAAGAGACTCAATATACAAAATGCAGATGCACAATTTCCTACAGCTAGACTTGAAAAAAGTCATTTCAAAACACAAAATCCAAAAAATTTAGTTATCTTTGTTCAAGAGAGTTTAGGGTATCAGTTTGTAGAGGTAGTCGGTGGTGAAAAAGATATTACTCCAAACTTAAATCGCTTAAGTAAAGAGGGTATTTTACTCAGTGATTTATACTCCAATGGAACAAGAAGTATTCGAGGACTTGCGGGGACTACTGCTGGTAATTTCTCTGTTCCAGGAAAAGGTGTGCTTAAGCGAAACAAATCACAAAGTGACTTTTTCACCATTGCATCAGCACTAAAACCATTTGGCTATCATACTAGTTTTATCTATGGTGGTGAAAGTAGATTTGATAATATGCGTAGTTGGTATGTTGGGAATGGATTTGATGAGATTATAGACCAACCTAAATTTGAAAACCCAACTTTTGTATCTCCTTGGGGAGCTTGTGATGAAGATCTTGTTATAAAAGCAAATGAAGAGTTTAAGAAACTACATGCAAAAAAGCAAAAGTTTGCATCTGTTATGTTCTCAACATCTAATCATTCACCATTTGAGTATCCAGAAGGAAAAATTGAACCACTCAATGGTGAAACTATAAAAAGTGTTAAAAATGCAGTGAAATATGCGGACTATGCTATTGGAAAATTTATAGAACTTGCAAAACAAGAAGCGTATTATAAAGATACAATCTTTGTAGTCGTTTCAGATCATAACACGAGAGTTTACGGTAATGATCTTATTCCTGTAGATATGTTTCATGTCCCAGCTCTTATATTAGGTGAAGGTGTTCAAGCGATGAACTACGATAAAATTGCTACACAACCTGATGTACTTGCAACTGCACTTGATTTAATTGGACTTGATTTAACTTACCCTATTATGGGACATTCTATTTTTAGTGAGAAAAAACAAAACATTGCACTTATGCAGTTTCATACATCCTATGCCTTGAGAGTAGATGATAAAGTTGCCGTTATTCAAGCTGGTAAAGATCCACTCACTTTTATCTATAAAAAACCTAGTGATTATTTAGATAAAAGTAATCACTTAACGCAAATAGAACATGATATTGAACTTGAAAAAGATGCTTTAGCTTTTGTGTTAACACTAGACCATCTTTATGAGAAAAAACTTTATAATATTCAAAGAGAAAGCAAATGAGAAACCAACCAAAATACAATTTTTTTAAAAATACCACCTATGCGCTCAAAGGCTTTAAAGACTTACTCCAAACAGAGACCTCATTTAAAATTGAGTTCGTTATAGTTGTTCTTTTAACACCCGTTATCTTCTTTGTAGATGTCTCTTTAACACATAAATTATTACTCTTTATCTCATTAATGGGAATGCTTCTAGCTGAAGCTACAAACAGTGCTATAGAAAGAGTTGTTGATTTAGTTACCTTAGATCATCACGTAATGGCTGGTCGTGCTAAAGATGTCGGTAGCAGTGTAGTTTTTTTAAGTATTATCATTTTTGTAGTTACTTGGGGAATAATTCTCTTAGATATGTTCTTAAAATAAAAGAGCTAGTATGCGTATTTTAATTGTTGAAGATGATGTAAAAATTGCTCATTTTATACAAAAAGGGCTTCAAGAAGAATCTTGGCTTAATGAAAAATACGGGGGTCTAAAAAGCACTTAAAACTACGCTATAGTAGTGGTTAAAAAGGTTTTATTTATAATGAGTTGTAAAAAACTACAAAAATATGTCCAAGCTGTCAAAAAAATAATACGAAAAAGATAGGAATAAGACGAGGTGTTCAGAGATATAAATGTAACGACTGCAACAAAAAGTTTCAATCAAAAAGAAGACCAAAAAACTTACAAGAAATAATCTTTAAAAAGTATATTTATAGAAGACAAATTCTAAGACATCTATCTGAAGATTATCATCGTAGTATTCCATGGGTAAGAAAACAAATATTTGAGTATGAACCTATAGAGAAAGTTCATCATCCTAGAGCAGTAGTTATTGTTTGTGACGCTACTTTTTACGGAAAGAAAAAGGACAAGCTAGGTACACTAGTATTTAAAGATATTTTATCTGGCGAGGTTCTTACCTGGAAGCATATTCAAAGTGAACTTACTAAAGACTACAAGCAACTGCTTCAAAGACTTTTAGATATTGGATATACAATAAAAGCTATCATAATTGATGGTAAGAGAGGCTTATATAAGGCTTTTAAAGACTATCCAGTGGAAATTTCACAAACATTCTTCCACCCATTTCACTTTTAGCCTTCCACTGATTTCACAAA
>ERZ889078.877-NODE-877-length-25627-cov-9.430627_pt1 | contig 25627 bp, 16 predicted proteins | sample MGYA00521266_ERZ889078 | MGnify/ENA primary metagenome ERZ889078 (study PRJEB32303, sample SAMEA104408618) | aquatic metagenome | biome: Brackish water; feature: Pelagic; material: water | place: Baltic Sea | collected 2014-06-16T06:34:00 | depth 76,534 m ...
CCTCGAGATCTCCGCCTGCAACCCTCCAGGCGACGTGACGCCGACCAGCCCGCCCGGCGACGTGACGCCGACCAACAGCGGCCCTTCGGAGGCTTGCCTCAAGAGCATGGTGACCTGCGCCGCACCGAGCGGAAAGGGGGACTGCGTCGCGCTGTTCGGGTGCTTCCAGACCTGCCAGAAGAGCCTCAAAGAGGACAACCCGATGGCCTGCATGTTCCAGTGCGCGACGACCGGCACGACCCAGGCCTACGCTGACCTGATCGCGCTCGGCCTCTGCAGCGACAAGTGCGAGGACACGTGCGCGGGCAAGGGGGATGCGTGTGAAAACACCTGTATGAGCCAGGACTGCCCGGCCGCGTTGAAGGCCTGCTCGCCGCCGAACTAGGTTCACGGCGAGCGTCGTCGACCGCGACGCCGCCCCGCGCTCACGCTGAGCGCGGGGCGGCGTGCTTTTTGGCGCGTATTGGCGCCCGTCCAGCTCAGCGCTTGGCCAGCGCGGCGCGGTCCTCCTTCGACGACCACGCGATGAGCTTCGCCGCCAGCCAGCCGCCCAGAAAGCCGAAGAGGTGGCCTTGCCAGGAGACGCCGGGGCGCGTCGGGAGGACCCCCCAGATCATGCCGCCGTAGATCACCCCGACCACGACCGAAGTGGCGATCGTGACCATGGAGCGCTCATACCAACCCGCGAGCAGCAGGTAGCCCAGCCAGCCAAAGATCAGCCCGCTCGCGCCGATGTGGTTGGAGTGGGCGCCGCCGGTGAGCCAGGTGCCGAGGCCGCCGACGACGATGATGACGGCGCTCGCCTCCAGAAACGGCACCTTGCCTCGCCCCCGAACCAAGCAGCCGAGCACCACAAAGGGACCCGAGTTGGCGATGAGGTGGCCAAATCCGCCGTGTAGAAAGGGCGACAACAGGACCCCCCAGAGCCCAGAGACCTCACGTGGGTGGATGCCATGACGCTGCAGGCTGCTGCCGAGGACCAAGGTGTCGACCAACTCGATTGCCCAGAGCACGGCGAGGCCGATCAGCACGGGTTGGGCGACCGCGCGCATGCCGTCGGTGGTCTCGCCGAGCAGTGAGGTTTTGGCGGTCATGGGTCCTCCGAGGGCCGTTCGACGTCGTCGGCGCGGTGATGACCGCAGACTAGGCCGAATGATCGATCCGGTGCCAGGGTGAGTTGGTGGCGAATCTGACCGGCACAACACGAACGCCGGGTTGGCGCGTCAACGTTCTGAGCGGTGTCCGTGCCCTCGCGGCGATTGCGTTGTAATGTCACGCCGCACCCCGCCTTCCTGGAGCCCCCCATGGCCAAGCCGATCCGTCGCTCGTTGACCTCACCGCTGCGCGGAGTCGCGCGTCTGGGCCACCGCCCGGCGGCGTGTTCAGGACCACGCATCCAAGCCCTCAACGGCCGGCTGTATCGGGGAATCGCGGTGCTGTGTTGCGCGGCGCTGCTCGCGGCGTGCGGGCTGCGCGATACCGCGCTGAGCGCCGCCAGCGCCAGCACGCCGGGTGGCGCGATCGGCGGCGCGACGGCCCTCGGGGCGAAACAACCGAACGACCAGCGGACGGCCAAGCGGGGCAGCGCGACCGACCCTGCCGCGGCGCTACTCAGCCACAGACCAGCCGGACCGATGCAACCACGCACGCCGCTGCCCAAAGCCTCGCCGGCGCCGACCGGCACGTTTTTTGGTCTCGGCCCGATCCACGCTGATGTCGACAAGCGCAAGCACCACTTCTACCCCGGTCCCAAGCCGCCGCCACGCGTCGGCGAGGTGATCACGATGGCGGTGCCCCCGCCTGGACCCGCGCCGAGCCAGAGCGCGCCGCCTGTCGGCGTTGCGGGCGTTGTCACGGTCTCGCGGGTCGCGCCGCAGGGCGTCGTCGGCATCATCAACGCGGTGAGCGCGCAGTTTAGCCAGGCGATGGTGCCGGTGGCGTCGTTGCGTGATCTGCAGAGGTGGCCAGTGCCGCTGCGCATCACCCCAGCCGTCGACGCCAAGGCCCGCTGGCTCGGCACCCGCACGGTGGTGTTGGAGAGCATCAAGCGACTGTCGTTTTCGACCGCCTTCACCGCGGAGGTCGCCGCTGGCACGGCGGCCGCCAACGGCAGCAGGCTCGCCGTGGCGAAGCGCTGGACGTTTGAGACGCCGCGTTTACAGCCGGCGTGGCGCATGCCCTCCGGCAATCAGGTGCGGCCGGAGACGGCCATCGCGGTGACGTTCAATCAGGAGATCGACGCCGACAAAATCGCCAAAGCGCTGATGTTGCGGCGTGGGGGGGACCGGATCGCGCTGGCGTTGGTGCCGGTGAAGGCGTGGAAGACCCTGCCCAAGCTCGCGACCCGCCTCGCCGGCGCGGACCCCAAGCGCACGGTGGTGCTGCGGCCAACGCAGCTGCTTGCGGTGGCCAGCGCCTTTACGGTGACGCTGCCGATCGGCGCTTACTCCGCCGAGGGACCGCTGCCGACCAAGACGGCGCTGACCTGGTCGTTCTCAACCTACCCCAAGCTCAAAATCTCCCAGGCGTGGTGCGAGTACAAAGACAAGCGCAGCGCCTGCCGTGAAGGCAACCCGGTGTCGCTCCGTACGACCACGCAGCTCGATCCGGAGCAAGAGCTGCGCGCGGTGGTCAAGATCACGCCGGAGCCTGCGGACCTACAAATCCGCGTCAATGGCTATGGCCTGAGCCTCACGGGTGGGTTCGAGGCCTCGTCGCGCTACGTCGTGCACATCTCGCCCACGCTGCGCGATGTCTTCGGTCAGACCCTCGGCAAAGCCTGGACTGCGACGTTTGCCTACCGTGACGGTGAGCCCGTGCTGCAGCTGCCGAGCACGCAACCGGTGGTGATCGAACAAGCCGCCGGCACGACGGTGCACGCCCGTGTGCGCAACCTCGACGCGGTCACGCTGCACCTGCTGCCCATCGGAAAACACGGGCTGCACGCGGCGCACCGGGGCTTTGGCGGGGGGTGGCAGCCGCGAGACAAACACCCCTTCGCGCAGCTCACGGCGGCCAGAGATCCGGCCTCTTCGCGGCGCCGCGACAAGGCGACTCGAACGGCGCTGAAGACCGGTGTCACCAAAAACAAGCTGGGGGTCGTCGCGCTCAACCTCAAGCCTGGGCTACAGGGCCGCCCCTCCGGCGTGGTGGCGATGTCGGTGTCGGCGCCGTGGCCCTACAACCGCGGCTGGTTCTCGGGCAAGACGGGCTACACGTCGCTGCTCGTCCAAGTCACCAACATCGGCATCACCGCGCGGTGGGACAACAAGCGCGTGGTGGCATACGTCGCGACGCTGAGCACCGGCAAGCCGCTCGGTGGCGCGCGTGTGGAGCTCGTCGACGGCAAGGGCGCCGTGATCGCGACCGGAAAGAGCGACGACCAAGGCGCGGTGGAGTTACCCTGCACCAGCTGGGGTTGGAGCGACTCGCGGTTTCTGTGGGTCGAGTCCCAGCCGAGCGGCGCCACGGAGGTGGCGTTTCTGCGGCTGCCACGGCAAGTGCGGGGACCTGGCGCGACGCCGACGCTGCGCTCGTTTGTGTGGACCGATCGCAGCCCCTACAAGCCGGACGAGGTGGCGGAGCTCAGTGGTCTCCTGCGCGCCGACGATCCTGGGATGAAGGGCGGGATCAACGCCGTGAGCGACGCGCGCGCGCTGAGCTGGAAGCTGCGGTCTGCCCGCGGCATCGAGGTCGGTAAGGGCGAGGTGGAGGTCAGCGCCAGCGGCGCCTTTCACGTGCAGCTGCCCCTGCCCGCCGACATGGACCTCGGCAACGCGTGGTTTCAGGCCAAAATCGTAGGCGGGCGGTGGGCAGGCAAGCGCGTGCAGCACAGCTTTCAGGTGCAGCATTACCGCGCGCCAGAGTTCAAGGTCGCCGCTGCGCTGCGGCCCGGCGCGCGACAAGCTGCCGCTGCGCCGACGCCGTCTTGGCTGCGGTTTGGGGAGGACGCCGAGCTTGAGGTCAGCGGCCGCTACTACTTTGGCGCGGCGATGGGCGGCGCGAAGGCGCACTACTTGCTCAAGCGCACCCCGACACGTTTTGCGCCACCCAAGCACGCGGGCTGGGCGTTTGGCCGCGCGCAGACGTCGCCGTGGCGCGGTGGCGGCGGCCAGGGCTTCGCGGTGCATGGACACAGCATTGTGGCGCAAGGACAAGGCACGCTCGACGCGGAGGGTCGCTGGCGCATCCAACATCTGCTCGACCCGACGTTGCGGGACAAGAACGGAAAACCGGCGCTGACAGACGGCAAACCCGGGCAGATCGAGGGGCCCGCGAGCTACACGCTTGAGACCTGGGTGGAGGACGACGCGCGGCAACGAATCAGCGCGCGCGCCACCGCGACGGTGCACCGCGGCGGCCTCTACGCCGGGCTGAAGCTCGACAAGACCGTCATCGAAGCCGGCAAGGAGCTGACGTTGTCGGTGGTCGCCGCAGACGTGCAGGGCAAGCGACAGGGCCGCGCGGTGCAGGTCCGTCTGGTGCGCCTCGAGGCGAAGAAACGGGCGCGCTGGTCCCACGCGCCGCGGTTTGGCCGCGGTCGACCCTGGCCCCTGTGGCAGTTCGACGAGGTGGAGGTAGGCCGCTGCACGGCGACGACGACGCTGACCCTCGGCGTCGACAAACGGCCGCTGCCGGCGACCTGCAAGCTGACGCTGCCGACCGCTGGCCAGTATCGCTTCATCGCGCAGGTGACGGACGACGGCGGCGCCACGACGATCAGCCACATCGAGGCGTATGCCTTTGGCAAGAAGCGGGTGCGTTGGGCCGTGCGCGACATGGGCACCGTGGAGCTGGTGCCGGACAAGGCGAGCTACCAGCCCGGCGAGACGGCGACGGTGTTGATCAAGAGCCCGTTTCCCGCCGCGCGTGGGCTGCTCACAGTGGAGCGAAACGGGCTCATCTCGTGGCGCCTGGTCGATGTCGCGACGGGCGCGAGCGCGGTGCAGGTCAAGCTCGCGCACGGCTGGGCGCCGAACGTCAACATCCACGTGACGTTGTTCTCTGGCCGCCGCGCCGCCTCAACGCCCAGAGATCCGAGCCCAAAGTCGAGGCGAGGCTTGGATCCCGAGGGCAAACCGCGCAGCGCTAGCGGGCAGCTCTCGTTGCCGATCGCCTTGAGCGAGAAGAACATCGCCGTGCAGGTGCTGCCCAAACGGCCGGTCATGGCGCCGGGGGAGACGCTGGAGTTGGATCTGGAGACCCGTGATGGCCACGGCAAACCCGTCGCCGCGAAGCTGACGGTGTGGGCCGTGGATGAGGGCGTGCTGGCGTTGCTGGGGTTCATGACGCCGAACCCGCTGCCCTTCTTCCATCGCCACCGCGCCGGCCACGCCGCGGGTGATGATCTGCGCGCGCGCATCTTGGTCGAGCAATTCGCGGCGCTCCGGGGTCGTTCGTACCCCCGCAAGAACAAGATGATGAGACACCTCGAGGGCAAGGCGCGGCGGGGCGGCGGCGGGCGCACGGCGATGCGCTTTGGCAGCAAGTCGGCCGGCGCGCCGGTGGCGGTCGCAGAGGCTGCACCACGAGGCGCTGAGCGCGCTGAATCCGAAGAGGGTGGGGCGGACGCGCCCGGTGACGTGGGCGGAGGACCCGCGCCGGCGCTGCGGCAGTTGTTTGCCGCCACGGCGTTCTTCCGCAGCGGGATCGTGACCGACGACGCCGGCCACGCCGCGCTGCGGGTCAAGCTGCCGGACAACACCACGACGTTTCGGGTCATGGTCGTCGCGGAGGCCGCGGCAGATCAGTTCGGCAGCGGCGATGGCCAGTTCACCACGCGCCAGCCGGTGCTCCTGCGCGCGGCCCTGCCCCGGTTCGCCAACCTGCACGACGATTTTGACGCCGCGGCCGTCCTGCACAACGAGACCGGCAGCAGACAGACGTTCGTCGTCGGCGCCCGCGGCGCTGGCGTCTCGTGGCATGACACGTTCGAGAAGACCGTCGACCTCGACGCCGGCGCCGCCACCGAGGTGCGATTTCGGGTGCGCGCGACCCAGACCGGCCGCGCCACCTTCCAGTTCGCCGCGCGGGTCAAGGGCAGCGCGCGCCGCGACTATGCCGACGCCGTGCAGACGTCCATCCCCATCAACCTGCCCGCCACGCTGGAGGCGTTTGCCACCTACGGCAGCACGACCTCGAGCGTCAAACAGCCGATTCAAGCGCCGACGGACGCCATCGCCGGCTTTGGTGGTCTCGACGTCACGCTCTCCTCGACAGCGCTCTCCGGCCTCGAAGACGCGACGCGCTACTTGATTGAGTATCCCTACGAATGCGCCGAGCAGACGGCCTCGCGGCTCATCCCCATCACCCTGCTTGGCGAGCTGCTGGATCAGTTTCAGATCGGCAGCGTGGCCGATCGCGCCAAGCGGGACGGCCTAGTCAACCGCGCGGTGAAGCGGCTCGTGGGCCTGCAGCATTACGACGGCGGTTTTAAGTTCTGGCCCAAAGCCCGGCAGTCGAGCCGGTGGGTGAGCCCGTGGGTGACGTACGCGCTGCTGCTCGCCAAACAGCAGGGCGCGACGGTGCCGCCCCGAACGCTGAAGCGCGCCAACCAATACCTGCGCAACCTCGTGCGGCGCTCGAGCTGGCATACCGAATGGTGGCGGGTGAGCGACACGCTCTCGCTCTGGGTGCTCACGCATCCGGCGAACACCCTGGGTCCACCGGCGCAGCACAAGCAATACGCGGGGCCTTTGGGCCGGCTGTACAACGACCGCGACAAGCTGCCGGTGTTCGCCAGAGCGTGGCTGATGACGGTGGCGCATCGCCTGGGTGAGACCAGCAAGCGCGACGAGCTGCTGCGCGGGCTCGACAACAACGTCGTCGAGAAGGCTGGCACAGCGCACATCGTCGAGGGAAAAAGCGAAGATCTGCGTATTCTCATGCACAGCAGCGACCGCACGGACGCGATCGTGCTGGGGGCGCTCGTCGAGGTGAAACCGACGCACCCGCTGATGTCAAAACTCATTCGCGGGCTCATGGATGCGCGTGTGAAGGGCCGCTGGAGCACCACCCAGGCCAACGCGTGGGCGCTGGTGGGGGCGCGGCGCTACTTCGACGTTTTTGAGCGGGTCACGCCGAACTTCGCCACGCAGCTGTGGCTGGGCGACGGCTTCCTTGGCACGCAGCGGTTCAAGGGCCGGTCGTTGGCGAAGGCACACGCGCACGTGCCGATGGATTTGGTGACGCAACGGGCCCAGAAAGACGGGCGAACAGCGAAGACCGGCAGCGCTAGCGGCGGCGGGGGCAATCCCGGCAGCGGCGGCAAGCTCATCGATCTGGTGCTCGCCAAGCAGGGTCCTGGGCGCATGTACTACCGGCTGGGCCTGCGCTACGCGCCACAGAGCCTGCGCCTGCCCGCGACGGAGCAAGGCTTCACGGTGCAGCGGACCTACGAGGCGCTCAGCGCCAAGGAGCGCGATCGGGTTCAGCAGCTGCCGAACGGCTCCTGGCGGATTCGGGCTGGCACGGATGTGCGCGTGCGGCTGACGGTGGTGGTGCCGACGCGCGCCCACTACGTCGTGGTGGACGATCCGCTGCCCGGCGGCTTTGAGCCCCAGAATCCGGCGTTTCGAACCACCAGCAGCGCCCACCAGCAGTCGCCCAACCGCCGCGGTGGTGGCGGCTGGCACTGGTACAGCTGGTGGCGATGGAATCACATCGAGATGCGGGACGACCGCGTGCTGCTCTTCGCCGATCGCTTGTGGGCCGGCGTCTACAGCCACAGCTACGTGGCGCGCGCGACGAGCATTGGCCGCTTCGTGGTGCCGCCGGCGCGGGCAGAGGAGATGTACGCGCCCGAGACGTTTGGCCGCAACGCCACGACCTTTGTGGAGGTGGTTGAGTAGCCAGCGCGGCGTCTACAGCGCGGGCATCGAGGCGTAGACAGGCTTAATGTCCACCGGTAGCGCGCTCAGCTCGCTCAGCTTGGCGTGGACCTCGCCCGGCGCGATGCCGTACTGCAAAATCAGCCTGCCAGCGCCAGCGTAGTCGCCACGACCGATGATCTGCAGCACCTCAGCGACGAGCTTGCGCACCGCTTTTTTCAGCACCGGCGCGTTGACCTCGAAGGTCCGGCCGCTGGGGTTGTAGCGAAACACCCACTCATTGGCCAAGTAGTTGTAGATGATGGACTTCGCCGCGGTCTGTGGCGAGGAGCGACCGAGGCGCATGCTGTCGAAGAACCCGGCGAGGAACGTCGCGGCGACGGTGGTCTCAGCGCCTTTGGGGAGGACGCCCTGCTCGCTCAGCCAGAGGTAATTCAGCAGCGCGATGGCCTCGCCCTTGACCAGCTCGATCAAGGGATAGCGCGCCCGCAGCAGCTCCCGAGCCGACGTGCGACCGCCACCGGGGACCTCGATGCGGCTGGCCTGGATCCCGTGGGCGAACTGCCAGGCCAGCAGGATGTTGAAGTAGGCGTCAAAGCTGACTTGGCGGGCCAATTTGGGCTCGAAGATGGCCTGCGCGACGGGCTGCGCCAAGGTGTCAAACTTCGCCTGGACGACGTTCTTCAGGATCACATTCTTGGTGCCCCGCGCGCGCCGGACCCGCTCGTCGTTGGGCAGCACAAAAGCGCGGATTTGGTAGCCCGAGCGCGCGTCGCCTGCGGTGTAGAGCACGTTGCCGATGGTGATCGGGCTCGGCTTGGTCAACTCGAAGCGCGGCTTCAGATCGGGCGGCAGCGGCAGGTTGTCGATGAGACCCTGATGGAGCTTGGTGAGCTGCGCAAAACGCTGCGACGCGCGCTCGTCGCGCAGGTAGATGATCGACTCGAACGAGGTTTTGAGGCCCATCAGACGGTCTTCATAGTACTCATAGGGGCCGATCACGATGTCGAGCGGGCAGTCGCCCGTGCTGAGCCACAGCACCTCGCTCGTGAGGTAGTCGTCGTTGAGCAGGGACGTCGCGCGCGCGGTGAGAAACGTGGCTAGACCAGCGCAGCGGCAGCGCGAGTCATGGTCGCCAACGCCACCGTTCGGTCCTTTGGGTTGTACGCAGCGATGCACCGCCGCAGCGGCGCGAAGAGCGTCGGCGGCGACCTTGAGATCGGCGGCGTAGGCTTTGCTGTAGGGCACGGTCGTCAGATCGCGGCCGCTGCGCCGCACGACCGTATAGGGGCTGAAGAGGGCCGGCGCGGTCGCTGGCAGCTTGTGGACCCAGGTGTCGATCTCACGGCGGGAGATGTCGGCCGGGTAGAAGTTCGCGCCCGGTGGACGCTGGCGTTGTGAGAGGAAGGGGTCGTCGTTGTGGTGGCGATCCCACGGGCCATAGTGGATCTCGAGCAGCTGCAGGAACTGCTTGGCCAGCTGGTGACCCTCGAAACGGCCAGTCCGGCGCAGCGCGGCCCGCATCGCCGGGCCGTCAGCGGAGACCTGCTGCCAGTAGACCCGGTCGATCGCGTCGGCGGCCTGGCGCAGATGGGGCAGCATGGCGGCGACATCGTCGGGGATCTTGCCGGGCACCGTGAGCTTGACGGCCGGGTAGCGAGCGAGGCGCGCGGTGACCTGGGCCGGCGAGATGGCGCGTGTCATCAAGACGCTGCGCGCTGAGGGAGGCGCCGAGAGAGGCGGCGCGGCGGCGGCGGGGCTGGCGACCATGGTGAGGCTGGCGACAACGGCGAGGCTGGTGACGACGACGAGACCTAGGATGGCCCAGTCCAGAGTGGCTGGGCGCTGGGCGACGGTACGCGCAGAGGGCGCTGCGGCGGAGCGGACGGGCATGGAGACCTCCCACGAGCTCTTTCTGTGAGCAAAGATGAAGGCGGATGATAGCCCACGGAGGCGGCTTTCGCCACGTAAGTGTGGGCCGCGGGCGGCGATGCGGCGCGGTGGTCGCGAAAAATTGTCGCGATCGAACCCGCCGGTGTGGCGGGGGCTAGGCGCGCGCTCGTCGATGGCGTCAGGCCCTTGGCCGTCATAGGATGGATCGTCCATACGGGACTGAACCAGCGCCGTACCAGTACGATAGCGCACGGTCCAGTCCCAAGTTCGATTGGGTTCGGGGCCGTGCGCTCCTCACGTTTTCGTCTCTTTCCCGCGAGCGATCCCATGGACATCGAGATCATCAGCGCCAGCGCGAGCTGGTCCGGCATCGCAGAAGGCTGGCCCCGCGTCGATGCGGCAGCGTCCCTACGGGTCGCCCGCGGCGCGTCCGTGGATGCGTTCGTGGTCGAGCTCTCTTTGCTCGACAGCGCGGGGGAAGTGCTGAAGCAGACCGCCAGCGCGGTCGATGCGCCGCGATACCTCGAGCGCCGCACGGCCGTGCACGAATCACTATCCATCAAGGACTTTCCAGCTGACGCCTCCGCCGTGCTGCGAATCACGCCAACCCACGCGGCACATACAATCGACATCGCCTTCGATTGGAGCGCTGGCGATACGGACGCGGTGGTGAGCGGGCAACGGCGTCTTGGTCCCCTGGTGGCGGAGCTGGCGACGGTCACCGTCGAGCCGCCCGACGAGGATGGTGACGTGCATATCTCGACCAACGTCCACCTCACCAATCCATCGACGGAGACCCTCAGCGTGGTCGCCTGCCGACTTGTGCTCCCGGAGACCCGGGCGAGCTACGGCAGGGGCCCGCATCAGTTCGCGCGCCAGCTCAAAGCCGCTCAGAGCGTGGCGCTCGCCCCCCACGGGTTCCTTGTCGAGCCGGTCCCGCCGACGGGGACGGGCTTGATCCGGGTCGAGTCGCACCTCGTCGCGTTCGCCCCGCTCACCGTAGCGTTGCCCATCTCCTGCCCGCCAACCTGAGGAGGCGTCTGCCGCGACCTGCGCTCAGCTAGAAGGAGGCGGTCGCCGGTCAGCCGGTTTCAATCAACTTGGGCGATCGCGTGACCAACGAGGTACGTTCGACCGAGCCGGTTCAGAGACAGGAGAAGAGCTTTCGTTTCGAGCAGCTTTGCGAGACGGCCTCGTCGCACGATGATGGGCCCCCTGCCGACCGCGAGGAAGGCGTTGGGATCTGCCGTGCGGAGCGCCGAACCCGAGCGCGAACCCTGTCTGTCACCATCAGGATGATCATGGGTCCTCGCCGGGCTCGAGTCCTGGGCCGTCCGCCTCAACGCGCGCGGCTGCGGAGGCGGCGGCGCTGCGATCGAGTCTGGTCCGTCGCCGAGGTTTCGGCGCTTCGGATGTCGTCATGGCCGAGACGATCGCGGCCTTGCGCCGCTTGGGGACCGTGTCGGTGTCGCTGATACGTCGGCGGTCACTGCGCTGGTCGACCGTCTGCAGCCCATCCTGCCGCACATCGACCGTGTCGAGCATCGCGGCGTGGTCCATGGGCTCGACCCCTTCCTCTGTACCCTGGCGCGGTCGGTGACGCGTCGCCTCCACGGGCGTCCGATGCTGCTCTGTCTTGCGCCGTAGCGAGCCTTGGCGCTTTACGTGCCGTGCCGGGCGGTCGACGGGCATCCCGGTCACCCTCCGGGGGTCACTGGGGCTGACGGTCACGCCGGGCTCGGTATCCGTGTGGAGGCGCCTGCGAGTGGGCACGGCGACTTCGTCGTCTCGCTGCGCCACCGTCGTGGTCAGCATCTCGACTTTGTGCAGCATCGTGAGTGCGTCGCTGGGCCGATCCGTCGGCGATTTGGCTAAGGCGTCGTGGATCAGCGCTACGAAACCCGGTCGCACGCGCTGCGTCACGAGCTCGGCCAGCGGCTCTGGAATTGCGCGCTCGTGTTGGACCGCCAGCTCACGGTAGGACACGCCCGCAAAAGGCGGCTGGCCTGCCAGGCATTCGTAGAGCACGACACCGAGCGAATACAGGTCGCTGCGTCCATCCACATCGCGTCCCTGGCACTGCTCGGGGCTCATGTACCGTGGCGTACCCACGATCCAGACCTCGCCGAGCCGCTTCGGCGTGGCGAGGCCGAAGTCGAGCAACTTGATCGCGGTCTCGCCGCTCGCCATGCGGTGCAGCATGATGTTGGTCGGTTTGATGTCACGGTGCACCAGACCGAGCGCGTGGGCTTCGGAGAGGCTGCCGAGGACGGCCCGCGCGATCTGCACGGTGAGGTCCTCGTCGATGCCCGCGCTGCCGTGACGGTCCAGCAGGGCCCGCAGGGTCTCGCCGGTCAGCCGCTCCATGACCAGAAAGGGCCGGCCGTCACCCGTCTGGTCGAAGTCGAACACGCGCACGGTGTTCGGGTGCGTCAGGCGCGCGGTCAGCGACGCCTCCCGGCTGAAGTCGACGCTGCGTTGGGTCGCATGCGCCCCTTCGGGTTGGTTGAGGTGTTTGATCGCCACCGGCGCGCCGGTAGTGGTGTGACGGGCCTCGTAAACGGTGCTCGTTGCACCCGAACCGAGCCGCCCCGTCACGAGATAGCGGTCGCCGAAGTGGTCGCGGGACAACAACTCAACCTCACCTAGGCTCGATGTGGACTCTGCTGGCATATCGGGGGGGGCGTTATGGAGCTGTTATGCGTCAACGGCGGCGCGATCGAGCTGTGAAGGGTGGGTGCAAAGGACAGCGTTGGGATGGTTGGCCCGCCGCGGAATTGTGAGCAATTCTCGCCTGCGCCGGTCCGACCGTCAAGCAAACGGACTTTGGCAGGGACGGCGCTGTCGACGTCAAAACGGCCCGCTCCCCGAAACTACCGCTCAGTCATCCGGATGCGGATCCAAGAAGAAGTCCGGCATCAACGTCTTGCCCGGCACGTTGGCGTAGCCCGACAGGTCCGTGATCCCGGCCTCGGCGAGCACCTCGTCATCCATGAAGAAGTTGCCGGTGCAGCCCGCCGCGGCCCGCGTCAAGATCGCGTGCGCGGCGTCCGCCATGATGGCCGGCTTGCGGCCGTAATCCAGCAGCTCATCGCCACCGAACATGCGCACGGCGGCCGTTGAGATCAGCGTCCGCGGCCACAGCGCGTTGACGCCGACGCCTTGGTCCTTGAACTCAGCCGCCATGCCCAGCACGCACAGGCTCATGCCGTACTTGGCCATCGTGTAGGCGAGGTTGTCCTTGAACCAGTTGGGGTTGAGGTTCAGGGGCGGCGAAAGGTTGAGAATATGGGGGTTATCGCTCTTGAGCAGGTGCGGCAGGCAGAGCTTGCTGGTGAGGTAGGTGCCGCGGGTGTTGACCTGGTGCATGAGGTCAAAACGCTTCATCGACAGGTCGAGCGTGCCCGTCAGCATGATGGCGCTGGCGTTGTTGACGCAGATGTCGACGCCGCCAAACGTCTCGACGGCTTTGTCGACGGCGGCTTGCACCAGCGCCTCTTCGCGCACGTCGACGATCAACGGCAGCGCGTTGCCACCGACAGCCTCGATGGCTCTGGCGACGCTGTAGATGGTGCCCGGCAGGCTCGGATGGGGCTCGGCGGTCTTGGCGGCGACGACGATGTTGGCGCCATCGGCGGCGGCGCGCAGGGCGATGGCCTCGCCGATGCCGCGGCTACCACCGGTGATGAAGAGGGTGCGGCCTTTGAGGCTGGACATGGGGCGTGTGGGCTCGGTCATGCGGGTCTCCTGCAGGGTCATGGTCGGCGCGATGCGGTCGCAGTTTGACACAGTCGGGTTTTGAGACACAGGGAAGGGTCTGCGCGCTACCTCACCTCGAAGGGCCGACCGAGATCCTTCGCGATGCGCAACGCGGCCTGCTCGCCGCTCTTCACCGCGCCGACGATGCCGTGGCCGGCGCGGGTGCTGGCGCCGCAGAGGTAGAGGCCGTCTACAGGCGTGCGGTAGCCGGGGCGTTTGTGCATGAACTGCTCGGGCGTCGCGGCGAGGCCGTAGCCAGAGCCGTCGGAGGCGCGTGTGTAGCGCGAGTGGGTCACCGGCGTGGCCGATTCGCGGAACACGACGGCGTCCGCGGTGCCCGGGAAGAGGGTGTCGAGGCGGCGAACAAGATCGTCCTCCAGGCGCTGCTTCAAGGCGATATAATCAGCCTCTTTGCGGTATTTGCCGCTCTCGATGAGGGCCGGATCGACGCCCCAATCCTTGGCCTGGCCAGGGAGCAGGCTCATGATCTCGACGCTGGTGATGCCGTCTGGGCTGTGGCCGGGGGTGTCGGGGTCTTTGAACGACGTCGAGGTGATGTAGCAGCCGCGGGAGGCGATGGTGCCGTTGATCTTGGCGTCGCGATAAAATGCCTCCATGTCGTAGCCGTCGAAACACCAGTAGTTGCTGTTGCGCATCCCTTTCTTGGCCAGATCGGCCTCGATGCCGAGGAAGGTCATGAAGATCGCGCCGCCCATCTGGTAGCCGCGGGTGCGGGTGACTAGGTCCGACGGCAGGTGCGCGGGACCCACCAGCTCCAGCAGCGTGCGCTTGAGATCTGCGTTGCTCAGCACAACCTTGGCGCGGACGTCGTGCTGCTCGCCGCGCTTGGTCTCGGTGCGCACCCCCACCGCGCGGCCGTTCTCGATCAGCACCCGCTCGATGCCGCAGCGCAGGTGAATCGTGCCGCCGTTGGCCTCGATCTCCTCGGCAAGCTCGTCGCTGATCACCTGCCCGCCGCCCTTCGGGTAGTACGCGCCGGCGAAATAGTGGGTCGCGAGCCCGGCGTGCAGCAGCGCGGAGACCTGGCTCGGCGGCAGGCCGTAATCGCCGCTCTGACCGAGCATCACGGCGCGCAGTTGCGGGTGCTTTGTGCAGGAGTCGAGCACATCGCCGATGCTGGCATTCTGATAGCGCGCGACCAGCCTGCCATGGAGGGCAATATTCTTGGCCAGCGCAAACGTGCTCTTCTTACCCGGCGCCTCCATCTTCTTGCCGATGAACGACACCTCTTTCAGAAAGCGGCAGTAGCGGTCGATGCCGCCTTTCTCCTTGGGAAACTGGGCCACGAGACGATCACGGTAGCGCTCGAGGCCGACGGGGATGCGGAACTCAAAGTCCGGAAAGACGAGCGTATCGAAGCCGTCTGGATCCATGGGCAGATAGGTGACCTCGCGCCCGACGCCGCGCAGCAGGCGGGGGATCTCGCCGTCGGGACCGCAGTCGCCGATGTAGTGCAGCCCGACATCGAAGCGGTAGCGGGCCTCGGCGCGACCCCGCTCAAACATCGTCATGCAGCCGCCGGCGACGTAGTGCTGATCAAATAGCGCGACGCTGAAGCCGTTGCGGGCGAGGTAGGCGCCGGCGGTCAGGCCGCCGGGGCCGCAGCCGATGATCGCGACGTCGACGTCGCGCTCCGGCAGCGGCGCGCGCGTTCGGGCGACGGTCTTGCTGGTCGGTGAGGTCATGGCGATCTCCTGCGGGCTCGAATGAAGTGACGTCCAGCGCTATAGCACTTGGCTCAAAGTCTGTGCAGCGGCTTACATCTGGTGTATACGGCCCGGCAATTCCTGCGTGCCCGCAGGAAAGCTCGCCTCCCTGGGCTCACCCCGGGGAACCTGCCCCGCCCGCCTCCGGTCCGCCGCGCTCCAAGGCCGCGAACCGACCCACACGAGGACCGACTCCATGGCCGTGCATCGCATCAAGAAGGGGTTGGATCTGCCCATCACGGGCGCTCCGAACCAGCAGCTCTCCGACGCTAACCCGGTGACCCAGGTCGCGCTGCTCGGCGCCGACCATGTCGGTATGAAGCCGCGTTTGTTGGTCAAAGTCGGCGATCGTGTGCAGACGGGGCAGCAGCTCTTCGAGGACCGCAAGAATCCAGGCGTGATGTTCACCGCGCCCGGCACAGGTGAGGTCGTCGCCATCCACCGCGGCGCGATGCGCAAGTTCCTGTCGCTGGTCATCACCCTCGACGGCGCCGATGACGCGGTGACATTTACGCACTACACCGGTGAGCCTGCCAGCGCGCTCAACCATGACGCCGTGCGGGCGCTGATGATCGAGTCAGGGGCGTGGACCACCCTGCGCTCACGTCCTTACAATCGTTCACCTGCGGTCGACGCGACGCCGGAGTCCATCTTCGTCACCGCGATGGACACCGAGCCGCTCTCAGCCGATGTCGACGTCATCTACGCTGGCCACGAGGCTGCTTTCTCCGAAGGTTTGGCGGCGCTGCGCGAGCTGACCGACGGATCCCTCTTCCTCTGCGTCGGACCCAAGACGACCGTCAGCGCCGGCGACACCAGCGGCGTGCACACCGAGACCTTTGAGGGTCGCCACCCAGCCGGGCTCGCCGGCACGCACATGCACACGCTCAAGCCGGCGGGTCGCAAGAACGAGCAGTGGTCGATCGGGTTGCAGGACGTGATCGCGCTAGGCTACCTGTTCCAGACCGGCGCGCTCTACACCGACCGCGTCGTGGCGATCTGCGGTCCCAAAGCCAAGCAGCCACGCCTCGTGAAGACCCGCCTCGGCGCGAAGCTCAGCGAGCTGCTCGAAGGTGAGATCGTCGCTGATGGCGACGAGGTGCGCACCATCAGCGGCTCGGTGCTCAGCGGTCGCACGGCGGCAGGTGACGAGCTCGGCTGGCTCGGCGCGCGTCACGCCCAGGTCAGCCTGATTCGGGAAGACACCGATCGGCACTTCATGGGCTGGCTGTCGCCGGGATCAAACGCCTATTCGGTGAAGAACATCTACCTGTCGGCGCTGCTGCCCGGCAAAAAGTTCGCGATGGGCACCAACCGCCACGGCCAAGATCGCGCCATGGTGCCGATCGGGATGTACGAGCAGGTGATGCCGCTCGACATCCTGCCGACGTTCCTGCTGCGCGCCCTGATCACCGGTGATCTGGAGCAGGCCGAGCAGCTCGGGGCGCTGGAGCTCGACGAAGAAGACCTCGCGCTGTGCACGTTTGTGTGCCCAGGCAAAATCGAGTACGGGCCGCTCCTCTCCGAGCGTCTCGCCCAGATCCTCAAGGATGGATAGGACGCCTCCCAGCCCGGTTTGACGGGCTGGCGGCGACCTTCACCCCTGTACAGTCCGGTTCTCCGGGCGAAGGAGAGGTAGCGGATGCAATGGCTTCGCAAGATCCTCGACAAAGTCGGCAAAGACTTTCAGCACGGCGGCAAGCTCGAGAAGTTTCACGCAGTGTACGACATGCAGGACACGGTGCTGTTCACCACGGCGGACACCACCAAGTCGGGCAGTCACGTGCGCGACGGTATGGACCTCAAGCGCATGATGGTGACCGTTGTCGTCGCCATGCTGCCTGCGGTCGCCATGGCGCTGTACAACACGGGCTATCAGTCGAATCTGGCCATCGCGGCGGGTGCACACGCGCTCGACGCTTGGCAAGAGGCCGTGTTCGCGGCGTTGGGGCTGGGTTACGACCCGACCAATCTGCTCTCGAACCTAGTGCACGGCGCGGTGTGGTTCATCCCCATCTTCGCGGTGACTGCGATCGCCGGCGGCATCGTCGAGACGGTCACGGCGGTGATTCGCGGTCATGAGGTCAACGAAGGCTTCTTGGTCACGATGTTTCTCATCCCGCTGATCACCCCGGCCACCGTGCCGCTGTGGCAGATCTTTGTCGCGACCGTCTTCGGTGTGCTGATCGGCAAAGAGATCTTCGGTGGCACCGGCTTCAACATCCTCAACCCGGCCCTGGTGGCGCGCGCGTTCCTGTTCTTCGCGTATCCGGCAGAGATCTCCGGCGACAAGGTCTGGATCGCCGCCGACCTCACCGGTGTCGACGGCCTCTCCGGCGCGACCTGGCTGAGCAGGGCCTCGAGCGCGGGCATGGGACCGGAGGGCTTGGGCAACCTTGACTTGATGGACGCCTTCCTCGGCTTTATCCCCGGTTCTATGGGCGAAACGTCGGCGTTGGCCTGCCTCATCGGCGCCGTGATCCTCATCGCAACGGGCATCGGCTCCTGGCGCACCATGGCTGGCGTCGGCATCGGCACGATCGCCCTGTCGATGCTGTTGAACGCGGTCGGCTCGGAGACCAACCCCTTCTTCGCGGTGCCGTTCTACTACCACATGGTGCTCGGCGGCTGGGCGCTCGGCACGGTCTTCATGGCCACGGAGCCCGTGACCTCGCCGTTCACCGACACCGGCAAGCTGATCTACGGGTTCCTCATCGGGGTGCTGGTGGTGCTCGTGCGGGTAGTGAACCCGGCGTATCCCGAAGGCATGATGCTAGCGATCTTGTTCATGAACATGTTTGCGCCCTTGATCGACTACTTCTTCATCCAGGCGAACATCAAACGGAGGGCAGCCCGTTATGCATAGCAACGCTTATACGTTCGGCTTCGCGGCCATCATCTGCGCGGTCTGCGGGATTGTTGTCGCGGGCTCGGCGGTGTCGCTGAAAGACCGGCAGGACGCCAACGTGCGCCTCGACAAGCAGAAGAAGGTGCTGTCGGTGGCGGGATTGCTGACCGACGACGAGGACGTGACCCCCGACGAGGTGCAGAAGCGCTTCACCGGCAACATCCAGATCAAGGTCGTCGACCTCAAGACCGGCGGGTACGCGACCGAGGTCGACGCCACTACGTTCGACCAGAGCAAGGCCTCCAAGGACCCAGCAAGGAGCGCTGTAGCCCCGAAAAATAAGGCTAAAGTGCTGCGTTTGCCGAACCGGGCGACGGTCTACCATGTCGTCAAAGACGGCGAGTTGGTCATGCTGGTGCTGCCCGTTGAAGGCAAGGGGCTGTGGTCGACGCTGTACGGCTACTTGGCGCTGGAGAAGGACGGCAACACCATCGCCGGCCTGACGTTCTACCAGCACGGCGAGACGCCCGGGCTCGGCGGCGAGGTCGACAACGAGAAGTGGAAGGCCCTGTGGAAGGGCCGCAAGGCGTTCAAGGACGGCAAGCCGTTCATCAAGGTCATCAAGGGGCAGGCGGGTCCGGTGGCGGAAGCGCCCTACGAGGTCGACGGTCTCTCAGGGGCGACACTAACGGCGCGCGGCGTGACCAACCTCATTCAGTTCTGGCTCGGCGGCAACGGTTTCGGACCCTATCTCAACAAGATGAAAAGCCTCGCCAAGATGAAAGGCGCTTAGCCGACTCCAACAACGACACCCGTTTCGAACGTAAGGAGCCATCAGCATGGCAGCGAAGACGAAGGAAATCCTTCTCGACCCGCTCTTCACCAACAACCCCATCGCGTTGCAGGTCCTCGGGGTCTGCTCGGCGCTGGCGGTGACCACCAAGATGGAGACATCGGTGGTCATGGCGTTGGCGGTGATCGCGGTCACCGCGCTCTCGAACCTCTCGATCAGCGCCATCCGCAACTACATCCCCTCCTCGATCCGCATCATCGTGCAGCTGACGATCATCGCGTCGCTGGTGATCGTGACCGACCAGGTGCTCAAAGCCTTCATGTACGACGTCAGCAAGCAGCTGAGCGTGTTTGTCGGCCTGATCATCACCAACTGCATCGTCATGGGCCGCGCCGAAGCCTTCGCCATGCAGAACCCGCCCATGGCGTCGCTGTTTGACGGCATCGGCAACGGGATGGGCTACGGTTTGGTGCTGCTGGTGGTCGGCTTTTTCCGCGAGTTATTCGGCAGCGGTCGCCTCTTCGGCGCGCAGGTGTTCAGCCTCGCCAGCGAAGGCGGCTGGTACACGCCGAACGGCCTGATGGTGCTGGCGCCGAGCGCATTTTTCCTCATCGCCACGTTCATCTGGGTGCTGCGGACGTACAAACCCGAGCAAGTCGAGGAGGACTAAGCTATGGAGCATTACCTCTCCCTAGGCATCAAAGCCATCTTTGTTGAGAACATGGCCTTGGCCTACTTCCTCGGCATGTGCTCGTTTCTCGCCGTCTCGAAGAAGGTGTCCACGGCCATCGGCCTGGGGTTCGCCGTCATCTTCGTGCTGGCGGTCACCACCCCGGCCAACAACCTGCTCTATCAGTACGTGCTCAAGCCCGACGCGCTGGTGGAGGGGGTCGATCTGACCTTCCTCGCCTTTCTGAGCTTCATCGGCACCATCGCGGCGATGGTTCAGATCGTCGAGATGGCCCTCGATCGCTACGCCCCGGCGCTCTATGGCGCGCTGGGTGTGTTCCTGCCGCTGATCGCGGTGAACTGCGCCATCTTGGGCGCCTCGCTCTTCATGCAGGAGCGGGACTACAACTTCGCAGAGAGCGTGGTGTTCGGCGTCGGCTCCGGCGTCGGTTGGATGCTCGCCATCGTGGCCCTGGCCGCGATTCGCGAGAAGCTGCGCTACAATCAGGTGCCTGCCGGGCTGCGAGGCCTGGGTATCACCTTCATGATCACGGGCCTCATGGCCATGGGGTTCATGGCGTTCTCGGGCATCCAGCTCTAGGACTTCAGGACCCCGCTGGCCGCGTGCGCTAGCTGCTGAAACCTTGGAGATCCGGCGCAGGAGCCGGATCTCCACCACCCTCCACGGAGGAGCGACATCATGACGATCGCTATCGGCGTCGGCGTCTTCATCGCAATGATCCTCAGCCTCGTGGCCGTCCTTCTGGCGGCCAAGGCCAAGCTCGTCCCCAGCGGCGAGGTGACGATCCTGATCAACGATGACGCGGACAAGGCGCTCAAGACGCCGAGCGGCCAGACGCTGCTCAACACGTTGACCAACAACAAGATCTTCATCCCGTCGGCCTGCGGTGGCAAAGGCTCCTGCGGCGTCTGCACGGTCCACGTCCACGCCGGTGGCGGCTCGCTGCTGCCGACCGAGGTGGGTCACATCTCCAAGGGTGACGCCCGCGCCGGTGTGCGTTTGGCCTGCCAGGTCAAGGTCAAGGGCGACATGGAGATCGAGCTGGAGCCCGAGATCTTCAGCGTCCGCAAGTGGGAGTGCACCGTTCGCAGCAACCACAACGTGGCGACCTTCATCAAAGAGTTCATCATCGAACTGCCGGAAGGTGATTCTGTGCCGTTCCGGGCTGGCGGTTACATTCAGATCGAGTGCCCGCCGCACGTCGCCGACTACAAGAACTTCGTCATCGACGAGGAGTACAGGGGCGACTGGGACACGTTCAACATGTGGCGCTACAAGTCCGTGGTCACCGAAGAGGTGATGCGGGCCTACTCCATGGCGAACTACCCGGGCGAAGAGGGCATGATCATGCTCAACATCCGCATCGCGTCGCCGCCGCCGCGCGGCCCCGAAGGCATCCCGCCTGGCATCATGAGCTCGTACATCTTCGACCGCGTTCCAGGTGACAAAGTCACGATCTCCGGTCCTTTCGGCGAGTTCTTCGCGACCGACAACGACAGCGAGATGGTCTTTGTCGGTGGCGGCGCGGGCATGGCGCCGATGCGATCGCACATCTTCGACCAGTTCAAGCGCATCCACACCAAGCGCAAGGTCAGCTTCTGGTACGGCGCGCGCTCGTTCCGCGAGGCGTTCTACATGGACGACTTCGACGGCATCCAGAAGGACAACGACAACTTCGAGTGGCACATCGCCTTGTCGAACCCCGTGCCGGAGGAGTCCTGGGACGATCCGACGTCAGAGGCGCGCCAGCCGCTGGGCAGCAAGATGGGCTACACCGGGTTTATCCATAACGTGCTGTACGAGAACTACCTCAAGGACCACGAGTCGCCCGAGGACGCCGAGTACTACATGTGTGGACCGCCGATGATGAACGACGCGGTGATCAACATGCTGCTCAACCTCGGCGTCGAGCGTGACAACATCTACCTCGATGATTTTGGTGGTTAAGCGCCGCTGCGGAAGATGACCCTGACGCCCGATCCGAACCTGCCGCCCTGGAAGCGCCTCAAGCCGCTGCCCGTCATCTTCGTGGTGGGGTTGTTCGCGATGGTGTGGTGGCGGGGTCAGCAGCACGAGACGAAGCGGACGGCGCGACGGGTCTCGGCGGTGCAGGTCGTCGACAAACACACGGTGCTGCAGGGCAAGACGATGGGCACGACGTTTCGCGTCAAGCTCGCTGGCGTCATCCCCGAGACCCATTCACAGGCCCTGCTCGACGCCGTGCAGGCCGAGCTCGACGCCGTCGACGCCGCGATGTCGACCTATAAGGCGACGTCAGAGCTGTCTCAGTTCAACGGCCTGCAGGTGGGCGCGGCGCAGATCTTATCGCAACCCACTGCGGACGTGCTGACGCTGGCGCTGCGTGTCGGGGCCAAGAGCGACGGGGCGTTCGATGTGACGGTCGGGCCGCTGGTCGAGGCGTGGGGTTTTGGTCCCAAGGGTGTGCAGCGTGTGCCGGACGACGCGACGCTCACGGCGCTGCGCGGCGCGGTTGGCGCGGCGCGGGTGCTGCGATTCGACCCGAAAACACGGGCGCTGAGCAAGACGACCGCCGGTGTGCACCTCGATTTCAGCGCGATCGCGAAGGGCTACGGCGTCGACCGCGTGGCGGCGCGGCTGACCAAGGAGGGGGTGCCCGGCTTCATGGTCGAGGTGGGCGGCGAGGTGCGGACGCACGGCCGTCGCGCCGACAAGAAGCCCTGGCGCATCGGGATCGAGCGGCCCAACCCGGCCGGTGGCGGCGTCGCGCAGGTGGTGGTGGTGCAGGAGCAGGCCTTGGCGACGTCTGGGGACTATCGCAACTACCGCGAGGCCAACGGCGTGCGGATCTCCCACACCATCGACCCGCGCACAGGGCGCCCCATCGGTCACGGTCTCGCGAGCGTGAGTGTGCTGGCGGCGAGCTGCGCGGAGGCAGACGCGTGGGCGACAGCGCTCAACGTGCTGGGTCCTGAGGCCGGCCTCGCGTTGGCAGACCGTGAGGGTTTAGCCGCGTATCTGCTGATTCGGTCGAAGGATGGCGCGTTCGTCGGCCGCGCAAGTCAGGCGTGGCCGGTTGGTAAGTAGGTCACTGGCCGCGTTGGTTCGGCCGTCTGACACTATCGTGTGAACGACGCTCACTTTTGTGACTGGCCGCGGGTTTATTTCTGGTTGTTCGGCGAGAAACGATATACTTAGCTTCGTTCACTGCCCCGGAGAGCATGATGCGCTACCCCATTTTTCGACACCTCATCCTCAGCTCGGCCCTCATTGTGGCGGCCATGTTCGGCTGCGCTGGCACCGATGGTGCGGGCGGCGACAACAGCGGCGACAGCGGCGCGAGCGCTGACGCCGTGCTGGACGCGGGTGGCAACGTCGACGGCGGCGGCGCCGGCAAGGACAGCACCGACAAGGACAGCGCCGACAAGGACAGCGCCGACAAGGACAGCGCCGACAAGGACAGCGGCGCGACCGGCGCGGATGTGGGTGCCGACGCCGGATCGGTCTCAGACGTCACATCCGACAAGGACGCGGGCGCTAGCGCCGACGGCGGCGGCGGCAAAGACGCCGGTGTGATCGTGGACGGCGGTGTGATTGTGGACGCGGGCGCGAGCGAGGACACGGTCGTGGCGAAGGACACCGGCGCCGTACAGGACGCGACGAGCGACGGCGCCGCTGCGGACACGGGCAACATCACCGTGGACGCGGGATCATCGACCGACGCAACCGTCGGCAGCGACGCGGGCAGCACGCCCAACCCAGGCTGCTGCAAGGTCGATGAACACTGCAAAAATGACCAAGTGTGCTTCTTTGGGCCGTTCAAGGCCGGCAAGTGCATGAACGTCGCTAGCCTCCCCAAGGGCCAGTGCTGGACGGACGCGCAGTGCGGCAGCGGCATGGTCTGCGACGGGGCCCAGGCCTGTGGCTGCGACGCGAACTGCAAGGCGATGGACAAGCCAGGCACCTGCATCAAGCCCATCGTGGGCACGGTCTGCACGATCGGCATCGACGCGATGGACACCGACTGCGGCGCCGACAGCTTCTGCAAACTACCGACGGCGGGCTGCTCAGGCACCGGAAAATGCGCGCTGAAGCCGCTGGGCTGCACGAAGGAGTACAACCCGGTCTGCGGCTGCGATGGCGCGACCCACGGCAACCCGTGCATGGCTGACGCGGCTGGCACCAACGTGAAAGCGAAGGGGGTCTGCGCGGTGAACCCATGCGCCACGGTGAAGTGTGGCGACGGCAACGCCTGCACGTCCGACAGCTGCGATCCAAAGACCGGAAAATGCGTGTTCAAGGTGCTGAACGGCGCCAAGTGCGACGACGGCAACGCCTGCACCTTGGGCGACGTCTGCGACACCAGCGCGAGCGGTGCGGGCTACTGCGCAGCGGGCAGCTCGGTGAAGGTGTGCAAGCCAGGTACGGCCTGCGAGACGGCGGCGTGCAATCCGAAGACCGGAATGTGTGAGATCAGCCCCATCCCCAACTGCAACTATGGCAAGAAGTGCAGCATGGGTCTGGGCGCGCCGACCATCGACTGCGGCAAGGCGGGCTTCTGCAAGTTGCCGCCGGCGAGCGCCTGCGTTGGCTTTGGTACGTGTGAAGCCAAGCCGCTGGTCTGCACGAAGGAGCTCAAACAGGTCTGCGCGTGCGACGGCAAGACCTACAGCAACCTCTGCTTCGCCGAGTTTGAGGGCCAGAACGCCAAAAGCGACGGTGCGTGTGGCATCGGCGGCTGCTGCAAAGCCGATAGTGACTGCGGAAAAGCCAACGTGTGCATCGGTGGGCTGAACGGCAAGGGGTCGTGCAAGAGCCTGCTCGCCCTCGGCAAGAACCAGTGCTGGAGCGACGCGCAATGTGGCGTCGGCAGCTGCACCGGCGCGTCGGTGTGTCCGTGCGGTGCCCTGTGCATCATCGCTGACAAACCCGGCGTTTGCGGGACAAAACCGGGCGCCTGCAAGGTGGGTGACAACACGACGTGCGGCAAGGGCCTGTACTGCAGCGGCCCCTGCGGTGGCAGCGGCCAGTGCGCGACCATGCCGGGGGCGTGCACCACGCAATACGACCCGGTCTGCGGCTGCGACGGCAAGACCCACGGCAACGCCTGCGCAGCGGCATCGGCCGGCGTGAGCGTGCAATCGAAGGGCGCCTGTGCCCCCGCGCCGACGGGCTGCTGCAAGGGCCAGAGCGACTGCCAGTACAAGGATGACATCTGTGTGGCCAACGCCAACGGCGGCGCCGGCATGTGCAAAAACACGAAGGGTTTGCAGGCGGGGGAGTGCTGGGATTCGGGGCAGTGCGGCGGTCAGGCCTGTACGGGCGCGATCATCTGCGCGTGTGGCGCGGTCTGCAAAGCCGCCGACAAGCCCGGAAAATGCGCGTTGCCGCCGGGCAGCTGCACGGTGGGTGGCAAGAACACCTGCCAAGCTGGGGAGTTCTGCGACGGCCCGTGTGGCCACGCCGGCAAATGCATCACGAAGCCGCAGCTCTGCGCGAAGATCTTCAAGCCGGTGTGTGGCTGCGACCAGAAGACGTATGGCAACGCGTGCGAAGCCCACGCGAGCGGGGCGGCGGTCGCGTCGAACGGCAGCTGCGTCGTGGCAGCCCCGGGCTGCTGCGCGACCGATGCGCAGTGCAAGACCGGCGTGTGCGCGAGCGGCGTCAATGGCTACGGCATCTGCAAAGAGACCGCGACGCTGCCGAAGGGCGAGTGCTGGACGGACGCGCAGTGCGGCGGTCTGACGTGCGTCGGCGCCCAGGCCTGCCCGTGTAACGCGAAGTGCTTGATGCCGGACCAGACGGGCAAGTGCCAATAGTCTGAGGGGCGTGAGAAGGAGCGGCAGATGATCCAGATGGTGGTCCTCACAATCGGCGCGTTTGGCCTGATCATGTTGGCGATGGCGGTGGGCGTCATCTTTCAGGGCAAGGCGCTGCGCGGTTCGTGTGGCGGGGTCGGTGGATCGTGCGCCTGCGATGACGCGGGCGAGCCGGTGTGCGACGCCAAGAAGGCGCGTGATGCCACGAAGACGCGCGACGGCAAGGTGGACGAGTAGGAAGTGGTGCGCACGGCCGCGGTGGACAAGGCCGAGGCGCTCATGGACGACG
>ERZ889078.878-NODE-878-length-25609-cov-15.830907_pt1 | contig 25609 bp, 18 predicted proteins | sample MGYA00521266_ERZ889078 | MGnify/ENA primary metagenome ERZ889078 (study PRJEB32303, sample SAMEA104408618) | aquatic metagenome | biome: Brackish water; feature: Pelagic; material: water | place: Baltic Sea | collected 2014-06-16T06:34:00 | depth 76,534 m ...
ATCTTTGAACCCACAGGGTTTGTAGATTTCCAAAAACAACTGACACATTGTGCTGGCTGAGAAGTGACCGCCCTTTTGGCTCTCAAACAGCGGCAGGTCCAAGTTCTTTAAGTGCTTGCTTGCCCCATATTCAGCCAAAGCTTTGCGCAGGCGTTGGTTTAGATAAACCGTTCGGCGCCAGTTAAGTTCTGTCTAAAAATGTGAGAGTTTCAAATCATTGGCCGTAAAAATGTTAGTATTACCCAGATAATGGCAATCGTTGCAGTAATAAGTAGATAAAATATCTATTCTTGATTAGCTCAGCCGCTCAGAAGCGCCAGAAGCGCACCGTGTAATTCAGGCGTAGCAGCAGCAACAACCGCCCCGTCAGAGTAGAGGTCAAGCGGATTGCCATGCCAGTCGGTCATGATACCGCCGGCAGCAGTGATCACCACCGTCAGGGCAAGATAATCATAAGGTTTCAGACCATAATCGACCACGGCATCAATATGTCCAGCAGACAGCAGTGAGTGGGGATAGCAATCATAGCCAAATCTGCGATTTTTTCCCACCTTCAAAAGCCTTGCAAGTACTACTGGGTGGTCCGCAAACATTTTTTCACCCTCGTTTATATAGAGGGTGCAATCATCAATATTTCGTTGATTTGATACCTTGATCGGCTGGCCATTACATGTTGCTGGGACACCGACGGCACCGCAGTACAATTCATCCAGCATTGGCATTGAAATAATGCCAGCGACAGGCACACCATTTTTGAGGTAGGAAAGGAGCATACCGAACAGCGGATTACCCGAGATAAACGAACGGGTTCCATCGATCGGATCGATTACCCAAAGATTTCCGTTCAAGTCCCCATCTACACCGCTTTCCTCGCCAAATATTCCATCCTGTGGATACTTGGATGCAATCGCCTGCTTGAGGTCTTGCTCTATCAATTGGTCGACGGCGGTGACCGGGCTTTCGTCATCTTTGAATGTCACATCATTGTGTTGTCGAAAATATTTACGAGCTGTCTTACCTGCTGCCTGCGCATAGGCTGCCCCGTCTGCCAGAATTTGCTCCACAAAAGGATACTTTGCCTGATTAGCTGTGATGTTGTTCAATGTAGGTTCTCCCGATCGGGTACGTCTAGGTTTAACAAGGCCCAAAGCATTCTTCGTGTACCTCCTTAAGTAACTATAGTTGTGTAAATTATCTTGAACGGCTTAATCTATTCACGTCGTGCAAGGCAGTCGGCCCCCAGCACATCTACTTTCTGGGCTTCGCAGAAACGAATGCAACTGCTGCTGTCAAATTTACTCCTGGCAAGCATAATAACAGTTCAGCTTCCCCTTTTTTACCATTGCACTCTCCATTTAAGTTTACTTATGCTCAAATAAATGTCCCCTAGGGCTAAAGAGGTTTTCTCTGAAAGAGTCCATTTACAAGCTCAGCTCTTACGCCAAGCTTGGGTTTTTTTCAAAATGCGCCGAGAAGCAAACATATGTAATACTCTGGCGCCGGCATTAGTATAAAATATCATCATACCCATCGCAGCAGCCGGTGCTATGTCTCCTGCATCATCCATATTTAATACTGCCACTGAAGCTAATGTCGTATGCGTAGAATAAAGAAAGACTACTGCTGATACAGTTGTCATCGCATTGACAAACATATAAATTGAAATATCGAGGATAGCGGGCAAACAAATTGGAATAGTGACTGCGGAAAGTAACCTGTAAAATGGTTTACGCAGTGAAGTAGCGACAGGTTCAAATTCAGCGTCTATCTGCTTCAGGGCGGTCAATGCCGTTAGATGGCCAACAGTATAAAAATGGGTTACGGTTGAAACCACAAGAATGGTCATTGTACCATAAATAAAATTTAACGGATTATTTGGGCTGTTGAAGAAAAAAATGTAAGCCAGCCCAAGAACCATCCCTGGGACCGCCATCGGTAACATTGCCAAGAAATGGAACATACCCCGCCCAGTTTTGAAACCGTCAGTTTTTTCGACCATATAGGCTCCAATGAAAATTATCCCAGTTCCTATAATAGCCGTTAGGCTAGCAAGCTTGATAGAATTAAAATAAGCATTCCAACCCCCTCCGTCCATCTTGTTAAAGGAATAATTGTTAAGGCTCAGGCTAAGATTATATGGCCAAAATTTAATTAGAGCAGCATATTGGCAAATGGCTATAATACCAACAATATAGATAGACATTAAAACACACCATCCGAGACAAATTAATTCAAAATTGCGATTTGGCTTGGGTTGATAGGGAACTGAACGTACAGAAAGAAGTGATACTTGTTTTTTTTGTACCTGACGATCGACGTAGAAGGCTAGAGCTGCAGGTATCAACAGAATTATAGAAACCACAGCTCCCATCTCAAAATTTTGTTGGCCAATTACCTGCTTGTATATATCGATTGCCAGTACATTGTATTGCCCTCCTATAACCTTCGGTAGGCCAAAGTCAGTGATCACCAAAGTGAACGTCACAAAGGCAGCCGATATCAGCCCATAACGTGCGCCAGGGATTGTCACAGTCCAAAAGGTACGCCATTTACTAGCGCGTAGACTTTCTGCAGCCTCATATTGCCGCTGGTCAGCGATTGAAAGGGCTGTAGTAATGATTATCATAGCATGCGGAAAAGTAAAAAAGACAGATCCTATCACTATTCCAAGAGGACCGTAGATGCTTTGCCCCATAAGAAGTGATTTAAATATTCCCTGATTGCCGAAAAGATAAATAAGAGCAATACCAGGTAAAAGCGATGGCACAAGTATAGGCATCATCGCAACCATCCTGAAAACGCTCTTGAAGGGCATGCAACTACGATTGAGTGCATAGGAAAATCCAAATGCAAAAACAACGGTTAGGAATGTGCTGATTGTGGCTATGAGAAGGGAATTTTCAATCGAAGAAAACAGTGCAGGGTTTGAAAAGTACTCTATGTAGTTTTGTACACCGTGGGATTTAACTGGACGTAGGCTAATACGACGAAAAGTCTTACTGTCATACTCTTGCCAATCGGTCGAGTTTTGCAGATCTAAACCTACCAGGTACGGCGCATCAGTGCTTGTACCTCGAACTTGATACCTCACCAAGCTCCGAAAGTTGAAGTTCGGATAAAAGTCAACAATAGATAAACGCCCATTATAGTTGGAGCGCAAATCTTCGCGTGAGACGATACCAATTAGTTCATTTAGAGCAAAAAGAGTGATTGGGGCACCAAAAACTCCCGTTTCGTCACTTACCTGAACTTCATACCGTGTCAGGTCAAAACTATATGTCGAAAAGCTTTTGGAAAGCATCGTGTAGAGAGGGAGAGCCAGTCCAACAATTAAGTAGAGGGCAATTACACCCATACATAGCCGTTTTATCTTACCATCGCGATCAAGTTTTTGTTTTACTACGTTACCTGTTGGTAAGCTTAGATTGCTCATAATCATAAGCTCCGCGGGAAGATCAGGACGCGTTCAGTGGGTAGTTCAACAGCCATTTCCATGCCAATTTTTAAATCCAATCTCCGTACGGCGTTTATCGAAAAAATTGCAATCAAAGGATCCGAACAAAGAACGGGAACCGAGAGGTGGCATCTCCAGTGAGAACCTAAAAACTCCATTTCATGCACCACGCAATCAAAAGTATTTTCAACAGTAATCGTTTTATCGACTGAAGTTGATGAACAAACACCTTTTTTGTGGGGGATCAAATCTTCTGGCCGGATAGCAACAGCGCATTCTCCCATTATATTGTGAGCATTTGTAAGTATTTGACGCGTTCCTACCGTTGTTTTGCAACCAGGTTCACCCATACCAACAAATTGATTAATTTCACCGACAAACTTTGCAACAAAAAGAGAAACAGGGTTTCGGTAAACTTCCATGGGAGTGCCTACCTGTTCTACAGTACCGTGATCCATAACTACTATACGGTCGGCCATAGACAGTGCTTCTTCTTGGTCGTGTGTCACCATTATAGTTGTTACACCAAGTTTACGTTGAAGCTCTTTTATTTCATGGCGCAAATAAACACGTACTTGTGCGTCCAGCGCCGACAAAGGTTCATCCAACAGCAAAAGCCCAGGGTTGATTGCGATTGCGCGCGCGAGAGCTATTCGCTGTTGCTGGCCGCCGGATAGCTGCGCTGGGTATTTATCTGCTTGTTCGGGAAGGCCAACAAGGGCCAATAACTCCGAAACGCGAGCAGCAACATCTGCCCTTGAATAGCCTGTATTTTCCAGCCCAAAGGCAATATTTCGGGCTACGGTCAGGTTGGGAAAGAGAGCATAAGATTGAAAAACTATGCCATAGTCACGCTTTGAAGGGGGAAAGTTAGATATATCAACCCCATCTTGAAAAATTTGACCTCTAGTCTGAGCGTCCAACCCAGCAACAGCACGCAACAGAGTGGTCTTTCCGCAGCCTGAGGGTCCAAGAAAACAAATGAATTCGCCGGCAGCTATATCGAGGTTGATATTCTTAAGTGCTAAAAAATCATTAAAAGATTTCCAAAGCCCTTTGATTTGCAGATATGGAAGACTTTCCCCAGAGATACGAGCCATACTGTTTTTTGTCCTTGAACCATCATTTTTTCACTTTAGTGCAGAAAGAGCGCCGCTATCACTGCGGCGCTCTCGAGTTTAAAATATAGTTAGTTAGCTTTTAGGCTCAGATTTAGTGTCGTAACGCTTTGTCCATTCTTCAAGAATGTCAGACCGGTTGTTTGCGGCCCACTCAAAGTCATTGTCGATCATTGCCTCAGTTATACCTTCAGGAAAAAAGTCCACTTTCTTTGCGATACCGGGTATTGCAACGACGGCATAACCCACATTGTACATTTCCATAGCTTTAGGTGTAATAGACCAATCAAGAAGCGTCTTGGCTGCTTCTTCATTAGCCGTACCTGCGATTATCGCTGAGGCCTCCATATCCCATCCTATACCCTCGGATGGAACGATAATATCAATTGGCGCGCCACTAGCTTTGGACTTGGCACCGCGAAAGGCAAAAGAAACACCTATAGTAGCTTCACCAGCGGCAGCCATTTTGCATGGCTTGGAGCCAGAATGCGTATAAGTGGCTATATTTTGGTGTAGTCCATCCATAAACTCCCAGCCTTTCTCCTCACCAAAGATCTGCAGCCAAGAAGAAACATCAAGGAACCCTGTTCCAGATGACGCCGGGTTTGGCATCACTACATGACCTGCATATTCTGGTTTTGTGAGGTCCATCCAACTCGTTGGAGCAGACAGCCCATTCTTGGCACCCTCCACAGTGTTAAAACAGATTGCAGCGACCCAAGCATCCATTCCAACCCACGATGGCGGATTGTCTCCATCCCTAAACTTTTTATCAAGTTTATCCAAACCGGCTGGTGCATAAGGCTCTAGCATACCCTCAGCTTTAAGGACGAGAAGCGAGGTTGCGGCAAGGCCCCATACTAAATCCGCCTGGGGGTTATTTTTTTCCGCAAGAAGTTTGGCTGTGACTACCCCGGTAGAATCACGGACCCAATTAACTGTGATGTCTGGGTGGTCTTGATTGAAAGTCTCAGCATATCGAGCAAGATCTTCTGCCTCGACTGCCGTGTATACCGTCAGTTCGGTTTGAGCAAAAGCCATAGTTGCACATAATGCTGAAACGGCCGCACAGCCACTTAGAATACTAAGTTTAGTCATCTAATTCTCCCTTTATAATAGATCAAGTCATCATTCTTTTTACGTAAAGGTAATAAAATTATCTCAAGGTAGTTCCCAGTCAGTTCGGGATATTACAGTTAAAAGATTATTTTAAATGCACTGTAATATTTAAAAACTCTGATGTTAGAGTTTGGGAATTGAGGTTGAGTAAGTAAAGCTTATTTATTTTATACATGTAACGTTTTTATTAATGTTAAATGAAATTAACTCTAAGTTCCGAAGGCAAGCGCAATGATGCCACCTACAACGACAATTGAAGCTATCAAACGACCCCGCCAGGGTCGCTCTCCAAAAAAAACTAACCCTATAATAGTCGCGATTATTACACTGGATTCTCGCACTGCAGACACTGCACCCAAGGGTGCAATAGTTTTAACATAAAGCACCAATCCATAAGCTGTGACAGAACACAGACCAGCAAACAGGCCTGGAAAAATTATGCGCGCATCGAAACGCCCGCCTACACGTACACGATGACATACGATGGCTAGTGCAACCGGAGCTTCAAACATGAAAAGCCACCCCATATATCCAAGCGGCGCCTGAGAGTATCGCACACCTATTCCATCCGCTATTGAATAAGTAGCAATACAAACTCCTAATAACACGGCCAGCCCAATCGTGCTCGGTGGTGCTGTTGCAGCGCCGCGCTGTATAGCAAGCAAACATATGCCTAGCGATACAGCAACAACCCCAGCCCAGCCAACATTTCCAAGGCTTTCATTTAAGATAAAATAGGCAGAAATAGCAACTAGCGCAGGCGCCAAGCCACGTGAAATCGGGTAAACTTGACTCAGTTCACCATGCTTATATGTCCTGAACAATAGGAAGTAATAACCATAATGAACTACTGTAGAGATAAAAAGTGCAGGCCAACTTGCTCTATCGGGTATAGGTGCGAAGCTAATCAAAACTACGCCCACTAATGCATGTGCCGCAGAAACTGCGGCTAATATTATGGCTCGGTCAGTGAAAGCCTTAAGCATCGCATTCCAGAAGGCATGCAAAAGAGCTGAAAACAAGACGATACCCAGGGCAACGAAGCTCATTGCCGGGTCTCAGCAGTGATTGCCACCTCCACGATGCCGATCGCACGGTCAAGGTCATGCATGCTAATAGTCAGAGGGGGCGAGAGCGTCAAAACGCAACCTGCGCTGACCTTAAAACTAAGACCTGCCTCCAAGCAACGATAGTAAACTCTTTCAGCGAGGTTAAGCGCCTCTTTCTTGGTTGTTCTATTCTCAACCATCTCAACACCTATCATTAAGCCTCTACCCCGGACATCACCGACAAAGGGACTATTGGAGGCAAACTCACGCAATCGATTCAGTGCATGCGTACCAAGCATTGCAGAGCGTTCAACTAGACCTTCATCCTCTATAATTTGGATTGTAGTGAGGGCAGCCCGAGCAGTAACAGGGTTTTTTTCATGTGTGTAATGGCCAATTGCAAAATCACCACACACGTCAAGATCATTGTGAGCCAAAACCGCAGCAATAGGAAGAATGCCCCCTCCTAGCGCTTTACCTAAAACGACAATGTCAGGAATTACTTCATCATGCTCAAACGCAAACATTCGCCCTGTTTTACCTAAGCCCGTTGGAATTTCATCCATAATCAGCAACGCACCGTTGCGATTGCATGCCGCTCTCACTGCTTTCCAAAACCCCTCCGGCGGCACGACAGGGACGGCCCGCATAGGCTCAGCAATTACGGCGGCGACATCCCCTTCGCGACCCAGAACATAATCCACCATTTTAGCACAGGCGAGCCCACAAGTGTCTGGACCTGGGTGATTATAGGGACATCGGTAGCAGGAGAACGGTGCCACGTGCTCAGTGCCTGGAAGCAAAGGGCCAGCAATATGTGACCGAAAGGTAGCCTCTCCCCCAACACTAGATGCGCCAAATCCCGCTCCATGGAATGCATCCCAAAAGCTCACAGTTTTGAAGCGCCCAGTGGCGGCACGAGCAATTTTTATTGCAACTTCGATGGCATCCGAACCACCAGTCGTGAATAGAACTTTATTTAAATCGCCTGGAGAAATCTGTGCTAACTTTTCAGCGAGAGCAACTGCGGGCTCATTTGCGAACCGGCGCGGTGCAAAAGAAAGCTGATCCAATTGGTCCTTAATGGCGGCGACCAAGCGTGGATGTGCATAACCTATATGGTGGGCCGAATTACCATGAAAATCCATATAGCGGCGGCCAGACGTGTCTTCAATCCAAATACCTTCGGCTTTTGAAATGGTGGAAACACAGGGGCTCGACAAACTTTGATGCAAGAACGCTTTGGCGTCTCTTTTCAACAATTGGCGCGTTGTCTCGTCATGATTTTTGGCTACCCAGGCGCTTCGAGCCACAGAAGTATTAGACTCGCCTTCGGTATGAGAAATTTTCATCCATGTGGCCTTTTAAAAAAGCTTCAGTGCAACACCTTTTTTCGACAAATTAATGATTTCAATCTTAGCGAGGCCAGGGAAGAGAGTAAGTTTTGAGGTTAGTGAAAAACTTCATCGCCTCTAATACGCCTTCCTTGACCGCGTTGCCGCTATCCTTTATTCCCCCAAAAGGCGACATTTCGATCCTATAACCCGGTTGCTCCCAAATATTGCAAGTACCAACGTCTAATCCGTTGATGAAAGCAATGGCGCGGTTAAGATCATTGGTGCAAACTCCAGATGACAAACCAAATTCGGTGCTATTTGAAATATCCATAACCTTAGCGTCGTCATCCGGCACACGGATTATAGGAATAATGGGCCCAAAGGTTTCTTCCATCACAAGTTCAGAATTATGAGGCACATGATCAACTACGATTGGTGGAAGTAATGCCCCGCGACGACCTGGGTGATAGAGTATTTTCGCCCCACTGGCCTCGGCATCATATACGCGGCGCTCAAAAGTTTCTGCCGCAGTCGAATGAATCACGCAGCCCAATTGAGTTTCAGGATCCATCGGGTCACCAAATCGTAATTCTTTGGCTTTTTGTAAAACTATTGATACGAAGCGATCAGCAACACTTTCCTGCACTAGTATGCGTTTGATTGCAGTACATCGCTGGCCCGAATTTCCAGTCGCACCCGCCACCGCTAAGGTTGCCGCCTTTTCAAGATCGGTATCAGATAGGTCATTGAGAACGATCAGCGGATCATTGCCCCCGAGTTCCAGCGCACAGCGTTTATAACCTGCCTTGGAAGCAATCATTTTGCCTACAGTAACGCCACCAGTAAAAGTGATGATGTCAATATTAGAATTAGTGATCATCTCATCCCCAATGTCCTTCGGCCAACCGGTCACCACTTGGAACATCTGATGGGGCAAACCCGCCTCATAAAGAATATCAGCAAGCGCGATAGCCGTTAGTGGGGTGAGTTCTGTTGGTTTGCACACGACACAGTTGTTTGTAGCAATCGCTGGAGCAATTTTATGACTGACCATGTTAAGTGGATGGTTAAAAGGAGTAATCGCCGAGATGGCTCGCACAGGTTCACGTAATGTGAAAATTTTACGTTCTTTTCCTTGAGGTGTGAGGTCACATGAAAAAATCTGACCATCATCGATAATAGCCATCTGCCCAGCTAAAGTGAACACGTCAAAAGCCCGACCTGTTTCATAAAGCGCATGTTGCCAGCAAATGCCTAACTCCAACACCAACCAAAAGGCCAGTTCTTCCCGACGATCTTTAATTAGGCTTGCGGCCCGGAATAAAATTTGTTGGCGCTCATATCGGGTAAGCTTAGGTTTATAAGCCGCAGCTATTTCGAATGCCCTGCGAACATGTTCAGGTTTGCCGGCAGGGACAGTACCTATCACCTCATCAGTGTAAGGATAATGAACCTCCAAAACCTCGCTACCAAAAACTTTCTCACCCCCAATTCGCATACCCTCATGACGGATCTCCCACTTGCGAGTACGGGGATCAAAATTTGGTGCGCTAACATTCATTAGTTAGTCCTCTCAAAGAGCTGCTGCAGCAGTAGCATAAAACAAAGCGTCAAAGTTACGCAAAATTGGGAGGTTTGGTATATCCATAACGCGATTAACGATGAAGGGCACTTCTTGCTCGCTTAACCCACCATGACTACGGAGAGGCTCATCTAACGCCGCAAGATCATGACGATTGGCCGACGTACCAATTGTTATGTTTTCACCTGAAATCATTATTATATCACCTATACGGTCACCTGGCAGCTCGAACTGCACAATAGCTTCTGCCCTGGTCAGAACATGGGTAATGCCATCAACAGCCTTCAGCTTGGCGATTATTTCTGCATGATCAACACCCTTTGGTATATAAGCGACGGCAAATGATCCCAATGCTCCATGATGCACAACATAAGGGTCAGTAATAGGTAAAATGACGCGGGCAACCGCCTTACCAAGCCACTTATCAAACAGGTCCTGAACGTAGATCACAGCCGGAGAGCCGTCCTCAAGATGCTTCGGTTTCATGCCATGGTCCGCGGTCACAACAATTGCAGCACCCATCGCCTCAAGCTCAGCCAAATATTTATCAAACATCTTGTAAAAACTCTGGGCCTCTGGCTGTTCCGGTGCATACTTGTGCTGGACGTAATCTGTTGTAGTCAGATACATTAAATCGGGCTTCCATTCAGCCAGTATTTTTACACCCGCAGCAAAAACAAATTCTGACAGGTCTGCAGAATAAACTTCAGGTTGTGGCATCCCAAGCCACTTACTGGCAGCTTCCTGACCATGCTCAGCGTTGGTGGTTGTGTCAGATTTTTCAGCTGAAAAACACTTTGCACGACCATCGGTGAATTGCAGGCCAGCTCCAAGAAGCGCGCGGAGTTTATCTTTTGCAGTTACAATCGCGACGCGGGCTCCAGCATTGTAGAACTGTGAAAATACCGTCGGTGCGCGTAAAAAACGTACCTCATTCATCATTACCTCTTCACCAGTTTCTGGCTCATAAAGGTAATTACCGCAAATGCCATGCACAATTGGTGGACGGCCTGTAGCAATAGACATATTATTTGGGTTGGTAAAAGACGGAATCACTGAGTGAGCTAAGCGGTCGGTACCCGATTCACGCATTTTTTTTAGCGTTGGCATTAATCCGGCTTTGATAGCTTCTGTTAGATATTCAGGTTCGCAACCATCAAGGCAAATCGCAATTGCGGGCACCTTAGGCCATGGATATTGACGGCCATTCGCGACAACAGGTGCGAGAGTGACATTGTTCATTTATTTTCCTTTTCATCAATATTTTTCAACCCAATGCTTCAAGCTTAGCTTTTTCCAATAGAGCTTCCGCTGGAGGCGTAGCATTGCTGACGCCCATTTCCGCTAGAGTTTCTTCGGCAGCTTTTACCACACGTAGCATTACATTTTCATCCATTCTACCTATGCAACCGATACGGAAACTTTCAACTGTAGTTAACTTTCCAGGGTAAATAATAAATCCCTTTTTTTTCATTAAATTGTAAAAACCTGGAAATAAAAAGTTTTTGTGAGCAGGGCAGAAAAAGGTAACAATAATGGGAGAAAGCCAACGGTCACTTAATAATGTCTCAAAACCTAGTTTGCGCATACCGGCCACAACTACATCACGATTTTGTGTATAGCGTACAAGCCTCCCCGCGCATCCACCTTCAGCAGCGTGAATGCGCAATGCCTCAAGAAACGCGGCAACAACATGTGTAGGTGGCGTATAGCGCCACTGACCAGTTTTAACAAAATTTGTCCATTGTGCATAAACATCAAGAGCCAGAGAGTGACTATTGCCCTTACATTTAGAAAGTTCCAGAGTGCGGGCGATAACAAAACCAAAACCAGGCACCCCTTCAATACATTTATTTGCCGAAGAAACCATCGCTTCATATCGGATGTTATTCACATCAATATCAATGGCGCCAAAGGCGCTCATACTGTCAATTAATAGTTTCCGGCCACGAGCATAAGTTGCCGTAGAAATCTCCTCTATTGGGTTCAAAACCCCAGACGAAGTTTCACAGTGTATTGCAATTACATGCGTTATCGAATGGTCAGAATCCAGCGCAACACCAACTTCATCGCCACGCGGGGGCATATAATCCCCCTTGTCGATAAGTGTAAACTCACGGCCGATATAGCGCATAATTTCGGCGGCGCGTAAGCCATAAGCGCCATTAGCAAGTACAAGTACCTTGCCGTTTCGTGGGACTAACGTTCCTAGCATCGCCTCGACACAAAATGACCCTGAACCTTGCATGGGAACACAAGAAAACTCATCCTTTTCATCGCCGACCAGTGCCAGTAATTGACTACACATAGATCGCGTCATTGAACGAAAGTCGTCGTCCCAAGAGCCCCAGTCACGTAACATTGCCTGTTTAACGCTCTGCGCAGTAGTCAATGGCCCTGGAGTAAGAAGATAGGGCTCACCCATAATTGGATCAGCAAAAATATCTGATTGCGCCATCGGAATATTACCTCTCTAGAAGTTAGATCACACTCTCAACTCAGAAATATAGTTTCATGCAAGTTAGTATTTGTAAAATCGATATTTCGTATGATTAAATTGATTTTTTTAAAAATTCAATTTTGTGTAGGTGCATTGGCCAACCGACTTTTCAATAAAAGTCCACCATCAGTAAGTATAGGATATGAAGCTGAAACTAACAGTGAGTTGATTTCCTTGAAGGCACGCACTATTTCGAGATGCATGTTACTAGTTTCGGCGCTGTCAATATGCTTGCCTCTAAGCCGTCCAAGATGCTGATAATGGCTATCGCGCTCTAACTGCCGTATTTCTTCCTTTTCTTTAATCAGTTTCTGGGCATCCTTAATATCCCCAGACACCAACACATTTAATGCAAGCTGTAAATTAGCCCCTACCCTCGCATGCAGGTTACAAAGTTCCGACCAGCCTTCTGATGAAAACTCTAATTTTTTATGAGCCTTTTTTTTAGCAAGCGACAACACATTTTTCGAAATTATATCCCCTATATGCTCAATATTAGCGCAAAAAAGGGTCAACTCAATTCCTTGACGGATCTCTTTTTCAGACAGCTCTCCACCATTCAATTCGGCTATAAAAAATTTAATCTCAGCATGCTTTCGATTAACTTGTTGATCAATCTTTTTAACACGCGCAATTTCCTCAAAGTTCCCATCTTTCAACAAATCCATCAATGGGCTGTACATAGAAGCAGTGATTTCTCCCATGCGCAAAAGTTCGCGTTTAGCGCTTGCGAGTGCAGCACTTGGTAAACGTGTGGAACTACGATCCAGAACGCTAAACATGGGGTCAGTCTGTTCGATATTATGCGCCAAGAGTACAACAGTAAGACGTTCCATGGTACGGATTAATGGCAACGCAAGCAAAACAAGAAGAAGATTGAAGCCAACATGAAAATTAACCAATTGCACCGCCTCTACCTTGCCAAGGTAGGTCACTGGCAGCTCCCAATACTGCAACCCAACCAAACAAAGCAATGATGCTGCACATCGAAAGATTACATTGCCGACGGGTATTCGTCGCGCCTCAGTTGCCATTCCCCGCGTAAGCCAAACGGCAATCATTCCACCTCCAACATTAGCGCCCAGCACCATTGGTAACGCGACCTCAAGGGGCAAAACCTCCCCTGAAACGCAAACAACAAGTAACAAAACCGTGGCTACGGAAGAATGGAGAACAAATGCTGTTATAACCGCAGCCAGGAAAGAACTTAACGGATCCCCGATCAAATAATTAACCACACTCGGTAAAAGAGGGCTTTCACGCATTGGTAGTGTTACCTGGCCCAACATTTTTAAAGAAACTAAAATTAAAGCTATACCAATAATAATTCGACCAGTTTCACGAGAAGTTAGAGTTTTGAGTTTCAGGGACATCCCCCCACCAATACAAAGTAAGAACATAATAAAGCTACTTAAATCATAGGAGAGTATTTTAACAACGAGTGCAGAGCCCAGATCCGCACCAAGCAATGCTGCAATCCCAGCTCTAATTGTGAGCATGCCACTCGTTGCAAAACCTGCAGCCAAAAGTCCAACTGCCGTAGAACTTTGCAAAACGACAGCGAGGATCATTCCAGCTATTATCATTTGCACGCTTCCATCGCGTCCATTTCGCAACGCCAATCTTAACCTCGGGCCATATGCAGTTTCGACACCAGCCTGAACTAGGTGCACAGACCAAAGTAAAAGCAGGACAGCGCCCGCTAAGTTTATTAGGAAGGTAATTGGCAACATGATGGCTGTGGTACCTTTTGAAAGAATCTCATTTTTACTATGTTGCATCCTAAAAAAGAAATCGTTAGTTTTAACATTAGTATAAGTTTAAATAATGATGGATAATGACATTGCGCTACGTACAACTTAGAGCTTTTCACTATGTTGCTATTTGTGGTGGTTTTTCACGAGCTGCAGAACGACTTTTCTTGACCCAACCCGCAATTTCCGACCAGGTTCGAAAGCTCGAAGACGAATACGATATTTTGTTGTTTAAACGTCACAGAAAGGAAATAGTTTTAACTCCAATTGGTGAGAAATTACTTAAAATCACACAGCGGCTGTTCGACACAGAGGGTCAGGCCCTAGAGCTTATTTCTGAAAATAAGGTGGTGAGAATGAGCAATCTACGGATTGTCGCTGACAGCAGCCAGCATATCTTAAACGTTTTGTCTCATTTTCAAAAAAAACACCCAAACGTAGGTATCTCGATCAATAGCGGAAACAGTGAGAGCGTGATTAAATCCCTGCGCAGTTATGAGGCGGAGATAGGCGTTGTCGGTGAAATACCAAAAAGTAATGAATTTGATACAATTTTACTCAATTCCACGCCGATCACAGCATTCGTTGCTACGGGGCACCCTTTAGCTAAAAAAGACCATATTAGTTTTCATGATTTAACAAAAAATTTACTTATAATGCGTGAACATGGTTCAAAAACTCGAAAGAAGTTTGAGGAAGTAGCTAAAACAGCAGGATTTGAATATACCCACTATATAATCGCTGAAGGGAGGGAAGCAGTACGAGAAATTGTCGCCTCAGGTCTGGGAGTTGGCTTAGTATCTATAGCCGAATTCAGCGAAGATCCTAGACTGGTTCGTGTCGCTATCGAGGGAGATCAAAACATGATCATAGAAGAATCTCTTATTTGCCTCAAAGAACGACGTGGATCAAAACTGGTCAATTCTTTTTGGGAGATAACCAAACAGCTTCTACAACAAAGTTAAAAGCCACTGGACCAAATGAATTCCAAAATGCACATACAAACAGCTTTTTAATCAGTTTATTTATAGAACGATGTCTAAGGTTGAAGTACTCCAATCATTTAATGCTTAATGTAATTAACAATCTGAAGATAATTTTTCAAACTATTTATCCTGTGATTTCCAAAATGACATCTTTTGATATTGATAACCCATGGGTCATTCCCTGACCACTGGTTTGAGTTACTGCGGTAACACCATCACGGGGCGACAGCTTCAGATAATAGCCTTCCGGCAAATACGCATATTGACCAAGCCACCTCTCTTCAATGCGTGGAACTGGCAGCGACATCATCTCAGAAAGCTCATGCAGAATAAGATTGTCGACTTCATCGGAGCGAGGCAAATTCAGGTCAGTCCCGTAAGCGTGAGAATCTCCAATAGTCACACGCCCATCAGGCTCTTGGCCAACGATGACGTGGATGCCGTGCTTGATATATGACCGAAACCGCGCCTTTTGCATCGTAACAAGATCTTGCAAAGAACTACAATTAGAGAATGCTTTGTAATGGGTCATGCTTAGCCCCCCCATAATAAACGGTCCCAGCTGCCAATCCATGGGTTGTGGATAGGTTCTCATCATTTGCAATTGACAGTTTTTTATACCGGTTTTTTGGAAATCATCAGGAAATAATGCTGCAAAATCATTCCCCGAACAGATTATTGTATGGGTGGCGTTAAATTGCCCCGCCGAAGTGATCAAATATGGTGGAGATATATTTTGTACATCAGTTAAAAAGTAAAATTCCACACCATATTTTTGTTTCAACCAGACGGCTAATTTACGACAAGCTTGCCGTTGGTCAATTTTCCAAGTCTCAGAACTCCACATCGCCCCTATAATGTTCTCGGATCGCAAAGACGGAGAATACCTGGAAAGATCTTCTCGCTCAACCATAATAGCAGACTGCTTTTCCATAGCTGGCGAGTGCGAAAACTCATTCAAGAGAGCCATTTCTTCAGCAGCGCGGGCGACAAACATACATCCAGATTGGCGTAACTCTATCCCAGCTTGTGGAGCAATTTCTTGCCACCAGGTCAACGTCTTTTGAGCACTAATTAGCTGTTCTCCAGGCGCCTGTGCATTCAGAGCCAACATACCAAAATTACGAACCGAAGCCCCTTTTGCTTCTGCGCTTCTCTCAAAAACTGCCACAGACATACCTGCCTGCGCTGCGTGAAACGCATGCGCCAAGCCGATGATACCAGCGCCTACGATTGCGATATCCACTTTTTTCATTTTGATTATACTACTTTATTATTTCCAAAATTTTACATTTTAATACTCAAATCACTCTAATGCACCATTGGTTATAAAGACGGACGTGGAGAGAAAAGCGCCCAAATAAAACATTTTAAACTAGGCTAAATTCCTCGTTTCTCGCGCATGCGGTTATTCCATGCATTGATAAGTCGGTCTGCAGTAATTCCTATAAACGCAATAACAAGTCCAGCAACGATCCCCCTCCCCGGCTCGGCTTTTGCTAAGGCTTTGAATATTTCTTGGCCTAGGTCGCGCGTACCGACCATTGCACAAATAATAATCATGCTTAGAGCAAGGAGAATGGTTTGATTTACGCCCAACATTATTTCAGGAAGAGCAAGCGGCACCTGTATGTGGCGAAAAAGTTGCCATTTTGTGCAGCCAGATACACGACCTGCCTCAATGACTTCATTGGAGACCTGACGAATTCCGTGATTAGTGTATCGAATACACGGCACAATCGCAAAAGCGACTGTAGCAATCAGTGCCGTTACGTCACCAATGCGAAATAGCATAACCACTGGTATTATAAAACAAAAAGAGGGAATAGTTTGCAACCCATCAATTATAGGTAAGACGTAAGATTGCACTTTATCACTCCGTGCAGACCAAATACCAATAGGTATTCCAATTGCAGCAGCGGCCAATACCGCCGCACCACAAAGATAAAGCGTTTGCATAGCAGGCACCCAAAGCCCCGTCGCAGCACAAAAGCAGGTCAATGTACCGACTATGAACGCTAACCTAACCCCTCCCAAACGCCAGCCGATTGTTGAAAGTACAATTGCCACTCCCGACCATGGAAGAGCTTCAAAAAAAGATCTCAAGGGATTAAGAAAGTTGAGCAAAATAAAAACCCGGCATGCGTCAATATAGTCGAACCAGTTAATAACAACCCAATCTAATCCTATTTTCCAATATATTGCGGTCGTAAAAGTCAGGTTATCGGGCAAATTAATAAAGGCAGGAAAAATAAAGCCGAGGAATGTGGTGCCCGTTAGTAAACATATCGCGATTATCACATTTGAATGCCGATCACCAAAATTACTTTTTCCAGCTACATTGGTAATAGTTTTTATGTTTTTACGCACAAATGCTTGACTGATACGATCTAAAACGATTGCAATTAATACAATTGCCAAACCCGCTTCCATTGCCTGGCCAACTTTTAGGGCGCGGAGCGCTAATAATACATTATAGCCAAGACCGCCGGCACCTATCATTGAAGAAATTATCACCATATTCAGCGCGAGCATTATTACTTGATTCACACCTATCATCAAAGAAGGCTTGGCGGAGGGAATAAGAACACGCCAAAGCTGTTGGTTTTTCGTGCAGCCCACCATTTTGGCAAACTCTTTAATCTCCTCAGAAACCTTATTAAGGCCCAACGTTGTAGCGCGAACCATTGGAGGTGATGCAAAAAAAATAGTGGCTATCAAGGCAGACACCGGACTAGCACCAAACAGCAAAAGCATTGGGATTAAATATGAAAATGTGGGCATAGTCTGCATAACATCTAAGAATGGCGCGATGAACCTTTGATTAAGTTTTGGAAAATTGTATCCCAAAATTCCAACGAATAATCCTAATATAAGACAAATAGGTACACACACGATAATTAAGGCCAAGGTCAACATCGCACTGTCCCAAAGCTTAAATATAGCAAGAAGAAGAAAAGACGTTCCGGTAAGTAGTGACAATCGAAAGCCGCCAGCAATATAACCCAACCAACCAAAAAACAGCGTCACCCCTAACCAAGACAGTCTGGGTAAGAAAACAGCACTTTCGCCATGGCCAAATTTAAATCCCTTTGCCAAAAGGCCAAATGCAAAGCGAAGCGGTATGTCAATAACCGCAGTAATTGAACGTGTTAGCCAAGAAAAGTTTGACTTTATCCAAACCATGATGGAGGCAATGAGCCGATCAAACGGGACAACTAGCTCAGAAGGATAACTGGCTAACCATGGCCAAAACTGCCCTAACCCCCAGATTGAAAAAGCAAGGGTTATGGCCAGAGGTACGGCCCAATTTCCAAAACTTTTAAATGTTGTCTGATAATAAATTATTTTGGTGGCTTTCATTTTTGTCCGCCAGAAGATTTACCTGCCAAAAGATCGATTACGGATTTAGCAGTAATCATTCCCAAAATTTCACCATGACCACTCACGACGCCAAATGGTTTGACAGAATCCACTATTTCTGCAGAAAAGCTGGAAATTTTAGCGGTTTCCACAACTGTTTGTTCTGCGCTGAACCCTAAACTAATGGGTTGCATAAGACTTCGCGCTGATAAAACCTTGGCTCGGTTCACGTCGCGCGTAAAGTCAGCAACATAATCTGTTTTTGGATTATTAACTAATTCTTCTGCGGTGCCAATTTGGATTATTTTGCCGTCTTTCATGATGGCTATCCTGTCAGCAAGGCGAATGGCTTCATCAAAGTCATGCGTAATAAAGACTATTGTTTTTTTCAATGTTTGCTGCAAACGAAGAAGTTCGGCCTGCATTTCTCTCCGTATTAGTGGATCAAGTGCAGAAAAAGGCTCATCTAAGAACCAAATCTGTGGTTCGACAGAAAGCGATCTGGCAATGCCCACACGTTGTTGCTGGCCACCGGACAATTGCGCAGGAAAGTCACTCTCTCGCCCCTTCAGACCCACAAGTTCGATGACGGCATCTGCACGCTCATAACGTTCAGCTTGATCAATACCTTGGATCATAAGAGGAAAGGCGACGTTTTCTCGCACGTTCAAATGCGGCAATAAAGCAAAATGCTGAAATACCATCCCCATTTTATGGCGGCGGATTTCTATAAGTTCGGCATCGCTGACTTTCAGTAAGTCTTGACCATCAAATACTAATTCTCCAGCGCTGGGTTCAACTAAGCGCGACAGGCACCGTAAAAGTGTTGACTTTCCTGAACCTGAAAGGCCCATTACAATAAACATCTCACCTTCAAAAACTTCGAATGTTGCATCTTGAACGGCGGCAATCAGGCCACTTTTCTTTAAGTTTTCTGGATCTATTATGCCTTTTTGACTTTCAACAAATGCCTCTTCTCCATACCCAAACAGTTTCCAAAGATTTTTGCATTCTAACTTTATAGGGCGCGGATCAACCGCGCCCAAATTTCCTGACAAAGTGTTTTCTTTAATATACTTCACTATTTCGCCCAGGCCCGCCATTTTTCTTCATTTGCATCAACCCAGGCTGCTGCAACTTCTTCAATTGACTTACCGTCTAAATCGATTTCTCCAGACATCGCATTTAACTCTGCCGTGTCAACTTGATATGACTTGGCAATCTTATAAGCGATCGGCCATGTGTCCTTCATACCAGCCCAAGAAAATTTCCATATTTTACCGTGAGGCTTTCCACAGTCATATGCCATATCTGGGTTTATTCCGACTTTGGGGTTTGCATAACATTCAGCACTATATTCTGGGAACTCGACCCATTCACCTTTGTACTTAGCTGGAGCCCAATGTGGCGAATAGACCCAAACCATAATAGGTGCTTGGCGAGTGTAAGCTGAGTCTAACTCAGCGAACATAGCTGCGTCTGTACCCGCATGAATGACAGTAAAAGGAAGGTCCAATGCGGCAACCCGCTCATCGTCGAAACCTTCCCAAGTAACAGGTCCACCCACATACCGGCCTTTTGGAGCAGTCTCAGGGGCGGAAAAAGCCGCCGCACAAGCAGGACTTTTTAAAGCTTCCCAGTTAGGAAGGCCTGGGCACTTCTCTTTCATGTAAAGCGGGTACCACCATTCTTCTTTGGCATCGGGCCCTAATTCGCCCAAACGTTCAGTTTGCCCGGTCGCTTCAGAAGCAGCCATAGCTTCACCAGCGGTCGTATCCCAATACTCAAGACCCAGGGTCAAGTCACCGTTTGTTAAACTGGTCGTCAAACTTGAAAGATAATCGGCGGTAGGGTATTCAACCGTGTAGTCCAAGCGCTCCAGAATTCCGCCAAGAATTTTCGCGTTCAAATTAACGCTGGTCCAGTCGAATAGTGCGATTTTGATGGGATCAGAAGATTCTTCAGCGAAAGCGCTAAATGGTGTAAGCGCGGCCGCCGTGATCAATCCCGCCCCTAAAACTGTAGCCTTCAAATTCTTAAGTATAAACATTGTGTATTCCCCTGTTAATAGGACTTGAGCGTCCTAGCTTGTATGGTGAAAATTACTGTTGTTACTTCGAATATTTTTCAAATCACTTTGATAAAAGGTGGTAGTCACTGTGCTCTTTTTTGTTAGTTTTTCAAATAGCTTTCAATGGTATCTTCAAGGGCATCTTTCCATTTAGTATGATGCACCGGGGCCATTGTTTTAGTGATAACAGATTTAAAAGCATAATTTCTAAAACTGATAATATCTTGTTTTTTATGATCCTTCCACGCGTAGAGCGCCTCACAGGCGCCATCAACATCAAAAGACGGATAATCTGTTTCTGCAATTAATTCTTTAACATAATCACCCTGATAATGAATTGCGTCGTGGGCGCCTGTTCCTGCGTTTTCAGTATCGACCCGCACAGCGACATCTTTTAACAATACTTTTTTGTCACTTGGGACTTTTATTGAACCCATAATGGCATCGCGCACCCACCATGCCTGGGCATCAAACATATTGAAAGTAAACCATTGATCTTGCATCCCCAGGTAGAATAGTTTCGGATTATGAACCCAGGTTACCCCTTTATACAGATCTGCGGCCGCGAGGCGGTTTGCTGTTTTCAGGCGAAGGTCATCAGGCAAAAATGGGAAATGATGCTTATAACCTGTGCAAAGAATAATAGCATCGACCCGTTTGCTAGAGCCATCTTTGAAGTATGCCGTTGTTTCATCAACACGAACAAGGCCTGGAACTTCTTCGCAGTTTTCCGGCCAGTCAAAACCCATCGCAGACGTGCGATATGACATAGCAATGGATTTTGCGCCATATTTCCAGCATTGCGACGCAATATCTTCTGCTGAATATGAAGACCCAACCACCAAAATATTCTGTTCCTTAAACTGCACGGCGTCGCGAAAGTCATGAGCGTGAAGTATACGCCCGTTGAATACGTCAAACCCAGGATATTCCGGAACATTTGGCACCGAAAAATGGCCTGTCGCAACAATTACGTTGTCAAAAATTTCTGAATACATCCGGTCGTTTAACAGGTCATGGACTGTAACAGAGAATTTCTTACTTATTTCATCATACGATACGAAACGAACGGTTGAATTAAAACGGATCCATTTTCGCACTTCTGCTTGTTGCACACGACCTTGAATGTAATCAAATAAAACGGCGCGTGGCGGATAAGACGCTATTTGTTTTCCGAAGTGTTCTTCGAACGAATAGTCTGCAAACTCTAAGGCTTCTTTTGGACCATTCGACCACAAATACCGATACATCGAGCCATGTACAGGTTCACCATACTCATCCAGCCCGGTGCGCCAAGAGTAGTTCCAGAGCCCTCCCCAATTAGCTTGTTTTTCGAAACAAACAATTTCAGGAATGTCTGCCCCGTTTTTAGCTGCGGCTTGAAAGGCCCGCAACTGAGCCAAGCCTGAAGGGCCAGATCCCAGAATAGCCACTCTTTTGCTCATGATCACACCATTTTTTTAGAATCACAGCTTGCATTTAATTTTTTTTTTAGTCAATTTTTTTTCTTTTAGTGAAAAAAAAAAATGAGTTGCAATTATGATCTATATCTACAACCCTAAAAGACTTAGGCCGTCAGGCTGACATTTACCAAAAAACAAGCCAAACTGCCGATAATCACAGTAAATACCCTAAATAAGGGGGTTTATCTTTCTGGATTTTGCCATGCAAAACGTCATCGATCGACTTAAAAAACTACCAATATGGAAAGGCCAGATAGAAGTAAGTGCTCTAACTGGTGGCATAACTAACTTTAACTTTCTTGTAAGTGATGAAGAAAAAAAAACAGTAGTGCGTATTGGCGACGATATTTTAGTTCATCACATAAAACGCTTTAATGAACTTTCTGCGAGCCAAGCAGCACACGCCGCACAAATTTCACCCGCGGTAATTTATCATGAGACGGGCCTATTAGTGATAGACTATGTGCCATCGCGCACTCTTGCTGCTTGCGACTTTCATGACCCCATAATTTTAAGAGAAGGGGTTTTTCTAATTAAAAATGCGCACATGAATATGCCAAAACACTTACGCGGCCCTGCATTGGTTTTTTGGGTATTTCACGTTATTAGAAACTATGTGTCAACGCTGGAAAATGCTCAAAGTATTCATGCAAGCCTTTTTAGTGAACTTTTGGAACAAGCTTCACAATTAGAAAAAGCCGTTGGAAAAATTGATTTGGTTTTTGGCCATAATGACTTGTTACCAGGCAACTTTTTACATGATGGGAACAGAATATGGTTAATCGACTGGGATTATGCAGGGTTTAATTCTCCCCTTTTTGATTTAGGGGGGCTTGCCACAAATTGCGACTTTTCAGAATCTCAAGAAATGAATTTATTAGAACTTTATTTTGAAGAAGAAATAACCTCCAAGGTTTGGAAAAGCTATCAGGCTATGAAAACTTCGGCTGCGCTTCGTGAAACACTTTGGTCTATGGTGTCTGAAATCTTTTCAGATCTAGATCATGATTTTTCGACCTACACTCAAAAAACACTTTCCACGTATCATTCTGCATGGAATAATTTCATTCAAACCTGAGGGTATAATGACAGAATTTAATTCAAATTTACCATCTAGTGCCCGCGTTGTTGTAATTGGTGGCGGCATTATTGGGTGCTCAGTTGCATATCACTTGGGTCAATTAGGTTGGACAGATACTGTTGTATTAGAGCGGAAAAAACTAACCTCTGGAACCACATTTCACGCCGCGGGTCTTGTGGGGCAGCTTCGTAGTTCAGCTAATATCACCCAACTTTTGGGTTATTCTGTCGAGCTTTATGGTAAACTCGCAAAAGAGACCGGCTTGGAAACTGGTTGGAAAATGAATGGGGGCCTTCGATTGGCCTGCAATCAAGAACGTTGGACAGAAGTAAAGCGTCAGGCCACTACTGCACATAGTTTTGGATTAGAGATGCATTTACTTACGCCCCAAGAGGCACAAGATCTTTGGCCCCTAATGACAATAGACGACTTAGTAGGTGCAGCGTATTTGCCAACAGATGGGCAGGTCAACCCTTCAGACGTCACTCAGTCGTTAGCAAAAGGGGCTAGGCAAAAAGGCGTCAAGATTTTCGAAGACACGTCAGTGAAAAAAATAATGCTAGAAGATGGTAAGATTATTGGTGTTGAAACAGATAGTGGTAATATTTCTTGCGAAAAAGTTGTCATTTGCGCAGGTCAGTGGACACGCAATTTAGCAGCACAAGTGGGGGTAAATGTACCTCTAGTGTCAGTCGAGCACCAATATATGGTGACAGAAAAAATCGCAGGTGTGACCCCCGGCTTGCCTACCCTACGAGATCCTGACCGATTGACTTATTGGAAAGAAGATGTGGGTGGCCTTGTATGGGGTGGCTATGAACCCAATCCCAAGCCTTGGGGGATGACCGGCATTCCAAAAAACTTTCATTACGAACTATTGAACTCAGATTTCGACCAGTTTGAACAGTTCATGGATCTAGCAATTGGGCGTGTGCCCGCCCTAGAAACCGCTGGGGTTAAACAACTCATAAATGGCCCTGAAAGCTTTACGCCAGATGGAAACTTTATCTTAGGCGAAGCCCCAGAGCTTCAAAACCTTTATATTGGCGCAGGATTTAATGCTTTTGGAATAGCTTCGGGGGGCGGTGCCGGAATGGCATTGGCAGAATGGGTCGCCTTTGGATCTCCTCCTTATGATCTTTGGCCTGTAGACATCCGCAGGTTCGGAAAGGTCCATCAATCTGTTGATTGGGTGCGCAATCGCACTTTGGAGTCTTACGGGAAACATTACACGATCGCATGGCCATCCGAAGAGTTTTCTACAGTTAGGCCTACACGCCGGTCACCGCTTTATTCTCATCTGAAAGCTGAGGGAGCATGTTTTGGTGAAAAGCTCGGTTGGGAAAGACCAAATTGGTTTGCGGATATGAAAGCAAACGAAATACCGAAAGATGTTTATTCTTTTCATAAACCGAATTGGTGGTCAGCAGTTCAGCGGGAACATCTAGCTGCTCGATCGGCAGCTGTAATTATTGATCAAACAAGTTTTGCTAAATTCGTGCTAAAGGGGCCTAACGCCGTATCAGCTTTAGGCTGGATATGTTCAGGCAATATCGACAAGCCGATAGGAAGTTTAACTTACACTCAAATGCTAAACCAAAAAGGTGGCATCGAATGTGATTTGACAGTAGTTCGATTGGCAACAGACGAATTTTATATTGTAACTGGCACAGGCTTTGCGACCCATGACTTTAACTGGATTGGAAAAAACTTATCCGGACATGAACGTGTACAGCTAATTGATGTAACAGCAGGATATTCAGTTTTATCCTTAATGGGCCCTAATGCTCGAAAAATTTTAGAACAAATCTGTAGCGATGATCTTTCCAATAAAAGTTTTCCATTTGGTACAGCGCGCCACATTAGTGCTGCCAGTTGTCCTGTGCTGGCCCTTAGGGTTACTTATGTCGGAGAACTCGGATGGGAGTTGCACCTCAGCCCAGACGTAGCAGTAACGGTGTATGAGCAGTTAATGCAGGCTGGTAAGCAGTTTGGCTTGATGAATGCAGGTTATCGCGCGATCGAAACATTGCGCCTTGAGAAAGGTTATCGCGCCTGGGGTGCAGACATTGGGCCTGACCACAGTCCAGTAGAGGCAGGACTAACATGGGCATGCAAAGTCAAATCAGGTTTGCCATTTTTAGGTAGAGACGCCATTGTTGCACAACTGGAAAGTGGCATAAAAAAGCAATTAGCAGGATTTTCAGTACTTGATCCGTCAATAGTCCTATTAGGACGAGAAACCATTTATCGCAATGGCCAGCGGGTGGGATGGCTTTCTTCCGGCGGATACGGATACAGTGTTGGAGCCTCTATTGGATTTGGATACGTTCGCAATTCAAATGGAGTTGATGCCGCCTATCTAAAAAGTGGCCAATATGAGCTAGAGGTTGCTGGGGTTCGGACACCTGCAAAAATCCATTTAAATGCATTATATGACCCGACCAACCTCAAGCCTAAATCTTGAGCTATGTCAGAATGTTAAACACAGTATTTTAACCTCGGTTAAAAAAGAAATGCTTTTGAATAGAAATTGCCAAAAAAGGTTAGAATTTTGGCTTCTTGTGGGCTTTAAATCAGCAGATGTTTACGTCACCTGTACAGCTTTATTGGAAAAATGACGAAAGCACCCATCGCTCTCGTTACTGCGGGTATGAGAGCTTTCAATCTTTATTCCGTTTTAGGAGTTTGGTTTTTTTGAGAGAAAAAACATCCCCTTTTCAAAGTACTCA
>ERZ889078.880-NODE-880-length-25605-cov-21.877613_pt1 | contig 25605 bp, 18 predicted proteins | sample MGYA00521266_ERZ889078 | MGnify/ENA primary metagenome ERZ889078 (study PRJEB32303, sample SAMEA104408618) | aquatic metagenome | biome: Brackish water; feature: Pelagic; material: water | place: Baltic Sea | collected 2014-06-16T06:34:00 | depth 76,534 m ...
GGTTTGCGTAAAGAGCGATTAACGCGATTACTAGAGCGTAAATAACTTGCGCTTCGATCATTGCAAGAGCGATGAACATTGTAGTCATAAGTTTAGCGCCTAGACCCGGATTACGAGCTGTTCCAGCGATTGTAGCGGCTGCGGTATGACCCATACCTATAGCTCCACCAAGAGCGGCAAGACCAAGACCAAGACCAGCTGCGATCATAGAGTAAGCTTTTAGAGTTTCGTTAGCAACGTTACCCTCGTTTGCAAATACAGCGGCAGAAAACGCCACTAAAAGAAAAAGAATTTTTTTCATATATTATCCTTAAAATTATTACAAAATCTTTCGGCTAGCGTAACCTCATCTTTGGATGAAGCAATCTAAACATAAATGCCTAAATTTCCCTACTAAAAATTGATATGCGAATTATATGCAAAATATCCTAAAAATTCTCTTATGCGCGACCTAAAGAAATTTTATTTCCTTTAAATTCCAATATTTCTACTGTAATTTTATCACCCTCGCTTACAACGTCGCTCACTTTTTCCACTCTTTTGTCTGATATTTTTGAAATATGAATCAGTCCATCCGTTCCATCCGGAAGCTCTATGAACGCGCCGAAGTCAACAATTTTCTTTACAATTCCTTCGTATTTGTCGCCTACTTCGTATTTTATTTTAGATAACTTTGGAGTGTTGACAATTCCCTCTATATGGTTACGAGCGCCAGCTACGCCAGTTTTATTCTTACCTGTAATTTTTACTTTTCCATCTTTTTTGTCAATATCGATCGCCACTTCAAATCTTTCTATCATTTCACGAATCGTTTTACCGGCTTGACCAATAATGTCACCTATAAAACTAGGATCAATGTGAAAGAAATCCGTACTTGGCAATACTCCATCATTAAACTCTATTTTCCTCTCGGCTTCGAGCATAATGTCAATAATATGACTTCTGCCCTCTTTTGCTTGGTATAAAGCTTCTTTTAGCACATTGAGACTTATCCCGCCTAGCTTAATGTCCATCTGCATGGCTGTAATTCCATCTTTACTTCCCGTGACTTTAAAATCCATGTCTCCATCATGATCTTCAAGTCCCATAATATCTGAAAGTATCGCGTAGTTTTCACCATCGCTAACCATGCCCATGGCGATTCCAGCGACTATGTCGCTCGTCTCAATGTCAGCCGCTTTAAGAGCCATATATCCACCACAAACCGTAGCCATGGAAGAAGAACCGTTTGACTCTAAGATTTCAGATACTAAACGCACTGTTTGACCATCGAGCTTAGTGATAGGTTCAAGCGCGCGTTTCGCCAAGTTTCCATGACCTAGTTCACGACGTTTAGTTCCCATGACTGGCGTCGCTTCGCCAACTGAAAAACCTGGAAAATTGTAGTGAACCATAAAATTTTCATTTTGCGTTTGCGTATCCGTTAACGCCTCAAACATCTGAGCGTCTTTAGGCCCACCCATTGTAAGAACGACAAGAGCTTGAGTCTGTCCACGAGTAAACAAACACGAAGAGTGAGCGCTTGGCAACACGTTCGTATCAATCGTGATAGGTCTTACTTCATTTAAAGCGCGTCCATCGGCGCGAACTTTTTCATTGAGTATTTGACTTCTTACTTGCTCTTTTTTGACTATCTCAATCGCGTCTTTTAGTTCAATCTCTATCCAATCAGCTTGAAGTCCGATAATTTTCTTTCTTAAACTTCTCAGCGCCGTCGAGCGTTCCGATTTTGCCATTTGATTCATGGCGTTTTTTATATCTTCTAAGTGATTGTCTCTCACGTATGAAACCATCTCATCATTTACGAGATGCGCTTTTAAATCACTAGCGACCGTAGGTTTTTTAGAAGATTCAAACGCAAGTTCGTATTTAGCGTTATTTGCAAAAAGCAAGGCCTCGGTTTTTTCAAAAATTTCTATCAGTTCATCTTCAGACACTGCGTTTGAAACATGCGAGCTAACAACGTTTACGCCCATTGTTGGGTCGAGCATAGGATCAAGCATCATATCTTGAACTTCTATATTTTCGCTACCAAACGAACGCATCTCAATCATGAGAAGGTCATTTTTTGTTCCTGAAAGATATAAATCCAATATAGAATTTTGAAGTTGAGAAAGAGTTGGGTTTAGAATAAGAACTCCATCCACTTTCGCCGCGCGAACGGCGCTAACGGAAGTATTGATGTCGATATCCGAAGTGTAAAGCGCGGCTGACGCCGCGTTTAAAGCCAACACTTGTAAATCCGACTCATCGTCCGCGCTTAAGACCATAATGGTTATCTGAGTTGGATGCCCAAAACCTTTGGGAAAAAGTGGACGAAGCGAACGGTCGACTATTCGAGAAGTTAAGGTTTCAAAATCACTCGGTTTTGTTTCACGTTTGAAAAATCCGCCAGGAATTTTACCAGCCGCGTATGTTTTTTCAATGTACTGAACCGTTAAAGGTAAAAAATCATCTTTTACTACCTCCGTCTCATCAATCACAACCGTCGCTAAAATAACGCTCTTTCCCGATTTTAACCATGCGGCGCCATTCGCTTGTTTTGCAACATCTCCAAAAGAGTAAGACTCTTCTCTATTATCCAACTCTAAACTTACGTCGTATTTCATTTTTCTTCCTCAAGTAATTTTTCTATTCTTTCATCTGTCACATCGTCTAACTCTTCATAATAGAGTGGAGTTTCAACATAATCCTCAATATCATAAATATAAAATATATCATCAACAAAAGGCTCTAAAAGCTCAAGCACGTCGGTTGGCAAAACTGCAACCGCTATGTAAACGGCTTTAGGCTTCATGCTTAAAATTGTTTTCAGCGCCGTCATAAATTTAGAACCTGTTTCACTGCCCTCATCCACTAACAACACGACTTTATTTTCCATTGAAGCGAAATGTCTGCCCTTTCTATACTGGTAAACGCAAGTTAGAATCTCTTCTTCATGTTTACGATGAGCTTCTCCATAAATATAGTCATATTGTATCTCAAATGAAGAGACTAAATCTTCATTTATCACTATCTCTTCACTCTCGCTTACTCTCGCCACTTCACACTCGGAATTGTTCGGCGCCATTATAGCTTCTGAAAATATAAAATCCAACTTGTTCGAAAGTCTATCTCTAATGTTAAAACCTAATTCCAACCCACCTTTTGACACGCCTATAATATTCCAAGATTCTTCTTTTAACTTTTGCATCGGAATAACGTCTCTAAGTTTTATTGCGGCGTCTAAACGATTTTTAAGTATGTTTTTATATGTTTTCAATCAGACTCCTCTATTGCGAACTTGGAAGTTTATATGAAAAAGTGGAAGAATCCGTACTCGATTGCATAAACGGCTTTAAGACAAGGGTAAGATATAAATACCTGTCGTATATTGATTTCGCTTCGCCTATCGTAGTAAGTACGGGTCTATTGTTTTCTGCGTATCTTACGCCAAAATCCCAACAACGCTTTTTATATAAAAAACCCAACTCCATACTTTTCTTTTGCCTAAGCTCAATGTCATAATTATAATTTGCTCCAAAAGAGTAATGCTTATCGTAAGTATACTCCGCGCTAGATGTCATGTAGCTTGTGTACCGAGGAGTTGCGTCCGTCGAATCAATAAAAGAATCTCTATATAGATGGGACAAATCTATTTTCAATCCATAATCATTGTAGGAGATTCTATTAATGGCTTTAGAAAATTTATTTTCATCAAAATTATAGAACGTATTGTTATAATAACTTAATGACGTAGTAATTAAGTATTCTAACTCGTTTTCAAGCTCTCCATACCTACTTTTTGCTGAATTGTACGCAATATTTTGAGAGAGTCTATGATATAAAATTTGCTTAGCCGACTCGTCGTATAAGTACTGTATGAAATCAAGTTTTGTAACGTTTTCAACGTCGTTTATATTAAAAAATTCACATCTAGTACTGTAATTTGGGTCGCCTTTATTATCGATGTTCGTACAATAATCTTTGTTATCCTCATAAAAACCCGTTTTTGATTCAGCTCCGTTTTTTGTATAACTAACGCCAACGCTTACAACATGAGTCACCTTTTCAAAAGCCTTTGTTAGTTGGGTTGAAGCGGATAAAGTGTGATAATTTTTTAATATGTATCCATTATTGTACTGTGTTCCTATTAAAATATCTTGTTCTTCACCACTAAAATTTGAATATTGCCCATACAGATTTGCGCTGTAAGATAAATTTAAAAACTCTTCAAACAGATTGGTTTGAAGAGTAATTGGTACGTTCAAATCCGTTTGTAAAACTTTTTTATTTATTTGTCTCTGTATGTTATTACTTTTTATGTCTACGTCATAAATGATATGATCTTTCAATAAGGTCTTTAAATAATTATGATATTGAACCGTAGGTAGTTTTTGAAGAGTGTTTTCATTGCTAGCAATCGTTAAATCTTGGTAATATTTAAAATACGTGCCAATATAATTACTATCGGTGTTGTAAAACATATTGATTCTTGACAAGACCTGTGTCGCCGTTGATTGATTAATTGAGTTGTTGGACGCTAAATTTATATAATCAACGTCATTCATATGGTTCAAATCTACGTACAATCCAGATTGACCTTCAAGAGTGGTTTGAAACCATTGATTGATAAAATCATTGTTGTCATAATTAAAATTAAACCCATAATGAGAATTATTCGCTAGGTTATTCTCTTTGAAGTAGGAATCTTGTTCTTTAAAATACCCCACTTTAAATTCGCCATGTGACGTTCTTGAGTCTACAAATCTAAACTTTGAGTATACTCCGCTTCCTCTTTTTGTTCTTACTTGTGGAGTCAATTCAAGATCCCACCAGTTTTGTTCAGCGATATATAGGGGTTGTTCAAAATAAACGCCTTCGCTTTGAGACAAACCAAGCGCCGGTTTTAAAAGCCCGGTTCGTCTTGTAGTATCTAATGAATATCCAAAATATGGAGTATAGAAAATGGGAATGTCATAAATATATATTCTAGTATTGTATAGATTCAGCCATTTTGAATCTACGTCATAATCAGATGAACTAAATTCCATAGTCCATAGGGGATCAATAGGATTACAACCGCTCACTACTCCTGAATCTACGTTTACTTTATTATCTTGCGCAATTCCCTCATCCGCGCTTATCCATACTTTGGATTCTTTGTCCAACATATAAAATGGTTGAAAAAACTTCTCTTTCTTTTCAATGTTCAACCTTGCGTACGAACCAAGAATTTTTGATTTTCCGTTACGATTTACTAGTATGTCGTCGAACAGTTCCAAATCGCCGTTTGTTCTATTATAGTTAGCTTTTGAAGCCGTTAAAAAATACTCTTTGTATACAACGGTGACTCCACCCGACGCTTCAACCATATTATCTTTTGAATTCAAAGAAGAAGCGTATATTTCCACTTTATCATCTGCATGCGAATGCATGTAAAGCATCAACGCCAATAACAGTAGTTTAAGCATTTACAACCAAAGTTTTTGCGGTTTTATCATGCCATGTTCGCTTAGCTGGTTCGAGCATGCCCCACAAAAAACCAAGATAGAAAAAGGTTTCACTAACGATACGAAAAATAGCGCGATTTAATGAACTGAATACATTTGGATTACTTAAAGTTTTCAAGTCCACAACTTTGATTTTCATGACTATTTTTCCGATAGTCGCGCCATATTGCATTGTGAAAAAAGCCTGATAGACAATTTTCATAAATATATATTCCATAACAAAATTATTACTTAGGTTTATAATCTCTTCCGTAGTCTGAGCGTTTATAAATGAGTCCCAAAGAGCGATTATAAGTAAAAAAGAGAGTAAAAACTCATCTACTATAGAGGCAAGCGCTCTTTTTTTTATGGAAGCTAAAGTTAACTCTTCTCTATAGAGAGTATTTTCTATCTCTTCATTCAATTTTATATCCTAAAGAGCTTGATAAGCGATGTCGGTTCTTATCTTTTTTCCAGCGTAATGAATTTGTCCACATCTTAAATACGCTCTATCTCTCGCTTCTTTGATGCTATCTCCCAAACCAACGCACACTAAAACGCGTCCACCATCGGCGTAAAGTTTGTCATCTTCCAAGCTTACTCCCGCAAAAGAGATATGAGTGTTGCGTTCTATCTCTTCATGTTTAACGTCGTCTAAAATAATTTGCGCGGGAATTGAGCTTGAATATGGATAATTTCCACTCGCCATGACAACGCCGACCGCGTATTGCGAAGAAAACTCCACTTTGATTTCAGCCAGTCTATTCGTTGCGGCTTTGTAAAACATATCACTAACGCTTGACGTCATGAGAGGCATCAAAATTTCACATTCGGGATCTCCAAAACGCACGTTAAACTCTAATGTAATCGGTTCCCCGTTGACAACCATGATTCCGATAAAAAGAACGCCCTCAAAAGGCGCTCCTTCTTTTTGCATGCCTTCTAGAGTAGGACGAATAACTCGATCTCTCACCTTCTGATAAAGTTCTTCATCAACAAGCGGCGTTGGAGCGTAAGCGCCCATTCCCCCAGTGTTTGGTCCCTCGTCGTTATCTAATAAACGTTTATGATCTTGCGCCGCGGGAAGCAATATGTAATCTTGTCCGTCACAAACGGCGAACATGGAGAGCTCATAGCCATCTAAAAACTCTTCCACTATCACTTTAAGCCCGGCGTCGCCAAAACTCTTACCGCTTAACATCTCGCTAATCGCGACTTTCGCTTCGTCATGACTTTGCGCGATAATAACGCCTTTGCCCCCACACAAACCATCAGCTTTTACAACGATTGGAGCGGTTAAACCATTTGTAAATTTAAAAGCGTCTTCTATGGAATCAGTTTCAATGTAACGAGCGGTGGGAATCTTGTATTTTGCCAAAAAGTTTTTCATATAAACTTTTGAACCCTCTAGTTGAGCGGCCTCTTTGCTTGGTCCAAATATAACAAGACCTTTTTCTTTGAAAATATTCACCACTCCGTCCACAAGGGGAGCTTCGGGACCAACTATCGTTAGTTCTATCTCATTCTCAATTGCGTAATCCGCAAGCTCATTATAATCTTTGATATTTAAGTTAGTTCCTAAATTATTCGTCGCGCCATTGCCCGGTTGAAAAAATATTTCATGAGACTCTTGCTCATTTTTCATAGCCCTTGCAATGGAGTATTCGCGACCGCCACTACCTAAAATCAAAATTTTCATTAACATCTCCATATGAGTTTTAAATATTTATTATATCTATTGCGTAACATAAGCGATACACGACAAATATAACAAATGCGACATAAATATAGCCCGGATAGCCGTTTCGCATTTGGCTTGGTTCTAAAAGCCTAATTTGTGTGAAGAGAGAGAAGTATAACGGCGACAGTATCTCGACAGAGTTAACGTATCTCAAACGATAGCGTCGACACACAACAACTCTACTTGTTCACGATTTGAATATGTAGAACCCTCATTTTTGCGATTACTCGAACTATCTAGACTACAAACCGCATTATACAAAAAAGATACTTGATTTAGTTTTAGCCATCTTAATATATAATGCGAAATTCAAAACTTCAAAAGGATTAATTTGTCGTACATACCATTAATCGCTAGAGTGGAGTCTCTTCCACCTCTTCCAGAGTCAGTTATAAAAATCGAAACGCTATTCGCCAAGGGCGATCCCAACATCGACGACGTGGTTCGTATCATTGAGTCAGATCCCGTTTTAACGACTGACATCTTATCCAAAGTGAACGCTCCATATTATGGATTTTCAAAAAATATCGTCTCCATTCTACAAGCGGTAACTCTTTTTGGATCAACGCAAATTAGAGCAATCGTCTTGTCCTCGGCGTTGCAAAGAGATTTTGACATTGACCTGTCCCCCTACAACGTTAGCACGTCAGAGTTTTCAAAAATCTGCTCGGCGCAAAGTGAATTGACGTTTCAATGGTACATGGGAATAGACGTCGATCTCGCGAGGACGATAACTCCCATCGCTTTTTTAATGGAAATAGGTAAAGTCTTAATTGCTAAAGACATAATCCACAATGACAAAGTTGAAGAGTTTATTGACGACTTGGACAAATACGATGACGTCTCTTATGTAGAAAACATTTACACTATGATGAGCAGCGCCCAGATAAACGCTTTAATTTTTAAACATTTAAATCTAAACGACACTTTTACCGATTCCATGAAATACCTTGACTTTGAACATGAAATTCCAGAGAATATGAAAGAAATTGTCGAAGCGCTTCGAATAGTTAGAACGGTTGTAAACATCAAAGAGCAATTTACTGATAATTCCATAGATAACGCTCTTACTCTACTTAAAAAAAGTCCTTACAACCTTGATGGATTTAACAGAGCCGTTAAAAGAGTAAAAATTAAATACTTTGACTAACTATTTTTATTATATTTTTCAATATCTAAAAATAGTTTATCCAAATCAAGCCTATAGGATTCTATGATTTCTTTCCAATTTCCACGAAAGCCCTTTTCAAACTCATATTCCATAGCGGCAGTGCTCTCACAAAGCTTATAAGCCCCAATGTTTAAAGCTACGTCTTTTATATCCATAGACATCTGCCGAGCGTCTTTAAATTGATTGTTTTTACACAATTTTTCCAAAGTCAAATCGGAGTTTTCGTACATCATCTGAAACTCTTTTAAAATAGATTGATAGAAAGCTTTATCGTTGTTACATCCACTCAATCCTACAGATATGGAAAGTTCAGCAAATTCATCATCGCTCTTCTTTTCTAGCGACAATCTATTTTTATCGCTTATCAATGGAGTGGTAAGCATGTCAAATATTTTTTTGTAAAATACGTCTATAATGATTGGTTTTGATATATGACCTTGCATGCCCACCGCATACGCTTTTTCAATAGACTCTTGCATAACGTCAGCCGTTAAAGCGACAATGGGCATAGCGCCATACTGAAGACTCTTTCGAATCTCTTTGGTGGCTTCATATCCATTAAGGACGGGCATGTTTATATCCATCAAAATCATATCAAACTTTTCACCCTTTTGCAGTAAATCAATTACTTCCTGCCCATTTATAACAAAGGTCAATTCTATTCCCGTGTTTGATAGCAGACCAGAGATAACCTTATGATTTAACACGTTGTCTTCCGCCACCAATATCTTCTTGCCTGATATTGATTTAAGCTTATCTTTTGTATTTTTCTTGTTTAAAGCATTCTCTGCATTTTTAGAAACATACAATTCGATGATCATATTTAAAACGCTCTGCTGGGTAAATGGCGTTTTTAGATACGCGTCAATTTTCAATTCTTTAGTTACGTCACGGCTTAAGTCACTATATAAACTTAGCACGACTATCTTAACTTTTTTTAGAGGCTTTAAATAATTCTCTTTGATTTTGTCTATGGTAAATTTTGTTAGATTACTTTTATTAACAATGATAATATCAAATTCGATGCTCTCGTCTAAAATACTTTCTTCAAATGATGGTATGACATGCGTAGTGTATTTAAAATATTCAAGAGCTTTTGTCAATGACGTCGCGTTTTTAATTGAATAATCAACTATGAGTATTCGTTTGTTTAACAATGTTGACGATGGAAGGCGATAGTAACGTTGATTTTGTGAATCTTTTAATTTAAATAAAATTGTAAAAGTAAAGGTCGAACCAATGTCCTTTTGACTTTTAACAACGATTTGCCCACCCATCATCTCTATTAACTGTTTAGATATGGAGAGACCTAGTCCCGTGCCGCCAAACTTTCTACTTGTAGCGTCGGAAGCTTGAGAATATGAGTTAAAAACTCCTTGGGTTTGTTCCTCCGTCATGCCTATGCCCGTATCGGATACGCTAAACTCAAGCAAAATTGTTTCGCCATAACTTTCAACTTTTTTCACTTCCAAGCAAACTTCACCCTCTTTTGTAAATTTAATCGCGTTTGCAAGAATGTTGATAAGAATCTGACCTAATCGTAAGGAATCGCCAACTACTCGCGAGGGTATCTCTTTTTCAACGTTAACGCTTAAGGAGACGTTTTTGCCTTTGATTTGCATAGAAGCCGTGTTTAAGACATACTCAAAAATATCATTTATATTAAACTCTTTCGTCTCTATCTCGAGTTCTCCCGCCTCTATCTTAGAGACGTCCAATATGTCATTGACAATATTTAACAAATGTTGAGCCGAATATTCAATATTTTGAATATATGATTTTTGAAACTTGGGTAAATCATTTTCAAGCACCAAGTGAGTTAAACCCATGATGGCGGTTAAAGGAGATCTTAGTTCATGACTTGCATGAGCGATAAATTTCTCCTTCATCTTAATCTCCGCGTTTGATTGTTTTAACTTTTCACTCATCATCATGTCTCTATTGACATAAGACTCTTCATCTTTTTTATATTTAAAAAGGTATCTTATAGCTACTAAAATCGCAAAAAAAGTTATAAAAAATAGAATCATCCACAGATTATAAATAAATTTTGTTTCATCTTTTTTATTTTCCATTAAAACGGGAGAAGTAACGTCTATACATTGAGGAGTCTCTTTAACTACAAGCTGAACGTCTTCAACTTTTTTCTCTATTGTTTCAACTGGAGCAAGGACATTCTCTTTTTCGCTACTTTTTTCTTCTATAATTATTGCTTGAGGCGTTTTTTCTTCTTCAATATTTTCATTAAGAGATTGCGCTTCTGGCTTTGCGTCAAGATTTTTTGGAATAAACGTTGCGTTTACTACGTAAACGTCTTTGTAAACCAATCTAAGCGTGTCTAAAACTTCTTGCAACGCTTTTCTTTGTCTAAACGGTTCAATGGCGACTATGTAATATTTACCTGATTTTCTTATCTGAAGTTTAAAATTATCACTCTTTTGTAATCTACCAATGTTATCATGCAAGTTTACAAACGCTTCAAGTTCAACTAATCTCTCTTGCGCCTTCTTTTCTTGAACCAAGGAGTCCACGATAATCGCCCGCACGTATGCAGCGTCTACAATTGTTGATAAAAACGTCATTGCGAGGTAAAAGAAAACTTTCATAAACATCCTTAATTGCTAAGCTTATATTATACAACAATCAAGTGAGTTTATAGTTATCTTTCAATAATTTAAAACAGCTATCGATTGAAGCGTTTTGAGACACCCTATAACTAACGCCAAAAGGAAGAGCTTTACCCGTAGTTTTACCTATGACTATCACCATGTCTAATTCGTTTATCTTATGCCGCTTTAAATAGCACTTTACGCTTGATGGAGACGTAAATATCAAAACTGAGCCATTATCAACTTTTATGTCTAAAATATCTTGTGAACATTTACTTTCATACGCCACAATTTCGCTAATGTCATAACCATCGTTTTTACAAACTTCGACAAAATCGGACGCGACAACTTTGGCTCTTAAGTATAGCCACTTTGTATTTCTTGGATAACTTTTTATTTTAGACGTCAAAGCGTCTCCATAACCATCTCCAACTTCTAAAATTTCTCCTCCTAAGTCTTCATAGCTCTTTGCTGTCTGAGTCGAGACGCACAAAGCTTTTTTGCATACGTACTCACTTGAATCGTATTGTTGCAAAGCTTTTGAAGCCTGTTTGGAAGTTATTATCATGTAGTCGTATTCTGAAAAATTTATATCTGGTTTAAGGAGCGTTATTTCAAGAGAATTGACGCTTATCGCGTCTGGGTGAGGAGAAGTTGAAAAAAGATACATTGGTTTTGACATTTTATTATCCTAAAATTACAAAAGTCTAAATCGTAATAAGTTTAATGCAGGTTGAAATGTTTTAAGGTTGAAGCATAGTGAACTACGCTGATACCTTAATCATTTCAAAATGCATTGAAATTATTTCGATTTTATTCCCACTCGATTGTCGCTGGTGGCTTTGAACTGATATCATATACGACTCTGTTGACGCCATCAACCTCGTTGATGATACGACGAGAAATTCTCTCCAACAAATCATGAGGAAGATGTGCGAACGTCGCCGTCATTCCATCAACGGCTTCAACAACTCTCACCGCGACAGTATTGTCATAAGTCCGATTATCGCCCATGACTCCAACGCTTTTAACGTTGAGTAAAACAACGAACGCTTGCCATGTTTTTGCGTAGTATCCGCTCGCTTTAAGCTCGTCAAGTAAAATAACGTCCGCCTCGCGAAGAATCGTCAAGTCGGGAACGTTCACGTCGCCCATAATGCGGATAGCCAAACCTGGCCCAGGGAATGGATGACGGTTTATCATGGAAGCTGGAAGACCAAGCTCTAACCCAATCTTACGAACTTCGTCTTTAAAAAGTTCACGCAGTGGCTCAATAAGTTCAAAATCCATCCAATCAGGCAAACCACCAACGTTATGATGAGACTTTATAACTTCCGATGGGCCATTTACGCTTATGGACTCAATGACGTCGGGGTAAAGAGTGCCTTGCGCCAAAAATTTGATGCCGTCATGTTTTTTAGCTTCTCGTTCAAATTCTTCAATAAAAGTATGTCCAATAATCTTGCGCTTCGTCTCTGGATCTGACACGCCCGCTAATTTCCCTAAAAAGTTGTCAACGGCGTCTATCGTGATCAAAGGAACTTTCAGATTTACCTTAAAGACTTTTTCAACCTCTTCTCTCTCGCCTTTTCGCAAAAGTCCATTATCTACAAAAACGGGAACGAGTTGATCGCCAATCGCTTCATAAAGCATAGCCGCTACTACGGAACTATCGACTCCGCCGCTTAGTCCACAAAGAACTTTCCCAGTCCCTACCTTTTCACGAATTATTTTAATTTGCTCTTTGAGGAAATGCTCCATTTTCCATTTTTCACTCACTCCGCAAATATTTTTTGCGAAGTTGCGAAGCATTAAATATCCCTCTTCCGAGTGCTGCACTTCAGGGTGATACTGCATGGCGTAAACGCGTTTTTCCTCATTAGCTATGGCTGCGTAAGGGGAGTTAGCAGACGTGGCAATAACTACGAAACCATCAGGCAACACGTCCACTTTGTCACTATGACTCATCCAAACAATTCTATCATCATCACAATCATGTAAAAGAGGCGAACAATTTTCACCAACGTTAACTATCTTTAATTCAGCTTTTCCATATTCATGGTGATTTGAACGTACGACGCTACCACCAAAATCAACTGCGATTCTCTGCATCCCATAACAAATGCCAAGAACGGGAAGACCTAGATTGTAAATGGCTTGGTCTACGGTATAAGCCTCCTCATTATAAACGGACGATGGACCACCACTTAGAATAATGCCTTTAGGATTTTTTGCTTTGATCTCTTCGACCGTAGAGTGATATGGAAGTATTTCACAATAAATTTTATCTTCGCGAAGACGACGAGCTATTAGTTGAGTGTATTGAGAACCGAAATCTAATACTATAATGCTAACATTTTTCATTTGAAATGCCTTTTTAATGAGTGTAATATGTAAGTTTGTAAGAATACAATATTTAAGGTTAATTTTTGATTTTAATAAAAAAACCACTCTTACTTCATAACGTTGTAAGAGTGGTTCAAGATTAAAAGAGTGACTTTTTACTCTGGATTATAATCGAACATCACTTCTTGGTTTTTATAAAGACCGGTTCCAACTGGAATGGTACGACCAATAATTACGTTTTCTTTTAAATTTTCTAAATTATCAACTTTTGCGGAAACTGCGGCTTCTGTTAATACTTTAGTCGTATCTTGGAACGACGCGGCTGATATGATACTATCCGCGCTAACTGCGGCTCGAGTGATACCTACCAAGAATGGTTCAGCTATTGCTGGACGACCACCAAGACGAATGATTTTTTCATTTTCCGCAGCAAATTTAGCTTTAGAAATAAGATCGCCATCGATAAACTTAGTATCTCCAGATTTAACAATCTTAATTTGTCTCAACATTTGAGTGAAAATAACCTCAATATGCTTATCAGCGATATTAACGCCTTGTGAACGGTAAACTTGTTGCACTTCGGATACTAAATAGTTATAGAGTGATTTAACGCCCATGATGCGTAAAAGTTCATGAGACGATAAAATACCAGTTGTTAAACGCTCTCCCGAGTGAACGAAATCGCCAGGATTTACCACTGGCACATGAGACTTGTCAACAAAATACTCTTTCATAAGACCATTTTCAGCATTGCCTATAATAATTCTCACTTTACCTCTAAGCATTTTGCCAAAACTAACCGTACCGTCTATTTCAGAGATTAAAGCTGTCGCTTTTGGACGACGACCTTCAAACAATTCAGATACTCGAGGAAGACCCCCTGTAATATCTGATGATTTTTGAAGCGCTTTTGGAGTTTTAGCGATTATTTCCGCAATCTTAACTTCCGCTCCATTAGCGATGTATATAGATGTTTTTGGCGCAACCGCGTATCTTAATAATTCACCATCTTGAGTAGCTAAAACTATAGATGGTTTGTATTCGGAAGATATGTGCTCATTGATCATAAGACGCGATTTACCCGTCAACTCGTCCAATTGCTCAGAAGCCGTTGTTCCAACTATAATGTCTTCATAGGAGACGACTCCGTTCGCTTCGGAAATGATAGGATTCGAGTATGGATCCCATTCAGCGATAACGACAGTCTCGTCACTCGATGGTTTTGCTATTAAAGAGCTTGAATCAACGCTCGCGTCGTCGTCAGAGACTAAAACCGAACCACGCGCGATATAGTGACGAATCGCTTCACGATTGTTACTATCTATAACGGTTGCGAATAATCCTTTTTCAATTACTTCGTAACCTGATTTAAGGCCTTCAATTCTTTCTAAATAATCGCCTTTAAGCAAGAAGTACTTCACAGTGCCATTTTCTTTTGCAACTATTTTTTTAGTAACTGGCGCGCCATCGTCAACTAAAAGCTCCGAAGCGTACGGTATACGACTTGGAACGTTCCATGCGTCTTTAATGGTTTCAACAATAGAATCCCCAGACTGGACTTTAGTGCCATTTTCATGTGGGAAATAGTATTTTCCTTCAATTTGTCCGCTTACGCCCGCCAACTCGTTTGGTTTTGCAATTTCTATTTTACGAAGAGAGTAACGAACCGTCTCTTTTTCACCAACTAAACTGATGATTACTTCATCATGAACGGTTTGAATGCCAACAGTTCCCGAGAATAGAGCTTTAATTTTAGGTTCAACCAAAAGAATAGCCGCGTTTCTTCTGTTTGCCACTATGTTTTTGCCATCTTTTGAAGAGTAAGTTTTTAAGTTGTAATAACGAATAAAACCTTCTTTTTCAGCAACGACTTGTCTCTCTTGCGCAGTCGAACTCGCAGTTCCACCAACGTGGAAAGTACGAAGGGTAAGTTGTGTTCCTGGTTCGCCAATTGACTGAGCCGCAACAATTCCTATCGCTTCTCCAGTACGAACCATATGCCCTGTCGCAAGGTTGACTCCATAACAAAGAGCGCAAACGCCATCGGGACTTTTACAAGTGGTTGGAGTTCTAATGCGCGCTGTTTTAATCCCCGCTTCCGAGATGACTTTAGCGCTAATTTCATCTAAAAGAGTGCCCTCTGCAAAAAGTATCTCATTGCTTATAGGATCAATAACGTCATCCGCTAAAACACGCCCGTTTAATCTATCTTCCAGAGATTCAATCAATGTATTTTGATCTTGAATGTCTGAGATGTCTATACCCTCATGAGTGTGACAATCATGTTCAACAATTTTAACGTTTTGAGCGACGTCAACAAGCTTACGAGTAAGATAACCCGCGTTTGCGGTCTTAAGAGCCGTATCGGCAAGACCTTTTCTAGCGCCGTGAGTTGAAATAAAGTACTCAATTACGTTTAATCCCTCTTTAAAGTTAGAAATAATCGGTGTTTCAATAATGTCGCCACTTGGTTTAGCCATAAGACCACGCATACCAGCTAGCTGACGAATCTGCGCCGCGGAACCACGAGCCCCCGAATCAGCCATCATGTGAATAGAGTTGAATCCATCTTTATCAGTCTGAACGAGTTGCATCATCTCGGTTGCAAGAGTGTTGTTCGTATCAGTCCAAACGTCAATAATTTTATTGTAACGCTCTTGTTCGGTTAATAGACCCGCTTCGTACTGCTTTTGAATCTCTATGACCCTAGCCTTAGACTCGGCGATTTTAGCAGGTTTCATATCCGGAACGCGAATATCGTCAGCGGAGATGGAAACGCCAGCTTCAGTCGCATGTTTAAAACCTAAGTCTTTTAAACTGTCAAGGAAACCTGCCGTTAGACCGATTCCTCCATGTTTTTGCACATAGTCAACCACTTCATTGATCGCTTTTTTCTTCATAACTCTATTCCAAAGTTCAATTGGAACAAATGCTGGTAAAATAGCTTTAAGCAATAATCTACCGGCTGTCGTATGAATAATGCGACCATCTACGCGAGTTCTGACTTTGGCGTGAATGTCTAGCGCGTCATGCTCTAACGCGATTCTAATTTCATCAACGTTGGCAAAAAGTTTATTGCTTCCCTTGACTCCGTTTTTTTCTAAAGTAATGTAATAAATTCCAAGTACCATATCCTGAGAAGGCGTAGCAATCGCTTTGCCTGAAGCTGGAAGCAAAATATTCATACTCGCAAGCATAAGCACCTTACACTCAGCGATCGCCGCTGACGACAAAGGTATGTGAACGGCCATTTGGTCACCATCAAAGTCGGCGTTGAAGGCGGCGCAGACCAATGGATGAAGCTGAATCGCTTTTCCATCTATTAGTATAGGGTGAAACGCTTGAATTGAAAGCTTGTGAAGCGTTGGCGCGCGGTTAAGCATGATTGGATAACCGTCAACAATCTCGGCTAAACATTCCCAAACTTCATTCGTCTTGTCTTCAATCATTTTTTTAGCTGCTTTAACGGTTGTCGCGTAACCTTTATCTTCAAGTTTTGCGATCAAATGCGGCTTAAATAGCTCAAGAGCCATTTTTTTAGGCAATCCACATTGATCCATTCTCAAAGATGGTCCAACGACGATTACCGAACGTCCCGAAAAATCAACGCGCTTACCAAGTAAGTTTTGACGGAAACGTCCTTGTTTACCTTTAATTATTTCACTTAAAGATTTTAGAGGACGCTTGTTCGCGCCTTTAACCGCGTTTGCGCGACGGCCATTGTCAAACAGAGCGTCAACGGACTCTTGCAACATACGTTTTTCATTACGAACGATAATTTCTGGAGCTTCAAGTTCAACTAAACGCTTAAGACGTTGATTACGGTTGATAACGCGACGATATAAATCATTCACGTCGCTAACTGCGAATTTTCCACCGTCTAGCGAAACTAGAGGACGTAAATCCGGTGGAAGCACTGGTAAAACAGTCAACATCATCCATGCTGGATTGTTTCCACTATTTAAAAACGACTCGATTACTTTAAGTCTCTTATTGATAGTTTTCTTTTTCGCTTCCGATTTAGTTTCCACTAGAGCGTCTTTAAGTTGCGTAAACAAGTCAACCAAGTCGATTGAATCGAGTAGGTCGCGAATAACTTCACCACCCATGCGAGCCTTGAAGCCTAACTCTCCAAACCTTTGAACGAGCGTGCGGTATTGTTCTTCATTTAAAACGTCATACTGAAGCACTGGAGTTTTAGCTTCCGCGTCGTAATAAGCTTCACCACCCGATTCAACGATGTACGCCTCATAATAAAGCACGCGTTCCAGGTCTTTCATTTTAATGCCTAAAAGAGTCCCGATGCGTGAAGGCAATGAACTAACGTACCAGATATGAGCGACCGGAGTTACGAGCTCAATGTGACCCATACGGCTACGACGAACTTTCGTACTTGTGACTTCAACGCCACATTTTTCACATACCACTCCCTTATAACGCATCTTTTTGTATTTACCGCAAAGACACTCATAATCTCTAACGGGCCCAAAAATTTTCGCGCAAAACAGACCATCGCGCTCAGGCTTTAAAGTGCGATAATTAATAGTTTCAGGCTTTTTAACTTCACCATGACTCCATGACATAACTTTTTCAGGAGACGCAAGGCGAAATTGCAGTTGTTTAATGTCTTTTGGTCTTTGCTCTTCAGTCACTTCTACAGGTACTAATTTACTCATTCTCTTTTACCTCGTCTAAAATCTCTACATCAAGCGCAAGTGATTGCAACTCTTTGGTTAATACGAATAGCGTTTCTGGAATGCCAGAAGCTGGGATTAGCTCACCTTTCGTAATTGCTTTATAAGCGCGCACTCTACCCTCAACGTCATCGGACTTGATAGTCAACATCTCTTTAAGAACCGCTGACGCTCCATAAGCCTCAAGAGCCCAAACTTCCATCTCACCAAATCTTTGTCCACCGAACAGCGCTTTACCACCAACTGGTTGTTGAGTTACTAAAGAGTATGGACCAGTTGAACGCGCATGAATTTTTTCATCAACAAGGTGATGCAATTTAAGCACGTACATATATCCAACGTTTACGCGTTCTTTAATTTTCATACCTGTTTTACCATCGTAAAGAACAGTCTTGCCATCAGCGTCCATTTTTGCCAATTCGTAAATTTTTTCAAATTCAACGGCGTTTACGCCTTCAAAAATTGGACTTGCGAATCTAACGCCGCCTTTCGCCCAATCTCTCGCATGTTTTAAAAACTCTTCATCGCTCATAGCGCCAATGACTTCCACGGCGTTCATAAGCCCGGCTACGTCTGAAATGGAGATCATTTTAGCTCTTAAATTATCAATATAATCTTTTTGCTTAGCGTCGAATTGCTCTTGTAATTGGTTTCCAAGCTCACGCCCCGCCATTCCAAGATGCATCTCAAGAACTTGCCCAATGTTCATACGAGAAGGAACTCCCAGTGGATTTAAACAAACGTCGACGCTTCTACCGTCTTCCATGTAAGGCATGTCCACTTCAGGAACGATAATGGAAACAATACCTTTGTTTCCGTGACGACCAGCCATTTTATCACCAACTTTCAACTGACGTTTAGTAGCGATATAAACTTTAACGTACTTAACGACTCCGTTTGGAAGAATGTCGTCTTTTTCTAAAATATTAAGTTTCTCTTCATGCTCGTCTCTAAAAACGCGTTTTTCTTTTTGAAAATAATTTTTAGTTTTATTATATTCAGATTGAATTTCTTCACTGAATGATTTAACGATTGCGTTCATCGCAAATCGATTAACTTCCACTAAATCGTCTGGATTTATCGTATCGCCAATTTTATACTCTGTTTCACCAACTTTAATGTCGGATAAAAGCGTTTCTCTCGTCAACAACTTAGTTACGCGAAGCATCTCTTCTTTATCTATCATGATAAGACGATCGTAATGCTCACGTTCCAAATAATCTCTCTCTTCTTTTTCAAGAGCAAGAGCGCGAGGATCTTTGTCATAGCCTTTTTTTGTAAATATTTTAATGTCAACTACGACGCCTTCCATAGACGGAGGACAATAAAGAGATTTATTAACGACATGACCAGCTTTTTCTCCAAAAATTGCACGAAGCAAACGTTCTTCCGGAGTTGGCTTAACTTCACCTTTTGGAGATACTTTACCAACTATAATCATGCCACCACGAACGACAGTGCCAATTTTCACTATACCACTCTCATCCAAGTGAGCCAATTCGTCATCTCTTACGTTTGGAATGTCGCGAGTAATCTCTTCAACGCCATGTTTAAGTTCACGAGCTTCAATCTCTTTTTCATATACATGCACGGAAGTGAAAGCGTCTTGACGAATTAAACGCTCGGAAATCACTATCGCGTCTTCATAGTTATAACCATTCCAAGGCATAAATGCGACCATGGCGTTAACTCCAAGGGCCAACTCGCCTTGATCCATGTTTGGACCATCGGCGATTATTTGATTCTTAGCGACTTTTTCACCGATTTTTACAATCGGCTTTTGAGTAAACGAAGTGTTTTGGTTCGTTCTAAGATTTTTTTGCAATGGATAATAATCTATGTATATCTCACCATCTTCTTCACCCATTACGTAAATGTGTTTTCCATCAACTTTTTCGATAGTTCCGGCGCGCTTTGCTTTAACGCATTCCCAAGAGTCGCGAGCGACCAATTTTTCAACGCCAGTTCCAACCATTGGAGCGTTTACTCTCAAAAGCGGTACCGCTTGACGTTGCATGTTTGAACCCATTAGAGCGCGGTTGGCGTCATCATGCTCCAAAAATGGAATCAATGAAGCGGCAACGCCAACAACCATATGAGAAGAAAGGTCTGCGTATTCACAATCCGTTGAAGGACGTAAAATAATTTCACCATCTTGTCTAACCGCTATAAGCGCGTCGATAAAATTGTTATTCTCATCAACTTTATTAGACGCCGCGGCAATCATTTTTCCCTCTTCTTGCGTAGCCGTCAAGTAAATGACCTCTGAAGTGATTTTGCCATCTTTCATGACTTTGTATGGAGCTTCGATAAATCCATGCTCATTCACTTTTGAGTAAGTGGCGAGAGTATTGATAAGACCAATATTTTGACCCTCTGGAGTCTCGATAGGACAAATTCTACCATAGTGAGTCGGGTGAACGTCACGAACTTCAAATCCGGCTCTCTCTTTAACCAAACCGCCCTCACCTAGAGCTGACAAACGACGCTTGTGCGTTACTTCGGAAAGTGGATTCGTTTGATCCATAAACTGAGAAAGTTGACCCCCGGAAAAGAATTCCATTATTGTGGAAGTAATCATTTTTGAATTGATTAAATCATGTGGCATTAAATCAGCCATTGGTCCACTCATAGTGGCAAGTTTGTCACGAATGGCTTTTTGCATCTTAACGAGACCATTGTGCAATTCATTACCTAAAAGCTCACCGATTGAACGAATGCGGCGATTGCCAAGGTGATCTCTATCGTCAATATGTCCCAATCCATTCTTTACTTTAATAACGTACTTCACTGACTCTATAATATCTTGATGCGTCAACACCGTAATGTATTCAGGAATGTTCATACCAAGTTTATGATTCATTTTCATACGACCGACTTTAGTCAAATCATATCTTTCAGGATCAAAAAAAAGTTGGTTAACAAAAATTTTTGCCGCTTCTTTAGTTACAGGTTCGCCAGGTCTCATGACTTTATATATACGAATTGCGGAGAGAGCGTTTTCATCTTCTATGTCTTCAGTTTGCTTTAGCAACTTCAAGGAATCCGCATCGGCGTTAAACGCGTTTATGACGGATTTATCAACGCCATCCGCTAAATCATTGGCTATTTTAAACTCGCTAACGCCAATTTCCGCAAGTTTCTTCAATTTAGTTTCATCAATGTGAGTCATAGTGTCAAAAAGAACTTCACCAGTTTCTGGATCTATAATTGGCTCCGCTAAATAACGATCAAGTAAAATTTCAATCGGATACTCTACCGTTGTAACTCCCTCTTCTAAAAGTTTCTGTCCTTTTTTAGACGAAAGCCTTTTTCCAGACGCGACTAAAAGAGCGCCTTTCATATCCATTAAATCAAAAGCTATACGAGTCAAATAATCATTTGGATTAAAATCCATTGAAAATTTATTATCTTCTATTTTTATCGTTTTTATTGGATAAAAAAGTTTTAGGATGTCTTGTTTAGAGTAGCCTAAAGCGCGGAACATAATAGTTACGGGGACTTTACGACGTTTATTAATTCTCATATACAAAATATCTTTAGGATCATATTCAAAGTACAACCAAGAACCACGATCTGGAATAATTTGACCAGTGTATACAAGACTATTCCCAGCGGTAGTCGACTCTTCTTTTTTAAAAATTACGCCAGGTGAACGATGAAGCTGATTTACAACTACGCGCTCAACGCCATTGATAATAAAAGAAGTTCTATCAGTCATAAGAGGTATGTCGCGAACAAATATGCTTTGTTCTTTAATATCTTTTACGCCAAGTTTTTCTTTAGTATTTTCATCTCTATCCCATAAAACAAGACGAGTTTTCATTCTAAGACTTACAGCGTAAGTAAGACCTCTTTCCATACACTCTCTCACTGTGTATTTTGGGTTAGCGACCTCACTTCCAATATACTCTACCGTCAATCTATTTTGAGTGTCATGAATAGGAAATACTGACTGAAATACATTTTCAATGCCACTAGCTGATCTATCTTTAGCGTCTAACATTAAAAATTTATCATATGAACTTTGTTGCAGTTGTAGTAAATTTGGTACTTCAATGGCTTGAGGAGTTTTAGAGAAGTCTACACGAAGACGATTTCCGGAATATAAAGTGTTTAACATAGGCAAACCTCGATGAGTTGTTAATTAGGGGCTTAAATTCATTGATTAAAATTTAAGCATATCGTATCTAGACGTCTCTAGATAGATGTTTGAGCTCTTGAAATGGACTCTAGTTTTTATAGTGCTTATAAACGACATAAGGGCACTTTTGCGAGGAGAGTAAAGTCTCTTCGCAAAAGCGCCCAAAAATGAGGGCAAGCCCTCATAGTAGTAATTAAAGTTTTATTTAATTTCTACAGTTGCGCCAGCTGCTTCAAGCTCTGCTTTAGCTGCCTCTGCAGTTTCCTTATCTACACCCTCTTTGATAGTAGATGGTAAACCTTCAGTTGCGTCTTTAGCTTCTTTTAGTCCAAGACCAGTAAGAGCGCGAACAGCTTTAATAACGCCAATTTTTTTAGCGCCAGCGTCTGTTAAAATAACGTCAAACTCAGTTTGTTCATCAGCAACTTCAGCAGCAGCGCCTGAACCAGCCATAGCAACCGGTTGAGCGGACACTCCGAATTTTTCTTCAAATTCTTTCACCATTTCAGAAAGTTCAAGAACAGACATTCCTGAGATAAATTCTAATACGTCTTCTTTAGTTATAGCCATAATATGACTCCTTATTTTATTTTCTAATTTTGTGAATCAACTCACAACGAGACCAAAAGTCTAACTCTTAAACATTTAGTCGCCTAATGACGCAAGAGAGCAAAAAGAAATTTTTCTTTTTGCCAAATAGTTAGTCTAAGCTTCTTCTAATTTCTTTCTAAGAGCATTTAAACCAACTGCCATATTCGTAACTGGAGCCATCCAAGTAGCGGCAAGCATACCAAGAAGTTCTTCACGACCAGGAAGTTTAGCAAACGCTTCAATTTTAGCTACGTCAGCAGGTTCTTTATCTAAATAACCAGCTTTAATAACAAATAAATCACTTATTTTAGCGAAATCCGCAGCAACTTTTGCAGCGGAAATAACGTCATCCGACCAAATAAAAATATTTGTATCTTTAATTTCAACACCTGACATATTTGCATTATTTAACGCAATTGCCGCCAATGTATTTTTTACAACCTGAACACTTGTATTTTTAGCGCGAGCTGATTTACGCAGTACTTCTAGTTTATCAACCGTTAAACCTTTATACTCACATATAACAACTGCTTTAGTTTCAGAAAATGAAGAAGTTAATTGTGCAATAACTTCAGCTTTTTTTGACTTTAACATATAATCTCCTTTCCAGACATAACTTCAAGAGGGGCGAGAAAGGCCCGATTAAGCTAACTACCAACACGGTAGATACCCCCAACTATCTTTAGTCCAAGTAATTTCAGATTCCCAAATGAAAATCTTTACTTTAAGATAAATAATCTCAAAATAAAAATTTTGATTATCAAACGCCATAAATATGGCGTTTAAATTATTTTATATCCATTAATTCTGTTGTGTTCAATTTTAAAGCAGGACTCATAGTTAAGCTAAGAGCGGCATTTTTTATATAACGACCTTTAGCAGAAGCAGGCTTTTGTTTGTTAATGGCAGCAACAAAAGAAGCTAAATTTTCAACTATTTTATCAGCGTCAAAACTAACTTTGCCAATACCAGCGTGAATGTTACCTTTTTTATCAACGCGGAAAGTAACTTGACCACCTTTAACATTTTTAACAGCAGTGGCTACGTCTGGGGTAACAGTACCGGTTTTAGGGTTAGGCATCATACCTTTTGGCCCTAAAATACGACCGATTTGACCAACGAGTCCCATACAGTCCGGTGCAGCGACAACTACGTCAAAGTTAAATATTCCGTCTTTGATTTGCGCAACTAAATCATCAGTTCCAACAATGTCAGCGCCAGCGGCTCTAGCTTCGTCAGCTTTTAGCCCTTTAGCGAAAACCGCTACTCGAACAGTTTTACCCGTACCATGAGGAAGAACTACCGCTCCACGAATCATTTGATCCGCATGACGAGGGTCCACGTTTAAATTCATTGCAATTTCAACCGTCTCATCAAACTTTGCGCTTTTTAAATCTCTGACCAATGAAGCCGCTTCCTCAACTGAATACGATTTAATAATATCTATTTTTTCTACTAATTGTTTATATCTTTTACTCATAACAAATCTCCTGTAAATTCTGCCACATGCTTTTAAATCACTGTGGTCGATGATTTTTTTCTCTAGATTAGTCTACTATTTCTATACCAATTGAACGCGCTGAACCAGCTATTGTATTAGCGGCCATTTCTAAGTCATCAGTGTTTAAATCCTGAATCTTTTGATTTACCACTTCCATAAGTTGTGCGCGAGTGATTTTTCCAGTTTTATTTTTAAGTGGATTATCTGTGCCTTTCTTAAGTCCTGCGGCTCTCATTAAAAGAGCGGAAGCCGGTGGTTGTTTAGTAATAAAAGAAAAACTCTTGTCACTATAAACAGTAATTATTACTGGAACTTTAAATCCCATATGCGCTTTAGTTTTTTCATTGAACGCTTTACAGAATTCCATAATGTTAACACCACGTTGACCTAGTGCTGGTCCTACTGGAGGAGCAGGAGTTGCCGCACCAGCATTAATTTGTAGCTTTATATAGCTTGCAACTTTTTTTGCCATTTTATTTCCTTGATTTAGATTAAATTATTTTTTCTACTTGAGAATATGAAATATCCACGGGCGTTGATCTCCCAAAAATAGAAACATTAAGTTTCAACGTCCCATGTTCCAAGTCATATTCATCAACAGTACCCGTAAAGTTAGCGAAAGGTCCATCTATGATACGAACGGTTTCACCATCGTTAAAGTATACTTTCGGCTTTGGAGCGGCACGATTATTCACACGATCTAAGATAACGTTTATATCATGTTCACTTAGAGGCGTGGGCGTATTCGCTTCACCGATAAAACCAGACACTTTAGGAATTGATTGAATTAAATGTTGTATTTCAGTATTTAACTCAATTTTCGCAAAAACATATCCTGAATATAAAGATCTTTCAGTGACCTTTTTCTTTCCATCCTTAACTTCGATAACGTCTTCTGTTGGGACAATGACTTCCGTTATAAATTCTTGAAGCCCCATTTCTTCGATCATGTTGAAAATTGCGTCTCTAACTAATCTATCATTTCCGTAGGTTTGTATAGAGTACCACCGTTGTGCCATATTTACCCCTTAGCCTAAAATTACTGACATAATAGATGACATAATTAAGTCTACCAATGCAAGAAACGCGGCAATTGCCGTAACAACAATTATTACAGCTATGTAAGCTTGCTTAACTTGTCCCTTAGTAGGAAAAATCACTTTACTTAACTCTAGTTTTGCATTATGGATATGTTTACTTAAATTCATTTGTCACTTTTCCTAAAAATATATCATTTATTATAAATAAAGCTAAAGTGCTACACTAATAATAAATGCTGAATGTGGCAGGCGTGGAGGGATTCGAACCCCCAGCACCCGGATTTGGAATCCGGTGCT
>ERZ889078.881-NODE-881-length-25598-cov-11.107857_pt1 | contig 25598 bp, 30 predicted proteins | sample MGYA00521266_ERZ889078 | MGnify/ENA primary metagenome ERZ889078 (study PRJEB32303, sample SAMEA104408618) | aquatic metagenome | biome: Brackish water; feature: Pelagic; material: water | place: Baltic Sea | collected 2014-06-16T06:34:00 | depth 76,534 m ...
GGTTTAATCTATACTATAATATAATAATTCTTATAAAGTCTTTTTAGATTTTAAAATAATGCCTACAAAAATATCTGCAGATTATTCTAAAGAAGGTTCTTCTTTTGAAGAACCAGACAATTTTAAAAATCCTTTTTATTGCAAAGAGGGACCTTATGAAGTCATGGAAAAGCTAGCCGATAGATTTCTTATTAAAAAATTTAAAAACATAGAATCAAAAGTTGGAAGTAGTGAAATAATATGGAAGGATAGAAGTAAATCAAATCAGCATATTATTTTTAATGGACTTAAATTAGAAGAATATTTCCCAGGACAAGAAGGAATTGAAATTACTGGAAAAATCCAAAATTATAATCCTGAATTTCCTGAAAATGATATTAATGAAGATATGAAAAATACAATAATTTCTGCTTTAATTAGCGATTATTTAATAAGTACAAAAGAAATTTCCCCTGGACACAAAACAATTGGGCCTGGAGGTAGAGAGATAGGTGCTAAACAAGCTAAACAAAAAGTTATAAATTATTTTAAAACAAGAGTAGACATTGTTGATTATGAAAAAGAAACATATTTATTTGAAATATTAGAATATTCTCAAGCCCTTTTAGGAAAAAAATTCTTATTAAGAGATTTAAAAAAATTAGCTAGAAAAGTTGAAAAAGAAACCCCTAGAAAAGTTGAATCTCATAATGTATTTTTCGCGACTTTAAAGCCAAGCAATTATATAAGGGATACCATGTTTTCAAAAGGACCAAATATTAGATAATTTAATTCTTACACATTTCATTTCTCATTTGCCTAGAATTTTCTAATCCTTTTGTAAAGTTCATTGTTTGAAATTTTATTTGTTTCATAGATAAATTATGTTTGATTGCTAATTTCATATAATCTCTAGTAGACCTTTTAAATTTTTTATTGTTTGTTAAAGTGGCAAATATTTCTGGATGTCCTATTGCTCCTCTTCCAATCATAATAAAATCAAATTTTTCTAAAAATTCTTGTGCATTTTTTTCATTAACATTTCCAGAATAAATAACAGGAAGTTTTGTTGAGTGTTTTATTTTTAATGCAAAGTCTATATCTGGCTCTCCTGAATAACCTTGTTCTTTTCTTCTTGGATGAATTGCAATTGCATCGCAATATTTTTCTGCAATTTTTAAAATATCAAATGCAATGTCTGATTTTCTTATTTTAACTGTTAAAGGTTTTTTTGTTGCTTCACGCATTGTTTTTAATATTTCTTCAATTACTTTTAAATCTGTTAAATATGCCCCATAATTATTTTCTTTGGCTCTTGGGACAGGACAACCTAAATTAAAATCCCATAAACTAACTTTTTTATTGTGTTCTTTAATAAACTCTACAAGGCCTTTTGTTGAATTACAAAATAATTGAACTCCAGGTTTGTCTTTAAAGTGAATTTCTTGTTTAGAGAGGGGATGAATTAATCCAGTATATGTTAAACCTGCTCCTGCCTTTTTGCAAAGAAGCCGAAATGCAATATCATTAACTTCTTCCATTGGAGCTAAGAAAAATCTGTTTTTTAGTTTTAGATTTTTGATTTTTGATTTTGTGGTCATTTTCTTATTTTTTCATATGAACATCCACTTGTGGAAAAGGTATAGAAATCTTTGCCTTATTTAATGCATTGTAAATCCTTGTATTTGCCTCGTCAATTGCATTAAACCTGTTTTCAAAAGTATCTACAAAAAAATATGCTTTGAAATCTAGTCCAGAATCAGCCATCTTTAAAAACCTCACAATAGGTTCTGGAGCATTTACAAACCCAATTATTTTTTTAATTTCTTGCAACACAATTTTTTTTACTTTCTCAACATCTGAACCATAAGCAACTCCAAAAGGAATTACTACTCTTGATTTTGGTTCTGGCTTTGCAATATTATGAATATTACTATCTGCTAGCTTTCCATTTGGAACAATTATCACCTCATTATCAAAAGTCATAATTTTTGTACTTCTTAGACCAATTTTTAAAATCTTACCTGAAACCCCATCTGCAAGATTTACTAAATCTCCTACTCTAACACTATCATCTAAAATTATTGAAATTCCCCCAAAGATATTTGCTAAACTTGATTGTAATGCAAAAGCTATTGCAATACCTCCAATACCAATTCCGGCTAAAAGTGGGCCTATGGCAACACCCCAAAATTGAAGAATAATTAAAAAGATGACAATTACAAAAACTACTTTTAAAGTTCCTTCTAAAAGATGAAATATGCCTTGATTTTTTCCTTTATTTTGTTCTTTATTAAGTTTCTTCCAACCTGTATTTATCACTAAAAAGAACACAGAATAAACAACGATAAAAATACAAATAATAATTAATGAAAAAACTATTTTATTTAAAATATCTCCTATTTTTTCTCCTAAAACTAATTCATTTAAAGCTACCCTCAATACAATCATTAAAACTAGGAAAGTTAAAGGTTTAGATAGCTTTTTTACTAGAAGATCGTCTAGTTTTGTTTTTGTTTTAACTGTTAACTTTAAAACTAATTTCTCCAATATAAAAGTAAATAGTCTTAAAACAAAAAATCCTCCAAGTAAAACTACTACAAACCTTAAATAATCATGAGCAATATATTGTTCTAACATTTTTTACATTTCCTCCAGCACATCTATTCCTAAAAGATATAATGCATTTTTTAAAACTTGCCTAAAGGCCTTAACTAATTTTAATCTAAAAACTTCTTTTTCTTTTGACCCAATTACAGGGCAAGAATGATAAAATTCATTAAAAATTTGAGCTAATTCATATGCATAATTTGCAATTACTGTTGGATTTAAATCATTACAAGCTTTTTGAGTCATTTGCGGAAATTCAGCTAATTTTTTTACTAATTCTATTTCTTTTGGCTCAAGTTTTTTAAATTCTTTTATTTGAAATGCTTTTATTTTTGATTTTTTTATTATTGAACTTGCCCTTGCATAAGAATATTGAATATAGGGCCCTGTATCTCCTTCAAAACTAACTGATTCTTTTGGATTAAACATAATATTCTTTTTTATATCTGTTTTTAATAATAAATATTTTATTGCTGCCAAAGTAATTTTTAAACTTCTTTCTTCTAATTGTTTTTTAGATAATTTTTCTCTTTTTTCTAATTGTTTTTTCACAAGGTCTTGTATTTTTTCGATTAAATCATCCCCATCAACAATTGTACCTTCTCTTGATTTCATTTTTCCTTCAGGTAATTCTACATGACCATAGGAGAGGTGATTTAAACTTTCTTTAGAAGCAATTCCAAGCAATTCTAAAATTTCAAATAAAACATTAAAATGGTAAATTTGTTCATCTCCTACAACATAAATAATTTCATTTAAATTATATTTTTCTAATCTCTCTTTTGCCAAATAAATATCTTGGGTCATGTATAATGAAGTTCCATCTGCCCTTAAAAGAACTTTCTCACCTAATTTTTTATTTTTTAAATTAATATAAATTGCTCCATCTTTTTTCTTTTTCTTAAAAACTCCTTTTTCAACTCCTTGTAAAATAATATCTCTTCCTTTAGTATAAATCTTACTTTCATAATCTTCACAATCATGTTTTATTCCAAATTTTTCATAAGTTTGTTTAAATCCATCTAATGCCCATTTATTCATTTTTTTTAATAATTCCACTGTTTCTTTATCTCCTTGTTCATACTTTTGCAATAAATGATGAGACAAAATTTCTAAATCTTTATTTTCTTTAGATTTATTATTAAACATAACATAATAGTCCCCTACAAAATGGTCTGATTTTTTTCCTGCATCTTTAGGTGTTTTGTCTTTTCCATATTTTTGATACGCTGCCATAGATTTACAAATATGAATTCCTCTATCATTCACAATATTTCCTCTTATTATTTTAAATCCTGCAAATTCTAAAATTCTTGAAACACTTTCTCCAATGGCCATATTTCTTAAATGGCCCAAATGTAAGGGTTTATTTGTATTTGGTCCTGGAAATTCTACTAATATATTTTTCTTATTTTTTTTGGATTTTCCAAAACTATCTTTTTGCTTTATTATTTCTGAGGTAATTTCTAAAGCTAAAACCTTTCTATCTACAAAGAAATTAATATATGGGCCAGCAGTTTGCACTTCTTGGAACCCACCATGAGAACTTTTTATTTTTGTCCTTATATCTAATGCTATTTCATGAGGGGCAGATTTTAATTGTCTTGCCAAAAAAAAGCAGGGAAAAGCATAGTCTCCATTTTCATGGTCTTTTGGAACTTCAATAACAGAATCTATTTCTTCTGGTTTTAAATTAATTTTTAATTCTTTCAAAGCTTTTTGAAGAATTTTTACAGCCTCTTGTTTCATAAATAAATTAGGAAAATTGTATTAATAAGAGTTTTGTCTAAGCCCCATAAGGTTTTTGATTTGGTTCTTCAAAAAAGATTGCTCCTTCTTTGGCTCTTACCCTACAGACATTGCTTTTAACAGATTCCTTACTTATATTTAATCTTCTTGCTATTTCTGGGTATTGAATCCCTTGTAAAGCCATTTGAAATTGTGTTTTAACACTCTTTTTTCTTAATTTTCTGTGCTTTTCGTAAAATATCTCTTCTTTTATTTTATAATCTACAAGAACCCCGGGATAATAAATTGAATCTTGAACTTGTAAAGTTTCAGAAAGTTCTTCAAAAAAAAGTGGTTTGTACTTTGGAACTATATAAGTTAAAAAAATATTTTTAGCTGCAAAGTAAAGATAACCTTTAACATTATTTTTAATATTAATTTTATTCTTTATTATACGAAGCAAAATATTTTGACAAAAATCTTCTACTTCTTCTTTATTAATCATTCCAAAACAACCATGAAAATATCCTTTCATTATTGGATAATAAAATTTTAAAAATTCACCTGTGGCTCTTTCCCTTTCTATTCCTTCTCCATTTTGCATTTTCTTTAGAAGACCTTTTAACTTTTCATCTGAGAAACCCATAATTCTAGACTGGAAATAAACTTTAAATAAATAGTTATAAACAAAGATATAAAAAACTAAAATTCTTCTTCAAAACATGACAAACCAAACATATGACTTAATTATAATTGGGGCAGGTCCAGCAGGATTGGCAGCAGCTGTTTATGCTGCGAGATATCAATTAAAAACACTTGTGATTGGACAAATTCCAGGAGGAATTGCAGGAACAGCTCATAAAATATGTAATTTCCCATCTTATTCTGAAATAAATGGTATGCAACTTATGATGAAAATGCTTGATCAAACTAAATTAAATAAAGTTGAAATAAAACAAGAAATTGTTGAGAACATAAAAAAAGAAAAAACATTTAAGATTAAAACAAACAAAACAGAATATGAAGCTAAAAAAATAATTATTGCTACAGGTACTGAAAGAAAAAAATTAGGTTTAAAAGAGGAATTAAAATTTCTTGGAAAAGGTATAAGTTATTGTGCAACTTGTGATTCTGGATTTTATAAAGATAAAATTGCGTGTGTTGTTGGTGGGAGTGATGCTGCTTTAACTGCTGCATTATTGCTTGCAAATATTGCTAAAAAAGTTTATTTAATTTATAGAAAATCAGAATTTACTAAAGCTGAACCTGCTTGGATTAGTCAAGTTAAAAACGAAAAGAAAATCGAAATTTTATTTAATACAGAAATTATGGGTTTGATAGGAAAAGATAAATTAGAAAAAATAGAAACAAATTCAAATAATAAGAAAAATCAAATTAATGTGGATGGTTTGTTTATTGAAGTTGGAAGTGTTCCAAATATTAAACTAGCAGAACAATTAAAATTAAAATTAGAAAAAAATCAGATTATTGTGGATAAAAATCAGAAAACAAATATTTCAGGAGTTTTTGCAGCCGGAGATGTTACAAATAATTCTCTTAAACAAATTATAACTGCTTGTTCTGAAGGTTCTATTGCAGCATATAATTCATACAAAGAATTGAAATTTGAGAAATAATTACAAAACTTTATAAGCACTATTTTTCTGAGTATTTTATGGTAGAAATAAAAAAAGATAATTTAGAAAAAGCACTTTCTAATCCTGAAACTGCCAAACAACCTGAAAAGCCACAGGCACCACAAATGCCTAAAGAAGTTGAAATTGGATTTCATCAAGGAGCTATAACAACTCTTGTAAATGAAAGAAATGAACTTTTAAAGATGGCAGGAAATGTGGAAGCAATTGTTCAAGCACACATCAAAAGGCTTGAAGAACTAGGTGTTAAAGTGCAAACAAAGAAAGAATAATATATTCTACAAGATAGTTTTATTTAAATACTAAAAATAATTTTTACTAGCAATGCCTAAAAAAGAATTAAAAGATCGTATTTTGTATGTTGGCCTAGATGATTCAAATCATGCTGGAAAAAGAAAAGGAGAAATTATTACTGCTGTCTTCTCACACATATATGAAGATTCTCTTAAAACACACTTTCCAAGAGAAAGAAAAATAGAAGAAGATATACAATCTAAAAATTGGATTGGTAAAAAGAGAAAAAGAGATTTTAGATTTACTATCTTGACTCATAATATTTCTTCTAAAAATTCTTATAATCTTTTTTTAGTCGCCCCTTACTTAATTCAGAATTACCTTGAAAAAATTTATCCGCCAGATTTGGATAAAATTGAAATTTATTTTGATGGTAAAATGATGAAATCTTGGGAAGAAATGCTCCAAGAAGATTTCAAAAAAATAATTCCTATTGGTTGCTTTAATTTTACTGGCCCAAATAAAACAAATGTTCCCTATGTTTTAGGGGTTGCTGATAGAATTTCTCATTTCTTGTTTAAAGGAGAATTTGGTAATTTGGATAGTCTTCTTAAAAATCCCAAAATGGTCCCAATAAATTGTGAAGATACTGATTTTATTAAAAGAAAAGAGGGGTTTTCCAATTCTGGAAAGTTTTATAAGTAAAATTTTATTTGAAAATCTATGCGGGGGTGCTGGAGTGGTCAAACTCAGAATCTAGATTCTGGTAAATTCCACCCATCACAATAATACGCGCATAATAGATGCGGGGGTGCTGGAGTGGTCAAACAGGCAGCCCTTAAGAGGCTGTAGCTTATGCTTACGCAGGTTCGAACCCTGTCCCTCGCATTTGTAAGAAAACCAAGGTTTCCTTGACATTCAACCTTCCTTTAAATTTGTCTTTAAGAGTAATTTTTTAAAAAGATCCTTTGTAACCCATGTGAAATTCTTTTTTAGGATTAACATCTCCATAAATTTTTATGAATTTTTCTTCTTCTAAATAATATTTTCCACCAATATATTTATTTTTATAATCTTTTATAACTCTATAAAATTCTTCTAATTTACTAAACAATTCATCTTCCCTCAATTCCAATAACCTCTCAGAGTTTTTATCTATTAAATCTAAAAATTCAAGTAAAGATAATTTTGTTTTTAATAAATGTAGTCTCCTTTCGATGGCTTCTACTGCTGTTTTTTCACAATAAATTTGTCCTGTTAAAAATAAAATAGATCTTGCCTCATTTACTTCTTCCCAAGTTGGATTTTCTTTATGAATTATAGTTTGGTATCTTTTCCAAAGATTTTCAAGTTCTTTTTTTACTTTTTCTGGTTCCATTAAATAAGTATATTTCATTAAAATTATCATTATCAAACTAATGGCTTAGATTTTATAAGTTTTATGAGAAAATTAATTATTTAAATAATTGAGAAAGAGAATATCCTTTTTGAGCTCTAAAAATAGCTTCTGCAAAAACAGAACTTACATCTATAACAGTTACATTATTTCCTTCTTGATTATGGGTATTACTAACAAAAATCTTCTCAAAACAAGAACATAAATCAAAAGTTCCTTTTGTAAAAAGTCCATGGGTGGCATAACAAAATAATTTATTTGCCCCATTTTGCTTTAATAAATTTGCAGCCGAACATAATGTGCCTCCAGAATCAATTAAATCATCTACTACTAATACATTTTTATTAGAAACATCTCCAACAATACGCATTTGGCCTATTTCTCCTGGTTTTTCTCTTCTTTTATCAATTAATGCTATGGGGTGTTTTGAACCAATTCTTTTAGCAAAAGATTCTGCCCTAGTTGCACCCCCCATATCAGGAGAGACAACTACTAAATTTTCAAAATCAAGATTTTCTGTATTTTTAAGATAATTTACAACTTCTGGAGCACTATAAAGATTATCTAAAGGTGTTGTAGCAGGATAAAATCCTTGAATTTGAGGTGCATGCAAATCCATTGTAATTATTCTTGTTGTTCCAAGAGATATTGAATTTGCCAAGGCTCTTGCTGAAATAGGTACTCTTGATTTAACTTTTCTATCTTGTCTTGAATAAAGCATGTTTGGTAAAACAAATGTCAAACTTGAAGCAGATGCCCCTAAAACCATATCTTTAATTAAAAGAAGTTCAATCCACCATTGTTGTGGATTTTTTGATGAATCATGGATAAAATAAACATCTTTTTTTCTTATATTTTCAGGAGGATCTATTTGAAGTTCATTATTTCTAAAAAAACTTATTGGAACATCATATAATTTAACTTCTTCACATTTTTCTTTTCTTATGTACTCTTGTATTTTCTTTGCAAAATCCCAGGCTCTAGAATTCTCATCTGCAAGCAACACCACATTTTCCATATATTTATATTTAAATAAGGGTTTAAATTAATTATTGTGAAATGGAACATAAATTAAAGCACGGAGGGTTTTTCCTAATCATCTTGGTATTGGTTTTAATTGCAGTAAATTACTCGTTTTTTGATGAAAAAATTGAAAATCTGCTAATTAATTATGAAACTGGTTTTGTTGAAAGGGTTATTGATGGGGATACTATTGTAATTAATGGAAGTTCATATCGTTTACTTGGAATAAATACTCCTGAAAAAGGTGAAAAATATTATTTAGAAGCAAAACAATTTTTAGAATCCAGAGTATTAAATCAAACAGTTAAATTATTTTATACTGAGCAAAGAAAAGATAGATATTCAAGAGATTTAGTTTATGTTTTTTTTGGAAGCAATAATATAAATGCTGAAATTGTTGAAGCAGGTTTTGCAAACACATATTATCCTTCTAAAAAAGATTCTTATTATCCTAAACTTTATGCTGCTTGGCAAAGCTGTTTAGATTCTAATATTAATTTGTGTGAAAAATCTTTAGATTCTTGTAATGGTTGTATTGAATTAAGTGAATTTAATAATAAAGAGGATTTTGTTATCTTGGAAAATACTTGTTCTTTTAGTTGTGATTTAACTAAATGGTCAATTAAAGATGAAGGTAGAAAGAAGTTTATTTTCGGCCAGATTGTTTTAGAACCTTTAGAAAAAGTTACAATAACTGCACAGGATTTTAATGAAGATTATGTTTGGACTTCTTCAGGAGATACTTTATTTCTCAGAGATGATGAAGGAAGGTTGGTGGTTTGGAGTAGTTATTGACTAGAGTAAATAAATCTTTATAAAAGGAGAATTATGTAAAATTAAGACAATGAAAGCAAAAAATCACCTTTTAATCTCATTTATTCTTTAACTGCTATTGCTTCTGCATTTACTAGAAAAGAAGATTCTTATAGAATTTATATTGAACAATTATTTAGATTTTTAGAAAAAAACAGGTGCAAATTCATTTTTAATAACAGAAACAAAACAAATTCCTGAGATTTTTTTACAAACAGGTGTTGAAGAGTTTTTAGCAGATGGAGTTATTGTATTTTATAATTTTAAGAGGGGATATGTTAAAGAAAAAGGAATTGAAATTCTAAAGATGAGGGAAGAAAATCATCAAAAAAAATTGTTGCTATGACTATTGGAGATAATGGAGTTACAGTCTATCCCGAACAAGAAATTTTCTCAGAAATGGGTTAAAAGAAAAACATTCCCATAAGTTTATTATCTTGCCTATAATTAATTTTATATGAAAAGAAGAAGAAAAAAGAAATCTCATTTTTGGAAGTATTTTGGAAAAACCTTGTTTTTCATAATAAAAATTCCTTATTATTTCGTAAAGGGAATTATTTATTTGATAAAAGGAATAATTAAATTATCTAAAAAAACATCTATAAAATCTCAAGAAAATAAAATAAAAAAGAAAAGAGAATCAATAAAAGCAAAATACACTCCATTTAAGATTATTGAAACTATTAGTGGAAATTATAAAACTTGGTTTGATAAAACAATTGATTCAGACAGCCAAATTGGGATTATTCTTGGAGCAAGAGGTTCTGGGAAAACTGGATTTGGTGTTAAAATGCTTGAAAATATTTATTCAAAACATAAAGAAAAATGTTTTGCAATAGGATTTAAGCCTAATGAATTTCCTTCATGGATAAAAGTTGTTTTAGATATTTCAGAATTAGAAAATGATTCTTGGGTCCTTATTGATGAAGGTGGAATTTTGTTTAATTCAAGAAGTTCAATGAGTAATGCAAATAAATTATTAAGCCAGCTTATTTTAGTAGCTAGACACAAAAACATTAACATACTCTTTATTTCTCAAAATTCTTCTAATCTAGATGTAAATATCTTAAGACAAGCTGATTTTCTAATTTTAAAAAAATCCTCTTTACTTCAAAGAGATTTTGAGAGAAAAATTATTCAAAAAATCTATTTAGGATCAAAAGATAAATTTGAAAAATATGGGAATAACAAAGGTTTGGCTTATATTTACTCTGAAAAATTTAGAGGATTTATTTCAAATGCTTTACCAAGTTTCTGGAAAGAAGGAATAAGTAAAAGTTTTAAATAAAATTTTTTATAGATATTTAGAGCGTATTTACATAGAAGTATAAGTACTTACATAGAAATATTTAAAAAAGGCCTTTACTTTTGTTAATAATGCAAAGAAAAGTAACACTTAGTTTAAACCATCAAACTTATGCTGAATTTCAAAATTTTTGTGAAAAAAATGATCTTATACTTTCTAAAAGAATTGAAAGATTAATTAAAAAACATCTTGAAGAAAACTCAAAAGATAAAAAGAAGTTAAAGAAAAAATGATATCTGAAATATTTTCAAAACTAACTTATTTCATGAACTTAACAACAAGCAAAGAAGTTCTTTGGATAGTTTTACCTTTATTAATTGCAACAATCTCTATGGTTATTTATTTTCAAAGATATAAAGATGAATGGCCTGGTTGGAATACTCTTGTTGCAAATTCATTAGTTTTGTTTTTCGTAGGTATGATTCTTATAAGGTATATTTATGAAATTGATGGTGTTGGTGCAGTAAATTTTATAACTTTTTATGGAAAATTCATTTTATCAATAGTGGTTATACTTCTGGGGATTATAATGGCCTCTTTAAATTTCAAACATTATCTTCCTAAAAAATTAGCTGTTTGGATAAGTTCTCCTTTAACTCTAAATTTAACAGCATATATTCTTTTGCTAATTGTTTATTCAAATATTAAATATGACTTTAATTCAATAATTGCACTTTTAATTTGGTTCTTGTTCTTAATTTCAATATTTCATCTAATAAAAAATGTGTTTAAAAGAATATTCCTACATTTAAAAGGGCTTAAAGAAAGAGAACCTATTGAAGATATTAAATTAGAGAAAAAACCTACTGAAGATAAAAAAAGAAAATTGAAAATTGTAGAAAATAATATAAAAAAAGAAAAAAAGAAAATTAAAAAACAAGAAAATAAAATAAGGGAAGGTCAAAAAAATAAACTTAAAAAACAAATAAAAAAAGCAATTAAATTAAAAAAAGAAATTAAAAAGTGATTTCTAAAAAAAGAGAATTTCTAAAAAGAAAACCCTTAAAAAGAGGTAGTTTCTTGTATTTTTGTAGACTAGATCGGCAGGTTAGCCCCCTGCTCATGTGCAAACGGGCTTTATGGCAGACTACGAGTAGAGTGTAATAGAAGCGTTAAAAGGTCTTTGATCTGACGTTGACGTTTTGTCCACTTTGATCTTGTAGATGCGAAATGGGTCAGGCCTTGATCGGAGCAGCCCTAAACATTTATTAAGGTGCTTGGTGGGTCACAGAACTGAGAAGGATTGAAGGTAGCTTTTTAATTATTCTTGAGCTGACTACTCGGTCTACACTTTAATATTTATTTAATAAATTTTTAAAAGATTTTTCTAAATATTCTAATCTATATGCCCAAGCGTCTTTCTGTAAATTAAATTTAATTTTTTCTTTGAAAGTCATATCAGAAGTATCTAAAATTATTTTCAAAAGACCAAGATCTGTTTTATCTTCGGAAATTAACTTTTTGAGATCTATGTATACATGGGGCATAAAAAAATAACTTTTATTTAGTTTATAAAAATTTGTATAATTAAAAAACATATAAAAACCTTTTTTGCATTATTTTTATATCACAAAAAGAGGTAAAATGAGAAATAAAAAAGGGCAGTTCTACTTTGTAAGTGCTTTAGTTATCATCTTAATTATAATTAGCTTTATTGTTTTAAATAATCAATTTAGTAAATCTAAAAATACAGAATTGAAAGATATTAAAGAAGAATTAAATATAGAAATTGAAAGATTTTTAGAATATGGTGCTAATTCTAATTTAACAGATAATGAAATGCAAGATTTATTTTTAAATTTTAGTTTAAATTATATTCTAAAACTTGGAGAAAATAAAAATACCGTTTTCATGTTTGGAAAAGAAAATGGAAATCTTATATTAAAAGGACATATGATAGAAGATTCTGAAAATATAAGTATTGAGACTGGAAGTTCCATAGTTAATATAAGTGAAGGGGCATTTGAAGAAACCATCACAACTGCAGGAAGCGATATTACCTTAACTTCTGGAAGTCATCAATATGTGTTTGATTTACTAGAAGGGCAAAATTTTTATTACTTTATTACTAAAGAATATAAAGGAGAAAAACAAATAATTAAAGGGTGAAAAAATTAATTTTAAAATGAAAAAAAGAGATAAAAAAGCCTTGAGTGTGATGATAGGATATATCTTATTAATTACCTTTGGGATTGTTTTAAGTGTTATTGTATATGCTTATCTAAAAACATATGTTCCAAAAGAATTCTTAAAATGCCCTGAAGGGGTTTCTATGTTTATCGAGGAGATAAATTGCAGTGAAAATATTACTACTGGTGGAAATGATTTTAGTTTAACTATGCAAAACAATGGAAAATTTAATCTTGCAGGATATTTTATACATGCCACTAATGGGAGTAGTCAAGAAGTCGCCACTATTGATTTATCCAATAGAATAACTGAAGATAAGATAAATGGACCAATTACTATGGGAAATTCAATAATTTTCACTAGATCCTCTACAAATATTAATTCATTTATGCCAAATAATGAAACAACTCATTATTTCACAAACATAAGTTCAAATATTTACTATGTTGAAATTATTCCAATAAGATATGAAATAAAAGGCTCAACACAAAGATTAGCAAGTTGTGGAGATTCTAGAGTTTGGGAAATTTCTAATTGTTGAAGATAACTAGAAGATTTAAAAATAAACAGTTCTTAAAAATTATATGAAAGAGAAAAAGGGGTTATCTCCAATTATTGCCACCATGTTATTGGTTGCAATAGTTATTATTATTGGATTGATTATCTTTTTATGGTTTAGGGGTATTAATGAAGAAGCAATAACAAAATTTGAAGGAACAAATATAAAATTAGTTTGTGAAGAGGTTACATTTGAAGCGAGTTATTCTGAAGGGTTCATATATATTCTAAATCTTGGAAATGTTCCAATATATAAAATAAAGGTAAAAATGCAAGGTGAAGGAAATTATGCTACACAAACAATTGAGCAAGATTGGCCTTATTTAGGGTTAAATCAAGGAGGAGTTTATTCGGGTGCCCTAAATGATAGTGTTGGTGCAATTAAATTAATAGTAATCCCTGTTTTAGCTGGAGAATCTGATTCAGGAGATTCATCTTATACTTGTGAAGAAAGGCACGGGTATGAAATAGTATTATGATAAATAAAAAAGCTCTCTCTGCAATAATAAGTGTTACTTTGATTATTGGCTTAACAATGGCAGCAGGGGCAATAATTCTTGTTGTTGTTAAAAATTTCTCTGAAGGCAGGCTTGATGGTGCTAAATCTTGTTTAGATATTTTGGAAAAAATTGAGATTAATAATGATTATACTTGTTATAATGTAAGTGAAAATCAAATACAATTTTCTCTTTCTAGAAAAGAAATTGGTTTAACTTATCTTTCAATTTCTATTTCTTCTGAACTAGAATCAAAAAATTTTAAATTATATGATCAAGAAATGGCGATTGAAGATGTTTCAAATTATCCTTCTGGAACTGGGAACGTATCTCTTCCTGGAAATGAAAGTGGAAAAACATATCTTGTGAATTGGACCTCAGAAGCTCCTGCATTGATACAAATTGCCCCTTCAATAGGTCGTAAAAATTGTGAGGTTGTTGATGAGATTTCAAGCATCCCAAATTGCACTTAAAGATTTATCAGTAAGTATTTAAATTATAATTTATATTCTTAAATATGGTGATGATCAAAAAAAGAGGCCAGGTTTGGATAGAGACGGTAACCTATACTTTAGTTGCCTTAGTAATGATTGGTTTAATTCTTTCTTTTGCTAAACCTGAAATAGAAAAGATGAGAGATAAAATCATAATTGAACAATCTTTAAATTTAATGAAAGAAATTGATCAAACTATTTTTGAGGTTGGAGAAGATACAACTGGGAATAAAAGAAAATTAGAAGTTAATCTTAAAAAAGGTCAAATAACCTTAAATGGTGAAAATGATACAATTGAATTTATAATGCAAAGTAAAGACCTTTATAGTGAACCTGGGCAAGAATATTTAGAAGGAAACTTAAAAATTCTAACAACTGAAAAAGGAAAGTATTATGATATTTTGATTACTAGAGATTATACTGGAGAATATGATTTATTATATAAGGGAGCAAATGTTTCAAAGATAATAACTAAAGCTTCAAGCCAGTATAATTTTTATATTGAAAACAAAGGGGGAGTAACAAATCAAATAAATATTGAAGTAAATTAAAATGTCATCAAAAAAAATAAATATTTTGGATTATCCTCAACCGGCAATTGATTTTTCTCCGAGAATTCCGAAACTTAAAAAAGAAAAAAACAAATCAAAAATAAATGTAAGATATTGTTTAATTGCTCCTTTTGCATATGTGCATATTTATTGGGATCCAAAAGAATATGAAGTAATATACAGAATTGAAGAACCTATTTTAGATAAAATAGAATCTCGGTATATGGAACAATTAATTTCTGGAATGAAAAATATGATAAACTTTGATGAAGTGATACATCGAACAAGAGATGCTCTTTTTGAATATATTGATAAAAGATTTAAAATGTTTGCAATAGAATTAGGAATGGATTTATCTTATGAAAGCTATAAGAAAATATATTATTATCTTTGTAGAGATTTTATTGGATTTAATGAAACAGAACCTTTACTAAGAGATTATTTTGTAGAAGATATAGAGTGTAATGGTGGACATTCTCCGATTTATATTGTTCATAGGGTTTATAGAAATTTAAAAACAAATATTATTTTTAGAAAAAATGAAGTTCTAGAAAGCTTTGTTGAAAAACTAGCTCAAAGATGTGGAAAATATATTTCATATGCAAAACCAATTTTAGATGGAAGTCTTCCGGACGGTTCTAGAGTTAATGCAACATATACTAAAGACATTACTAGTAAAGGTCCAACATTTACAATTAGAAAATTCACTAAAAAACCTTGGACCCCTTCACAATTAATTGGGTTTAATACTCTTAGCCCTGAGATGCTCGCTTATTTATGGTTAATGATTGAACATAAAATGAATATTTTGATTGTTGGAGGAACTGCTTCTGGTAAAACTACCTTGTTAAATGCTATAGCTTTTTTTATACCTCCAGAAGCAAGAGTTGTGAGTATTGAAGATACACGTGAATTAAATTTACCTAGAGATAACTGGCTTCCTAGTGTTTCGAGGTCTGCAACAGGTGTAGGGGATCTTGGAGCAATTGATTTATATCAATTATTAAAAAGTTCATTCAGACAAAATCCAGATTATGTTATTGTTGGTGAAGTTAGAGGTGCAGAAGCTTCTGTTTTATTCCAAGGAATGGCATCAGGACATTCTTCTATAAGCACTATACACGCAGATTCTGTTCAAACTGTAATAAAAAGATTAGAAACCCCTCCAATTGAACTTTCTCCAACACTTTTGAATGTATTAGATAGTATTTGTATCATGACTCATGCAATTGTTAACAAATCAGAAACAAGAAAGTTAAAAGAAATTGTTGAAATAGTTAATGTTACTCCTGATGGGACCGCAATTACAAACACGCCCTTTAAATGGAATGCTTCAGAAGATAGATTTTATTTTAAAAAACAAAGTAATATTTTTGATAAAATATTTGAGAGATATGGGCTTTCAAAAGAAGAATTAACACTTGAATTTCAAAGAAGAGCAAAACTATTGTATAAAATGTATCAAAAGAAAATTTTTGAATTTGAAAAAGTTCAAGAAATAATTAATGAATACTATAAAAAACCAGAAGAGGTTTTAAAAGAATTTGGGATAGAATGAATTACTTTTCCATATTAAACTAAACACAATATTTAATAATATATTTTTGTTCTCTTTTAAATGAAAAAACTGGGAAGAATTCAGTTAAATTCCATTTTAAAAATAAAACAAACTTAAAATGAAAAAAGAGGAAATTTTGCACATAAACCAACTTATTGATAAATTTGAAGATAAAGTGAAAGAATTTGAAAAAGCTAATGAATTAAAAAAAGAGAAAATTAAAATAGAGTTGTTAGATCTTCATAAGAAAATCTCTTTAAACTTAAAATGATAAAAGTAGAATATCCTATTGAAGTTATAAAATCTCTTGTTAAAAAAGAAAAAGAAAATATCAAAGCTATAAAAAAATATTCAGAAGAGATTGAAAAAAACAAATATCATGATCCTGAAAAACAAGTTATTTTAAAAAAAGTTGAGGTTTTTGAACAAGAGTTAAAAAAATATCACAAGAACATTTTAGAGAATTTAAATAGATTAAACAAATCTGAAGATGAACTTTTTGAAGAAGAGGAAATGAAAAAAAAGCCAGCTGTCCTTGAAGATGAACATTATTTATTTCAAGAAGATGTGCTAAAAACAGAAGGTGGAAAAATCTATTCTTTAAGAGAAGTGCGGGCCAAAGAACTTGAAAAACAAACTTTTGTGAGATTAAAAGAAGACCGAAAAAAGAAAGAAATTGAAGAGAAAAAACCTAAAAAAGGTAAAAAAAATGAATACTCTGAAATATCTAGTAAGTTTTTCTCTAAAATATCAAAAAGATTATTGGGAAATGAATCTTTTCAAAGATTAGAAAGAGATCTTATTCGAGCTAATTTAGATTATTCTCCTACAGGTTATATTTCAATGATTTTGTTTACTACTGTTTTATCTATGTTGGTTGGGGGATTTATTTTCTTGTTTTTCTTATTTTGTAATGTTGAAGCAACAGCCCCTTTTATAACAAGAGTGACCGAGACAATTGATGTAAGACTTATGAAAACATTTTGGATTTTATTTATGGTTCCAATTGGAACCTTTGCTACAATGTATCTCTATCCTTCTTTAGAAAAAAAATCTGCAGAAGGGAAAATTAATGTAGAACTTCCTTTTGCGGCAATTCATATGGCTGCAATATCTGGTTCAATGATTAATCCAATAAAAATATTTGAAATTGTTATAAGTACTAAAGAATATCCTGCCATTGAAAGAGAGTTTACAAAAATATTAAATGATATAAATGTTTATGGTTCTGATCTTGTAAATGCCCTTAAAAATAGTGCAAAAAATACCTCTAGTAAAAAATTATCTGAAATGTTGAATGGACTTTCAACAACAATAAATTCAGGAGGGGATCTTGCTAAATTCTTTGATAAAAGATCTCAAACATTATTATTTGAATATAAAATAAATAGAGAAAAATCTTCAAAGGCTGCAGAAACATTCATGGATATTTACATTAGTGTGGTAATTGCTGCACCTATGATTTTAATGTTATTATTAATGATGATGAAAATTAGTGGTTTGGGATTGAATATTAGTGTTTCTGCAATAACTTTAATTATGGTTTTAGGGGTCACTATGATAAATATTGTATTCCTTACATTTTTACATATAAAGAGGTCTGAATAATGAAAATAAAAAAAACACATTGGATAGGAATTGCATCAGCAATTGCTATAATTATTATTAGTTATTTTTTTACAGGTGAAAAAGGTTTTCCTCTTTTTGCAGGAATAGGTATTTTAATTGGTCTTGCTCCATTTATTGCCAACTTGATGAAAGAAGTTAGGATAGCAACTGAGAAAGAAGAAATGTTTTTAGAGTTTTCTAGAAATTTAGTTGAGAGTGTAAAAACAGGCACACCAATTAGTAAGAGTATTATTAATATGAAATCTAAAGACTTTGGAGCATTAACAACTCATATTCAAAAATTAGCAAATCAAATTACTTTAGGAATTCCTTTGAATGCTGCATTAACAGTATTTGCTAAAGATGTTAAAAATAAATCAATTGCTAGAACTTTAACCTTAATTGGTCAAGCAGAAAGGGCTGGAGGGGAAATAGGTGAAATCTTAGAGGCGGTTGCAGGAGCAGTTAGTATGGCTGATAAATTAAAGAAAGAAAGAAAAGCTTCAATTTCAACTTTGGTTGTTCAAGGATATATTATCTTTGTAGTATTTATTATTATTATTTTAGTTATGCAATTTCAAATCATACCTATGGTTTCTGGAATTTCTGGTGCAGAAGATATTGCCAACATGGCTGGAGCAGGGTTTGGAAGTGCAGGGGGTGGGGGAGATGTTAGTCAATCACAAATATCAAATTCTTTTTTATATTTAATTTTAGTTCAAGGTTTTTTCACGGGATTTGTTATTGGTAAACTTTCTGAAGGAAGTATTAAAGCAGGTGTAAAACACTCTTTTACATTAATGTTCTTAGCCTTCTTAATATCAGCAGGTGCAAATGCTTTGTTAGGTTAAAGAAAATGATAATTAAAAACAAAAAAGCAACACACGTAGGAGTAATTTTATCTTTTGTAATATTTGTAACTTTTGTTATCTTTTTAATCGTTGTTTTAAAACCAACTTCAAATCTTCAAAATAGTGAAAAAGCAACAATTGAACTTTTAAAAAATAATTTACAAAACTTCATTTCTTCTGAATTAACATCCTTTATACTTAGTCCACCCTCTTCTGCAGATTGTTTTACGTTAGATGAAAGTAATTTTAGTTTGAGCAACCTAAATTATAGTGTAAGAAATCAAAACAATGAAAATCTTAATTCTTATAGGGGTGCAAATATACTCTATATTGAAAAATCTGATTCAGATCAAATTTACAAGGTAGATTATGCTTCTGAGGAACTAAATAACACTTTATTTGTAGATCCTGCAGATTGCGTAGAGTTAGAAATCAATTCAATTAAAAAAACAGATAAAATGTTTGAATCCAAAATAAACGAGTTAATTTTAAAACAAGAAAATAATTATTCTGGTTTAAAAAGTGATTTTAATATTCCTAGTGAAAAAGAATTTGGAATAATATTTGAATTTGAAAACATCACAACAATAGGGAAATCTGTCCCTGAAAAAAGAAAAGCAACCTATGTTAAAAAATTCCAAGTAATTTATCTTGATTTAAATGCAAATGAAAGAACTGGGAATTTCATAATATATATACTTTAAAATGATAAAAAGAAAAAAGAAAAATAAAAAAGCATGGATAAAAATAGTTGAATCTTTTATTGCCATTCTTATGATTGTTAGTGTATTATCTGTTATCGTTATAAAAGATTTGGTAAAAAAGCCAAATAACTCTGAAACCATTTATGAAGAAGAATTTTATATTTTACAAAAAATTCAAATAAACTCTAGTTTAAGACAAGAAATTTTAGAACTAACACCTGTCCCAATGGAATCAACAAATTCTAGTTTTCCATTTGAATTTGAAACTTTTTTAAATTCCACTAGTTTAAATGGGTTTAGTTGTAATTTGAAAATTTGCATTCCAAACACAGGTTGTGTTTTATCAAATCCTCTTTCTGAAAAAGAAATATATGCAAAATCTATTTTTATTAATTCTGATCTAAATACTTATAATCCAAGAGAGGTTGCAATATTTTGTTGGAAAGATTGAATATTTAAAAAAAGAACAAAGTATTTAATGAATTAAACACATTTATATTAAAATGATAGAAGTCTTTTACTTTGATAAAATTTTGAAAAAAGGGGATCTCAAAGATTTAAATAAACTTAAAGAAGAAAAAATTTGGATTGATATAACAAATATCTCTAAGGAAGAAGCAGATTTATTAAAGGAAAAATTTAATCTTCATCCTTTAACCGCTGAAGATCTAATTAATTCCCCTATTAGAATTAAAATAGAAGAATTTAATGATTATTTATTTTGTGCATTTTATGGCATAAAAAAAGAAAAATCTATTGAATTGCAAGAATTAGACTTTATTATTGGTAAAAACTTTGTTATTAGTAATCACAAAAAAGAACTTCCAACTTTTACAAATTTAAAAAATAACCCTGAAAAATTAAAGTCTCTGTTTGAAAAAGGGGTTGATTTTATTTTTCATCACCTATTAGATAAAGAAGTTGATAATTTTTCTCCTGTTCTTGAATATATAGATGATCAAATTGAAACTATTGAGGAAGAGGTTACTAGAAAACCTAAACCAGAGTTATTACAAAATATTTTAAGTATTAAAAGAAAGATAGTATTCATTAAAAAATATACTTTGCCACAAAGAGAAAAAATATCTTTTTTAGCTAAAAATGAATATAAATTTATTTCAAAAAAAGCAATTCCATATTTTAGAGACATTTATGATCATGCCATAAGAGTATCAGATTCTATTGAAAACTACCGAGAAACAACTAGTGGAACTTTTGATGCTTATATGTCTGCGGTTTCTAATAATATGAATGAGGTTATGAAAACATTAAGCATAATTGCAACTATTGCTTTACCTTTAGGAGTAATCTCTGGAATATATGGTACTAATTTTGATATTCTCCCAGGCCAACATTTTGCTTATGGTTTTTGGGCCATGTTATTGGGAATGTCTATCTTAATTGGAATTATAATATTCTTCTTCAAAAAAAGAAAATGGTTTTAATTTTTATTTATTTTAATTAAACGCAGAATATAAAAACTTGTAAAAATTAATAGGTAAATGAAATATAAATTCTTAGAACATACAGCAGATATTAAGTTTCAAGCATTTGGAAAATCAATTGAAAAAGCATTTGTAAATTCGGCTAAAGCTATTGTTAAAACAATTTATTCTAAAAAAATAAAAAGAAGAATATCTAAACCAATTTCAATAAAAGCCAAAGATTTTGAAAATTTGCTTTACAAATTTCTAGAGGAAATTATTGTTTTAATTGATACTGATAATTTTCTGTGTTCAAGAATAAAGAATTTAAAAATTGATCAAAAGAAATTTACATTAACAGCTGTTTTAATTGGAGATAATTCTGAGAGCTATAAAATCCAAACACATGTTAAAGCTGTAACAATGAGTGAGATGTTTGTTAAGCGAGAAGGTAAAAAATGGATTTCTCAGGTTGTGTTGGATATTTAGTTAAAAATAAATACCTTGGTTCTCATGTAAAAACATGGAAATTAAAAAAATATCTTCAAATGAATATGTAATCCCAAAAACAGGTAAAATGAATGTTGGAGTTAAGATATTTGCAAATGAAAAACTTCTAGCAAATATGCAAGAAGATGATACATTAAAACAAGCTTCTAATGTTGCAAAGCTTCCTGGAATAATTGGAGATGTAATTGTGCTTCCAGATGGGCATCAAGGATATGGGGCCAATATTGGGTGTGCTGCTGCATTTGATTTAAAAAAAGGAGTTATTAGTCCAGGTGCTACAGGATTTGATATTAATTGTGGGGTTAGAATATTGGCTACAAATATCAGTGAAAAAGAATTTATGAAAAAAAGAAAAGAAATTTTACATGATATAAAAAGAACAATTCCTTCTGGTGTTGGAAGAGGTGGAGAAAGACGAGATATTGACACAATTAAACAAGTTTTAATTAAAGGTTCTGAATGGGCACTTGAAAATAAACTTGCATCAAAAGAAGATTTACAAAAAACAGAAGAAAATGGAAAAATAAAAAATGCAGATCCTAAAGATGTGTCTCAAAGAGCAATTGCAAGAGGGTTATCTCAATTAGGAACATTAGGTGCAGGAAATCACTTTATAGATGTGCAAGTTGTTGAAGAAATATTTGATGAACAAACAGCTAAAGAATTTGGTTTAACTAAAGGAAATATTTGTATAATGATTCATTGTGGTTCTCGTGGACTTGGCCACCAAGTAGCATCAGATTATATTCAAGCAATTGAAAAAGAATATGGTTCAGAAAAGTTTCCAGATAGAGAACTTGGTTATGCTCCTATAAATTCTGAATTAGGTAAAAAATATTTTTCAGCTATGAATTGTGCAATTAACTTTGCTTTTTGCAATAGACAAATAATCATGCATAAAATAAGAGAATTATTAAAAAGATATTATCCTAATTTAAAATCAAATTTAGTGTATGATATTACACATAATATTTCTAAAATAGAAAAACATAAGGTGAATGGAAAATCAAGAGAATTACTTGTTGTTCGAAAAGGCGCTACTCGTAGTTTTGATAAGCAACCAGTTTTAATTCCTGGGAGCATGTCTACACCTTCATTTATACTTGTAGGAACTAAAGAAGCTGAAGAAAAATCTTTTGGAAGTTCTGCACATGGTGCTGGAAGAGCTCATTCAAGAATGTGGGCACATAAACAATTAAATATGAATCAACTTAAAAAACTCCTCGAGGAAAAAGATATTTTGCTTGAGGGAAGCAACAAAGCAACAATTGAAGAATCTGAATTTTCATATAAAGATGTTGAAGAAGTAATTGATGTTACTGTAAATGCTGGGCTTGGGAAAAAAGTTGCAAAATTAAAACCTTTGGCTGTTATGATTGGTTAATTCACTTTCAATAATTTCTCTGTTTCGTTTCCAAAATTAATTAAATATATTCCTGGATTTAATCTTGAAGCATCGTAGATTATTTCATCTATTCCTTTATTAACAAGAATTTCTTCTAATGTTCTTCCTGCTAAATCTGTTACTTTAATAATTCCAGGTTTTTGATTTGAATTATTCATTTTAATATGTGCTTGTCCTGTTGTTGGGTTTGGATAAATTGTAAATAAATCTTCTTGTTTTTGTTCTGTAATTCCTACTTCTAAATCTCTTATTAAAATATGACTAGGGCCAGACATTGTTGTATTACAAACATATTCTTCACCTGTAAAAGTTCTAAGCCAAGTTGAATCTGTTTGGCTCACATGAACTAATTCATCAGTGTATGAATATCCTGTTGAATACCAAGTTTTAAGTGTATCTACATATTCTGGTTCCCACACATTTGGAGGATCTTTTGGATCAGTTTTACCAATATAAAAAGTATCTTGAATTGTATTAAGATTTGTACAAATTAAAGACATTGGTTTATATTTAGTTACAGCTTGTGTTCCCTGTATAGAACTTCCACAAACACTGTCTGTTGCTGTATAAACAACATCATCTAAATAATTAACATTTTCACATGTTGTTGTATCTGGGTTTTGGGTTGAATTAATTATCCAAGTTACTCCAACTCCTGGGCCTGCAGGATTCATTGCTGTTGCTGGACCTCCAATATTCTCCATTGTTGTTGGAATCCAATAAGGTAAAGAAGTATTTGCAGGAAAATAAGTCCATTGATTATCATCTAAATAAACTTCTACATTTTTAGCACTAGTAGTTTGATTTCCAGTAGGATCTGAGGCAATGGTTGTTGCAGTTGCCATAAATTCATAAAAATCGCATGTTCCAGAAGAACCTTGAGTTGTTGTTATAACATATGTTGAATCCCAATATCCACAATTGTCTGTTACTGTTGGTTTAATTAAACCATTTTGTATATATTGTGAATATGAAATAGATGTTTGAGTTGTGTTTTCAGTTACTACTGGATTTGTTACATCTCTAACAGAAATTGTTTGGGGATCTAATCCTGGAAAATTAGTAGCATCATGTGAACTATATGTTGTATCAATTAAAGAACTAGAATCTGAAATTGCTTTCCATGCTCTTTCAATATCATAATTCCAATATGTTGAATCATAATTCCCTCCTGTTCTATTACTAACATCTGAATAATATGTTGAAGCCCAACTTGCTGGGTTTGGTTGGCCTGTGTTACTTGGGTTTGTTGAATCTTCTGGATCAATTGTAATGTCTGCAGGATTTGCTCCTCCTGGATGAATGTATGTCCACTTAACTGGTTTACTAACAACAAGATCTGGATTCTGCCATGATACTGTTGGGTTTGTATTTATGTTTGTGTAATTTATAAGAGGATAATCTCCATAAACATATTGTTGTAAAGTGGTGTTATAATAATAACAGAATCTCCTTATATTTGCAAATTGATTTAAACTTTGATTTCCTGGTGTAACTATTTGATCTGTTTGAGGTTCTGTAAATTCTTCTTGATTAAAAACATTTCCAGGATTTCCTTTTAAATCAGAATTTACAACATGTGCAACATTAGCAGAGGTTTTAGTGGCAACTTGATATAGTGGAATATTAAATCTTGCATTATCTGTAGTATCATAAAGTGAAAAATCTAATCCTGAATTTGCAATATTTTCTATTCCTGTAAAATTAATCATTAATTGCCTTGCATATTCACCGCATTCCCAAACACCTGGAATATATGGGTGTTGATTTGTTAAATCAATTGCCAACATATTTTGTAACCAACTTGTTTTTTCTGTTGAAGTTAAAAATCCCCAATGTCCTTGTAAATAAGGAATTTGATCTGTTAGATAATTATAAAGTAATGTTTTATCTGCAGTATTTGTTACACCGTCTCCATTTACATCTGTTCTATCACTTGGATTTGAAAGCATTGTTGAATGGTCTGCAAAATCAAGATCTCCATCATTATCTGTATCTCCTGAGCCATAATAATTTAAAGAACCTGCTCCAGTTAAAGGAATAGTATAATTTGGAGGAGAAAATTGATCTAATACTTCATCTCCATCAAAACTTACAACTGCGTCTAAATTATTTCCTTGTTTTTCTTGAGATCTTTTATTTTCTGATTTTGTTTCTGTATAAGAATACATAGAATCTGGTGTTGAAAAATAACTTGAATCTGGAATTTGAACTGCATTTTCAGCTTCTTTAATAATGGGTTCTTTATGGGGAACATATTTTTGAGCATCTTCTAAACTAATTGCTTGAATATTAGATGGGATTGCTTCATAATTTATGCTGGAACTAGGGATTGCTTTTGAACCTAAATTTGAAGAATAATTTTCTTGAGCAACAGCAGAAATACTGGGGCCCACAGTAGCATATAGAAACAATCCTGCCATCATGCCCCTTGCTATTTTCTCAACAGATTCAGCATAATTAATATTTTTAATATCATTGTACATACTATTAGCTACTTTTGTTGCCTTACTAAATACTGAATCAATTGCCTTCATCTTAATTATTGTAAGTAAAGAGTAACC
>ERZ889078.882-NODE-882-length-25590-cov-6.254709_pt1 | contig 25590 bp, 24 predicted proteins | sample MGYA00521266_ERZ889078 | MGnify/ENA primary metagenome ERZ889078 (study PRJEB32303, sample SAMEA104408618) | aquatic metagenome | biome: Brackish water; feature: Pelagic; material: water | place: Baltic Sea | collected 2014-06-16T06:34:00 | depth 76,534 m ...
AAAAGTATTTGCCTCGCGGGCTTTGGGCAACTGCGTTGCCTGCCACGCCTCTGAAGTGACCAAAGAGATTCCATTCCCCGGCAATATTGGCCCGCCCCTAGATGGCGCTGGCGATCGCTGGGAAGCGGAGCAACTGCGCGGCATTATCGCCGACGCAAAAAAGACATTCGAAGGCACGGTTATGCCCTCGTTTTACAAATCATCCGGCTTTATCCGTCCCGGCGATGCCTATACTGGCAAAGCAGGTACAGAGCCACTTCCACCCATCCTGAGCGCCCAGCAGGTCGAAGACGTTGTGTCTTATCTGCTTACGTTCAAAGAATAAACCGTGGCACCCCTGTCCGGCAGATGCCCGGATGTGACTGAGGAGTGATAAAATGATCCTTTCAAGAAGAGAAGCGCTGGTGCTTGCTTTGGGAAGCGTGGCTGCGGCCGCAATTCCACTGCCCGCATTAGCAAGCGTGGATGAGGCGGTTGCCGCATTCACCGGTGGTGCTGAAGTTGGCACTGGCGCAGGCATAACCCTGACCGCCCCGGAAATCGCTGAAAACGGCAATACCGTTCCGGTTGCCGTCGATGCGCCCGGTGCATCGGCCATTATGATTCTGGCGGCCGGTAACCCGACCCCAGGGGTTGCGACCTTCCACTTTGGTGAATTGGCCGGGGCACATATGGCCTCTACCCGTATCCGCCTTTCCAAGACGCAAGACGTGGTTGCCATCGCCAAGTTGGCCGACGGTTCCTTTGTGCGCGTATCCAGGGAAGTTAAGGTCACCATCGGCGGCTGCGGCGGCTGATTTAGGGAGATTGAAAAAATGGCAAACGATGTAAAACCTCGCGTTAAAGTTCCAAAGTCTGCAAAGGCTGGCGAAGTGGTTGTGCTGAAAACACTAATCAGCCACCCAATGGAAACCGGCCTGCGCAAAGACAGCAAGGGCGAACTGGTTCCGCGCTCGATCATCAACCGATTCACTTGTGACTTCAACGGCAAGAACGTGATCGACGTAACGCTCCAGCCTGCAGTCTCGACCAACCCTTACTTCGAATTTGAAGCGGTTGTGCCGGAAGCTGGCGAGTTCAAGTTCACTTGGTACGATGATGATGGCTCTGTCTATGAAGACGCCAAAGCCATCGCAATCGCCTGATTGCTGCGGCACCATAAACCTATAGGGAGGAGACTTTATGAAGCAGCGGACAATCAAGACGGCACTGACCGTAACCGCACTTTTTGGCCTTGCCTTTGCCGGCACAGCCATGGCCGAAGCTGTCGAGGACACGCTTGTCATTGACGGCGTCGAAATCACTACCAGGGCCGCCGCACCGGCCCATCTGGAAGGTGCGCTGGATGAAATCCGGTCTGGCTGGCTTTACCGCGAGGCTGATACGCGCGTGATGCAAGCCGATGATTTTGACAATCCGGGCATGATCTTTGTGGATCGCGGCCTTGATAGCTGGAACGCCGTTGATGGCACCGAGGGCAAATCCTGCGCCTCTTGCCATGAAGGCCCGGAAGCAATGGCAGGCCTGCGCGCGGTAACCCCGCGTGTCGATGCAAAATCTGGCAAGCTGATGAACATCGAAGGCTATGTCAACGATTGCCGCACCACCCGCATGGGCGCTGAGGCATGGGGTGGCAGATCGGATAAGATGACCGATATGATGGCCCTGATCGCGGTGCAATCGCGCGGTCAGCTCATGAATGTTGCGATTGATGGTGCTGCTGCCCCTTTCTTCGAAAAGGGCAAAGAGATCTATTACTCCCGTTTTGGTCAATTGGAGCTTTCCTGCGCCAGCTGCCACGAGCAGAACAACGGAAACTACATCCGTTCGGACCATCTTTCTCAGGGCCAGACCAATGGCTTCCCGGTTTACCGCCTGAAAGATGCCAGTCTGACCACTCCGCAAGGCCGCTTTGTGGGCTGCGTCCGCGACACCCGCGCCGAGACCTTCAAGGCCGGCTCGGATGAGTTTAATGCGCTGGAACTCTATGTCGCCTCGCGCGGCAATGGTCTGGCCGTTGAGGGCGTTTCCGTCCGCAACTAACCAATCCCGGATGCCCGGCCCGGCCGGGCATCCGCATGATTTGTTTTAAAATTTTTAAACTTTGCAATGCCTTTCCCGCCCTTGGGGCGCATGGAAGGGTATGACTGTAACGAAAGGGTCATCTCATGATTTCGCGGCGCGAGTTTCTTCAGGCCTCAGTGGCCGCATCCGCCATTTACGGCGCCTCGGGCGTTGGCAACTGGTCGCGCCTCGCAGCACAGCAGGTACTGACCCAGGATCAGCTCTTGCAATTTGATGCCTTCGGCAACGTCACCTTGATCCACATCACCGACATTCACGCCCAACTCAAACCGATCTGGTTCCGCGAGCCCGAAACCAACATCGGTATTGGTGATGTGAACGGCAAGCCGCCGCATGTCACCGGGATGGATTTCATCAAGATGTTCAACCTCAAGCCCGGTAGCCCCGAAGCTTACGCGCTCACCTATGAAGATTTCACCTCGCTGGGCAAAGCCTATGGCAAAATGGGTGGGATGGACCGGGTGGCCACTGTCGTCAAATCCATCCGCGCCGACCGGCCCGAGGCGATCATCCTAGATGGCGGTGATACTTGGCACGGCTCCATGACCTCACTGCTGACCAAGGGTCAGGATGTGGTCAATGTCATGAACAAACTGGGTGTGGAGGCTATGACCTCGCACTGGGAATGGACCCTTGGCACCGAGCGCGTGACGGAAATCGTCGAGGCGCTGCCCTTCCCCTTCCTCGGTCAGAATATCTTTGAAGCCGAATGGAACGAACCCGCGTTTGAGCCTTACACATGGTTTGAGCGCGGCGGCGCCAAGATCGCCGTTATCGGTCAGGCCTTCCCCTATATGCCCATCGCCAACCCCGGCTGGATGTTCCCCGAATACTCCTTCGGCATCCGCGAAGAGCGCATGCAGGAAATGGTGAATGAGGTCCGCGCCGAGGGTGCAGACCTTGTGGTTGTACTGTCGCACAACGGCTTTGACACCGATCGCATGATGGCCTCCCGCGTGTCGGGCATCGACGTGATCTTGACGGGCCACACCCATGACGCCATCCCCGAGCCGGTGCTTGTCGGGCAAACCATCCTCATCGCCTCCGGCAGCCACGGCAAATTTGTCTCGCGCGTTGATCTGGATGTGCGCGACGGCAAAATGATGGGCTTCCGGCACAAGCTGATCCCGATCTTTGCCGATGTCATCACCCCCGATGCCGAAATGGCAGCGCTGATCGACGCCGAACGCGCGCCCTTCAAGGAACAGCTTGAAGAGGTCATCGGTACAACCGACAGCCTTCTCTACCGTCGGGGCAACTTCAACGGCACATGGGATGACCTGATTTGCGACGCCATGCTGTCCGAACGGGATGCCGAGATTGTCATGTCCCCCGGTGTGCGCTGGGGTGCGTCAGTGATGCCGGGTGAAAACATCACCCGCGAAGATATCCACAACGCCACATCCATGAGCTACCCGAACTGCTACCGCACGGAAATGACAGGTGAATTCCTGAATGTCATTCTCGAAGACGTGGCCGACAACCTCTTTAACCCTGATCCCTATTATCAGCAGGGCGGCGATATGGTGCGCGTAGGCGGCATGGGTTATTCCATTGACGTCTCCAAGACCATGGGCAACCGCATCTCCAACATGAACCTGCTGAAAACCGGTGAGGCAATCGATCCTGCGCGCACTTACACCGTTGCGGGCTGGGCAAGCGTCAATGAAGGCACTGAAGGCCCGCCAATCTGGGATGTCGTTGAGGCGCATATCCGCAAGATCGGCACCGTAAAGCTAGAACCCAACACCTCAGTCAAAGTGACCGGGGCCTAAATTTAACCCGTCAAGAAAGGTTTCGTCATGTCAGACAAACCCCAATCAGGCACGACCCGGCGCGGCTTTTTGGCCGCAAGCACTGCGCTCGTCGCCAGTGCAACTGCCGCACGCGCCCAAACTGCTGACCCGCTGATCACCGAGATTCAACCTTGGGCTCAAGGCCTTGGCGATGGCGTCGATGCCACGCCCTATGGTCTGCCGATCAAGTATGAATCGGATGTGGTGCGCCGTAACGTGTCTTGGCTAACGGCGGATGTGATCTCCTCGATCAACTTCACGCCTATCCACGCGCTTGATGGCACCATCACGCCGCAGGGTTGCGCCTTTGAGCGTCACCACTCCGGCGCGATCGAGTTGCGCAAAGATGACTACCGCCTGATGATCAACGGCCTTGTTGATCAGCCTTTGGTCTTTACCTATGCCGATCTGGAGCGTTTCCCGCGTGTCACCCGTACTTTCTTCCTGGAATGTGCGGCCAACACGGGTATGGAATGGGCCGGCGCGCAGCTCAACGGCTCGCAGTTCACCCATGGCATGATTCATAACATGGAATATACCGGCGTCACCCTGCGCACCTTGCTCGAAGAAGCCGGCGTCAAGCCCACGGCAACATGGCTCTATGTCGAAGGCGCTGATGCCTCCTCTAATGGCCGCTCGCTTCCGATGGAAAAGGCGCTGGATGACTGCATGATAGCCTTCAAGGCCAATGGCGAAGCCCTGCGTATGGAGCATGGCTATCCCGTCCGCCTCATTGTGCCGGGCTGGGAGGGCAACCTCTGGATCAAATGGTTGCGCCGGATCGAGGCTACCGATGCCCCCGTCGAAAGCCGCGAAGAAACCTCTAAATACACCGACACCATGGCCGATGGCACTTCGCGCAAATGGACATGGGTGATGGACGCCAAATCCGTCATCACCTCACCCTCACCGCAAATGCCCATCACCCACGGCCACGGCCCGGTGGTCATTACCGGGCTGGCTTGGTCAGGCCGTGGCGCGATCACCGGGGTCGATGTCTCGGTCGATGGCGGCAAGAACTGGAAACCCGCGCGCCTTGCCGCACCAGGGCAGGAAATGGCGCTCACGCGGTTTTACTTTGATCACAACTGGCAGGGTGAAGAAATGTTGCTGCAATCGCGCACAACTGACAGCACCGGCTACGTGCAGCCAACCAAAACGCAACTGCGCGAAGTGCGCGGCGTGAACTCTGTCTATCACAACAACTGTATCCAAACCTGGTGGGTCAAACCAAACGGGGAGGCTGAAAATGTCGAAGTTTCTTAATCTAACCCTCGGTGCAATTTTGCTGGCCACGCCGGCCCTTGCAGGCGACCTCGGCATTGGCCGCCCCGCCCTGCCCGAAGAGGTCGCCGCCTGGAATATAGAGGTGCGCCCCGATGGGCTGGGCCTTCCTGCAGGTTCCGGCGATGCGCTGGTTGGCGAAGAGATCTTCGCCGAGAAATGCGCTGCCTGCCATGGAGACTTTGCCGAAGGCGTTGATAACTGGCCCAAACTCGCGGGCGGTATGAACACGCTAAATCACGATGACCCGTTAAAAACCGTAGGCAGCTATTGGCCCCATCTTTCCACCGTGTGGGATTACGTCAACCGCTCCATGCCCTTTGGCAACGCCCAATCGCTGACCCCCGATGAGGTCTATGCGATCACCGCCTACATGCTTTATTCCAACGATCTGATTGCAGATGACTTTGTGCTGTCCGACGAAAACCTCGCCAGCTTTGAGCTTCCCAACGCAGGTGGCTTTTTCATTGATGACCGTGATGTCAGCGAATACCCGCAGTTCTCGCAGCCCGCCTGCATGGAAAACTGCAAGGATGAGGTCAAGATCACCATGCACGCCTCTGTGCTGGATGTGACGCCGAACGACCCTAATGATGGCGCAGCCGCAACGCCAGTCGCTGAACCCGCCGCTGATCCGGAAACCAAGGCAGAGGCAGCCCCAGCCGAAGCACCCGCAACCGAAGTTGCCGCCGCTGATCCGGCCCTGATCGCAGCCGGGGCGGTGGTGTACAAGAAATGCGCCGCTTGCCACAAGGTCGGTGAAGGTGCCAAGAACGCTACCGGTCCCTTACTTAACGGCATCGTAAACAGCGTAGCCGCCACGGTGGATGGCTACAAATTCTCTGCTTCCATGATCGAAGCGGGGGCAGCTGGCCTGACTTGGGATACGGCAACCCTCTCGGCCTTCCTTGAAAAGCCTAAGAACGTTGTGCCCAAAACCAAAATGACCTTCGCAGGCCTGAAGAAGGCCGAAGACCGCGATGCGGTCATCGCCTATCTCGCAACTTTCGGGCAGTAAATGAGGCGAGGACGCTTTTTCCTCCTCCTTACCCTCACAGCACTCGGGTTCAGCCCGAGTGCTTTTGCCGAAACGCTGGGGGACGCCGCCAAAGGCGCCGCCGTATTCAAGGCACAATGCTCTCAATGCCACACCATTGGCGTAGGAGCCAAAAACCAAATAGGCCCGCAGCTCAACGGCCTTTATGGCCGCCGCGCAGGCAGTGTTGATGGCGTTACCTATTCCAAATCCATGATCCGCATGGGCAATGATGGCATGACATGGACCATTGAACGCCTTGACGCCTATATCGAAAACCCCAAGGCGCTGGTGTCCGGCACCCGTATGAACTACCGCGGCCTTGCCGATCCGCAACAGCGCGGCGACCTGATGGCCTTCCTGCGCGGCTATTCCGACCAGCCGCAAAACATACCGGAATCCGAGCCCACCGCGCTCAGGACCGCGCCCGATCTTGCGCCTGAAATTCTTGGGATCAAAGGCGATGCGGAATACGGCGAATACCTTTCCGCCGAATGCACCACCTGCCACCAAAAAGATGGCTCGGCTGATGGCATTCCTTCTATCACCAACTGGCCTGAGCCTGACTTTGTCGCAGCCATGCATGCCTACAAAGTCAGGCTCAGGCCCCACCCCGTTATGCAAATGATGGCAGGCCGCCTTTCAAATGAGGAAATAGCAGCGCTTGCCGCCTATTATGCCGTCATTGAAAACTAAAACCGAATCAGGGAGAACTTGAAGATGAGACTCAACAGACGCCTTTTCTTGGGAACACTCACCGCAAGCGTTACGGCCCCCATGGTCATGGCCCAATCGCGGCCCCGCGTTGTCGTCGTCGGCGGCGGCGCAGGCGGTGCGACAGTGGCGCGCTACCTTGCCAAAGACAGCGACGGCACACTTGATATCGTGCTTATTGAGCCTTCGCGCACCTACTACACCTGCTTTTTCTCCAACCTCTACCTTGGCGGCTTCCGCACATTTGAAAGCCTTGGCCACACCTATGGCAAGCTCGCCTCCGAATACGGCATCAACGTCGTGCATGACTACGCCGTCGGCGTTGACCGGGATGCCAAAACCGTGGCCCTCGCCTCGGGCGGCAGCCTGCCCTACGACAGGCTTGTGCTGTCCCCCGGTATTGATTTCGTCGAAGGCTCAGTTCCGGGCTGGTCCATCGCATCGCAAAACGCCATGCCCCACGCCTATAAGGGTGGCAGCCAGACCCAGCTTTTGCACGCCCAACTCACCGCCATGCCCGAAGGCGGCACCTTCGCCATGGTCGCGCCACCCAACCCCTACCGCTGCCCGCCCGGCCCGTATGAGCGGATTTCGATGGTCGCCCATCACCTGAAAAACAATAATCCGACCGCGAAGATCCTGCTTATCGACCCTAAGGAAAAATTCTCCAAACAGGGGCTGTTTGAAGAAGGCTGGGGCAAGCACTTCGCCGGCATGATCACCCGCATCGGCCCCGATATGGGTGCCGGCGCGATTGAAGTACGCCCCGACACGATGGAAATCGTGGTCGATGGCGAAGTGGAAAAAGTGGATGTCTGCAACGTTATCCCCGCACAGCGCGCAGGCAACATTGCAGCCCTTGCAGGTGTCACCACCGAAGGTGGCTGGGCGCCGGTTCACCCCGACAGCATGGCCTCCAAGGCTGATGAAAACATCTATGTTCTGGGCGACTCCTCAGCGCAGGGCGATATGCCAAAATCCGGCTTCTCGGCCAATAGCCAAGCCAAAGTGGCCGCTAACCACATTCGTGGCGCGCTTACCGGCTCTAGGGTCTTCCCGGCGAAATACTCCAATACCTGCTGGTCGCTGATTACCACAGATGATGGCGTAAAGGTCGGGGCCAGCTATGAGCCCACGGCGGAAAAAATCGCCAGCGTGGAAAGCTTTGTCAGCCAAACGGGCGAAGATGCAGCACTGCGCAAAACCACATATGAGGAAAGCATCGGCTGGTACTCAGGCATCACCGCTGACATGTTCGGCTAATGAAAAAGAGGCTGGCCCATCATCGGTCCAGCCCATTTCCCTAAGGTAATGATAATGAAAAGACGCGACTTTCTGGCGCTCGGCGCCGCCGCCCTCACCCTTCCGCAGCGCAGCTTTGCCGCGTCCGAGCTGGCACTGGGCGAGGCCAAGCTTATTACCCTTTCCGATGGCAACCTCGTGCTGCCCGGTAACTTCGTGCTCGCCAATATGGATGCGACCGAAGCAGAGGCGATCCGACTGAAGTTCAACCTCGATCCCGCCAGCTACACCCCGCCTTGCAACGTTACACTCTGGCAAAGCGGCACGCGCAACGTACTCTTCGATGTCGGCTCCGGTCCCGACTTTATGCCATCGGCAGGTAAACTAGCCGAAGCGCTGGACGCTGCCGGCCTTACGCCCGAAGATATCACCGATGTCGTCTTCACCCACGCGCACCCCGACCACCTCTGGGGCCTGCTGGATGACTTTGATGAACCTTTGTTCGCAAACGCCCAGCACTACATGGGGCAGGCGGAATTTGATTACTGGACCAACCCCGAAACGGTCAACACCATCGGCGAGGCCCGCACCACCTTCGCCGCCGGCGCCGCCCGCAGGCTCGATATAATCGCCGAACAGGTACAGTTTCTTAATGATGGCGAAGAGCCGATCCCCGGCATCACCGCCCGCCTCACCCCCGGCCACACGCCGGGGCATATGGCCTTTATCGTCGGCGGCAAGGCGGTGATTGTAGGCGATGCAATCTCCAACAATCACGTCGCTTTTGCCAAACCCGGCTACGCCGCCCCTTCCGATCAAGACCCGGAGCAGGCCGCCGCCTCCCGCATATCATTGCTGGACCAAATCACCGCCGACAGCCTGCAAATCGTCGGCTTCCACCTGCCCGGCGGCGGCATAGGCTCCGTCACCCGCGAAGGTGACAGCTATACATACATCGAAGGATAACCCATGCGCGCCGCCCTCGCCGCCCTCGCCCTTCTCGCAGTACCCGCCTTCGCGTCCGAGGATATCCCGGATCAATACCCGCAATCCGTGCTCTATTCCAAGCCGGTTGAGTTCATCCCCCATGTCTTCACCGCCATCGGGGCCACCGCACCACCGACCTATGAAAATGCCGGCCATAACAACAACCTCAGCTTCATCGTCACGGGTGACGGTGTTGTGGTCGTCAACTCTGGCGCATCCTACCTGCTGGCAAAAGCCCTACACGATGAGATCAAAGCCGTCACCGAACAGCCCGTCAAACTGGTGATCAATGAAAACGGTCAGGGCCACGCCATGCTCGGCAATAATTACTGGATTGCGCAAGGCGTGCCGGTGCTGGCCCATGTCGACGCCGCCGAAGAATTCGCCGACAGCGCGGGCCAGTCAATGGCCGCGCTCAAATCCTATGCAAGGGAAAATGCCGAAGGCACCGACCCGATGGGCCCGACCGAGACCTTCACCGACAAGCACGAAATCACCATGGGTGATTTCCGCATCGAGGTGCTGCACCTCGGCCCCTCCCACTCCCCCGGCGACACACAGGTTTGGCTTCCCGATCAGGGGCTGATGATCGCGGGTGACATCGCTTTTCACGAACGTATGCCCCCGATCTTTGAAGGCACCTGCACAAGCTGCTGGATTGAAACATGGGAAGGCCCGCTGACCGCACTTTCGCCAACCTATATCATCCCCGGCCACGGCCATCCCACCAACCTCGCGCAAGTGGCCCGCTACACGCATGACTATCTGGTCTATCTGCGCGGAATGATAGGCGCGCATCTGGATGCAGGCGGTGATCTTGCCGGGGCCTATTACGTCGACCAGTCCCCCTATGCTCATCTGGACACGTTCGAAGAGCTGGCCACCAAAAACGCAGGCACGGTTTTTGCTGAAATGGAGTTTGAATAGCGTTGCATTGGCCCCCGGTTTCGCCATGCTGGCACAGCACAGCAGGGGGCCTTTATGACCGACGACATCCGACACCGCTACCACAGCGCGCAAACCATCGCGCGCAACGCAGGTGCCTTGGCACTCAGCTATTTCCAGAACTTCGATTCGCTAACCATCGAGTCAAAAAGCCACCAGGACTTTGTCTCCGAGGCTGACAAGAACGTGGAAATCAGTGTCCGCGCCGCCATCTCCGCCGCCTTCCCCGATGATGCCATCGTCGGAGAAGAGGACGCGCCCACCAAGGGTAGCTCTGGCTTTACATGGGTCATCGACCCCATCGACGGCACCACAAATTTCATCCACGGCATCCCGCAATGGTGCGTTGCCATCGCCATCGTGCAAAGCGCCCAAACCGTCGCGGGGGTGATCCATGACCCCGTGCATCATGAATGCTACCACGCCATGCGCGGGCAAGGGGCCTATTGCAACGAAAAGCCGATCCACACCCTGCAAGGCCGGACCCTGCAAAACGGCTCGCTTGGTGTCGGCTTTTCAGGCCGCACCCGCACCTCCAACAACGTCATCACCCTGATCGACCTGATCGCCCGCAAAGGCGGCGTTTTCTGGCGCAATGGCTCCGGCGCACTCAGCCTCGCCTATGTCGCCTCAGGCAAGCTTCTGGGCTATGTTGAAGAGCATATGAACGCTTGGGATTGCATCGCAGGCCAGCTTTTGATCGCCGAGGCGGGCGGCAGGGTTGAGACGCAGAACGCCGACGAGATGATCGAAAACGGCGGTCGCGTCGTCGTTGCAACCGCCGATATATTTGATGAAGTACAGGCGCTCGCCGATCAAGCCTACGGCGTTTCGGGCTAAAGGCTTACTTAGCCTTCTTCTTGGCCGGGGGTTCCGTCGGAACCTCCAACGGCGCATTTACATCAATGCTGGTCACAGCCAGAACCGCCTGCGCGGCCTCGGCACCCTTTTTCAGGAAATGCTGGGCAAAGAAATTCACATGCTCATTCGTTGGCTGGAAATGATGCGGCGTCAGCGATACCGAGAACACCGGAACGCCGGTTTTCATCTGCGCATCCATCAGCCCGTTCACCACGGCCGCTGCCACGAAATCATGCCGGTAAATCCCGCCATCCACCACCAAAGCCGCCGCAACAATGGCATCAAACCTGCCCGTCGCCGCCAGCTTTTGTGCCAGTAGCGGCATCTCAAACGCGCCCGGCACGTCATATGTCACCACATGCACATCACGCCCTGCGGCCTTCATTTCTTCCACAAAGCCCACCAGCGCCTGATCCACGATCCCGGCGTGCCAGCGTGCCTTGATAAAAGCGATTGTCAGTTTATTGGTCATAGGAACCTTCCCTTGAATTGTCAGGCTCCCAAGGCGCAGCCATGGCGGCGCTTACGCACCTCCACACCCGTTGTCCCTTCCATCCGGACTATACCGTCGGCCCCGGAATTACACCGGATCTGCTGACCTCAGGATTTCAAAGAAATCCGTAAGCGCTCGCGGGCTATCACCGCCGGTGGGGAATTTCACCCCGCCCCGAGAACCTGGCCAGCTAAAACCATGCGCGCCCGAATGGCAAGCGATCAGCCCATCGGGTCAAGCTAATCCGCCGCAAAAACGGTGCGACCCACATGGCCTTCCAGCATTTCAATCAACGCCATTTGTTTCCGCTTGGTTCTGCCACCAGTGCTGCAAGTTGGGAAAACAGGCGGAGTCCGGGTGCCCGTTGACCTTTGCGGATCATGTTTGCGGCCTTGGTGCCCTCAAGAATTTCTAAGGTCGAGACAAAGGGTTCAAACCCAAGCACGGGACAGATTCACTTCTTGATGCAGCGATGCTCCTGTTCAATTATACTATTGCGCAGCTTGCTCCGGACCATCTCAACTGGCGCCCGACAGCCGAAGCGCTTCAGTCGCAGTGATGACGCTCAACGCCGATGGCTCGGGCAGTTGGGCGGATGCGGCCCAAGCCCTGCCACGGGATCATGACGCGTTTGGCTCTGAAATTGTGCCTCACTCTGCACAGGAAGCTTGATTCGAGGCCAAACATCGCTCAGGTTACCGACAGCTATATTTCACTTGGTTGATGCGATTTTTGCTCGCGTTTCAACTTGGTAGAAGTGCCGATGCCCGTTCAAAATCAGGAGACAAAGACGTGTTTAATCGTACTATCACCGCCTTTGCCACAGCCATTGCCCTCACAGGCGCGGCCCAAGCGCAGACTGCTATGCCCTTCGCCCTTGATTGGAAGTTTGAAGGCCCCGCCGCCCCATATTTTTCTGCCGTCGACAACGGCCACTTTACCGCCGAAGGGCTGAGCGTTGAAATCTCTGAAGGCGCAGGCTCGCTTGACGCGATCCCGAAGGTCGCCACCGGCGCTTTTCCTGTGGGCTTTGCCGATATCAACAGCCTCGTGAAGTTCCTTGACCAGAACCCCGGCGCACCTGTCATCGCCGTCATGATGGTCTATGATAAGCCGCCGTTTGCTGTCGTTGGCCGCAAGTCGCTTGGCGTCAACGGCCCTGCCGACCTTGCCGGCAAGGTTTTGGGCGCACCGCCCCCCGATGGCGCTTGGGCGCAGTTCCCGATTTTCGCGGCTGAAAACGGGCTCGACATGGCGACAATCACGGTTGAACCCGTGGGCTTCCCCACCCGCGAGCCGATGCTTGCCGAAGGTAAGGTTGCCTCGATCACCGGCTTTTCGTTCTCATCAACGCTGAACCTCAAGCGCCTTGGTGTGCCTGCCGATGACATCTCGGTCATCTTGATGGCCGACCATGGCGTCGCGCTTTACGGTAACGCGATCATCGTCAACACCGATTTTGCCGCGGCCAATCCCGCGCAGGTCACTGGTTTCCTGCGCGCTGTGGCCATGGGCTGGAAAGACGCGATCAACGATCCGCAAACCGCTGTCGCCGGGCTGATCAAGCGCAATCCGGCTGCGGACGCGGCCCTTGAAAGTGAACGCCTGCAAATGGCAATCGATGCCAACGTCCTGACCGATTACGTCAAGGCTAACGGTATGGGCGGTGTTGATGCAGCACGCATGGCGCGCGCCATTGAGCAGACCAAATCGGTCTACAGCTTCAACAACGAACCCAATGCCGCGCTATACTTCACGGATGCTTACCTGCCAACCGATGGCAGCCTGAAGCTTCAGTAATTCGTACTGACTTGAACACACTGACGCGGGCGGCCCTGTATCCAGGGCCGCCTCCATTTCCACAAGGGCGCATGCCAATTGACAAACCTTATTGAAATCAAGGGTGTAACCCACACCTATCGAACCGCTTCCGGCCCACTTCAGGTGCTGGACAACCTGAACCTGTCGATCCCAGAAGGCGAATTCGCCGCCGTTGTCGGCCCCTCAGGCTGTGGTAAATCCACGCTGACGCGCCTCATCGCCGGGCTGATGAAGCCCGACCAAGGTGAAGTATGGTTACACGAAGAAATTGTTAAATCGCCGCGTAAAACCGTGGGCATGGCCTTCCAGAACCCTGTTTTGCTGGAATGGCGGACGATCCTTGAAAACGTCATTTTGCCACTGGAAATCGTCGCACCTCTGATGCCCCGCCACAACCGCGTGGCCCGCGCGATGGAGCTGCTTGAAATGGTGGGTCTGATCGGCTTTGAAAACAAGCGCCCCTCCGAACTTTCAGGCGGTATGCGCCAGCGCGCCTCGCTCTGCCGCGCCATCGTTCACAAACCCGAGGTTCTCATCATGGATGAACCCTTCGGCGCGCTTGACGCCTTTACCCGCGAAGACCTTTGGCAAACCATGCGTGACCTGCGCGCCAAGGAGCCCTTTACCTGCGTGCTGATCACCCACGACCTGCGCGAAAGCGTTTTTCTGGGCGATCAGGTTTTTGTTATGTCGGGCCGTCCGGGCACCACGCAATATGTGCTGGATGTAAACCTGCCTGCCGATCGGACCATCGACGTGCTCTACACCCCTGAGGCCACTGACATGCTGCACCTGCTGCGCGACCAGATCCGCATCGCTCAGGGCCGGAACGGAGAGGCGCACTAATGCTGAGAAATATTGCCGTACCCCTCGCCGCAATTCTTGCTTTCCTGCTGTTTTGGGAGGGCATCGTTTGGGTCAATAGCTGGCCCAATTACAAAATGGCCTCGCCATCTGACCTTCCGCCAGCCTTTTGGAAATTCCGCTGGCTGTTCCTTGAAATGGGCTGGCAAACCTTGTGGCGGACGGTTGTCGGGCTTGGGCTTGCGGTTCTTTTCGGCACGCTTCTGGGCATGGCCATGGGCTTTTCGCGCACCGCCCGCGATGCGCTTTACCCGTTGTTGGTGGGGTTCAATGCCATCCCCAAGGCCACGCTGGTTCCTGTCATCGCGCTGTTGTTCATCGGCCAGCATGATTTCAACACCGTGCTGATGGCCTTTTTAATCTCATTCTTCCCTATCGCCGTTTCGGTCGGTATCGGCCTGTCCACGCTTGAACCCGAATACCGCGACATCCTGCGCGCGCTTGGGGCCTCAAAGATCACCATTTTCCGCAAAATCGCCCTGCCCAAAACTCTGCCAGAGTTTTTCGGGGCCCTGAAAGTATCGGTGACACTAGCCTTCATCGGCACCAACTTGGTAGAGATCGTCTCGCCGCACGGTCGCGGGCTTGGCGCGCTTTTCAAATCGGGCGAAACCAACGGTGATTACCCGCTGATGTTCGCGGTTCTGATCGCCCTCGCCTTCCTTGGTATCGTGCTTTACTACGCCGTGGTCGCGCTGGAGCGGATCTTTGCCGGCTGGGCTGAACGCCCGCAAAGCTGACGGGTCAGGCAATTCTTGCAGGCCATACGGCGGCGGGATGGTCTTTTGGTCAAAGGGGGTTTTATGGCGATTGGCCTGGCGTATCTTCGGGAATGGGTTGGCAAATCGCAAACCTTGCAGGATCGAATTGCAGCGTTTCCGTCCAACGCAATGGCCGCGACGCTGAACCGTGACGATCCGGTTTATGCAGATGGCACGCCCTTGCCGCCCTTGTGGCATTGGCTGCATTTTCTGCCAATCTACAAGCTGTCAGACGCGGGCTATGATGGGCATGCGGCCTTGGGCGGGTTCTTGCCCCCGGTGCCTTTGCCGCGCCGGATGTGGGCGGGAAGCCGGTTGCGATTTTTGGCGCCGCTGCGCATTGGCCGTGATTTGCGCAAGCTTTCAACCGTGGCATCGGTGGATCACAAGCAGGGGCGCAGTGGTGAGTTGGTTTTCGTGACCATTCGCCACCAGCTTTTTGATGGAGATACGCAAGGCGTCGACGAGGAACACAATATTGTTTATCGCGAGGCCTCCGCCCCCGATGATCCGCCACCCAAGCTGACCCCCGCGCCAGACGCCAGTGCGTTTTCACGCGCGGTGCTGCCGGATCCGGTGCTGCTGTTTCGCTATTCCGCCCTGACGTTCAACGGCCACCGTATCCATTACGACTTGCCGTTTTGCACAGGCACCGAAGGCTATCCCGGCCTTGTTGTGCATGGGCCATTGCTGGCAACGCTGCTGATGGATCTGTTGCGCTGCCAGATGCCGCAAGCCCAGGTGACGGCATTTGAGTTTCGTGCGATAGCCCCGGTTTTTGATACCGAAGGCTTCTCGCTTCACGGCCAGCCGCAAGCGGATGGCAAAACCATTCAGCTTTGGGTGCGCAGGCAAGATGGCGCGCTGGCGATGGATGCAAAGGCAATGATTGCATGAATGATTATCAAGATATCCGTGATGCGGTGCGCGACCTTTGCGCCACCTTTCCCCCGGAGTATCACCGCAAGATAGATGCGGCGCGGGGCTACCCCGAAGCCTTCGTTGATGCGCTGACAAAAGCGGGTTGGCTGGCCGCGATGATCCCCGAGGAGTTTGGCGGCTCCGGCCTTGGGTTGACTGAGGCGAGCGTGATCATGGAAGAGATCAACCGTTCGGGCGGCAATTCCGGGGCCTGCCATGGGCAGATGTATAATATGGGCACATTGCTGCGGCATGGCTCCGAGGCGCAGAAGCGCGAATATTTGCCCCGCATCGCCAGCGGAGAGCTTCGCCTGCAATCCATGGGGGTAACGGAACCCACGACCGGGACCGACACCACCAAAATCCGCACCACGGCGGTGAAGAAAGGGGATCGCTATGTCATTAATGGCCAAAAGGTCTGGATCAGTCGGGTTCAACATTCGGACCTGATGATTTTGTTGGCACGCACCACGCCGCTGGATCAGGTGACACGCAAATCACTGGGCATGTCGATTTTTCTCGTTGATCTGCGTGACGCAGTTGGCAAGGGGATGGAGGTGAAACCTATCCCAAATATGGTGAACCATGAGACCAACGAGCTGTTTTTTGACAATCTCGAAATCCCGGCAGAAAATCTGATCGGCGAGGAAGGTATGGGCTTTCGCTATATCCTTGACGGGTTGAACGCCGAGCGCACGCTGATTGCAGCCGAGTGTATTGGCGATGGTTATTGGTTCATCGACAAGGTGACGGCTTATGCTAAGACACGCGAGGTTTTTGGCCGCCCCATCGGGCAGAACCAAGGTGTGCAATTCCCCATCGCCGAGGCGCATATTGAGATTGAGGCAGCCAATCTGATGCGCTTTGAGGCCTGCCGACGTTTTGACGCGCGCGAGGACTGTGGCGCGCAGGCCAATATGGCAAAATACTTGGCGGCCAAGGCAAGCTGGGAGGCTGCGAATGCCTGTATCCAGTTTCACGGCGGTTTCGGTTTTGCCACAGAGTATGACGTGGAGCGCAAGTTCCGCGAAACCCGGCTTTATCAGGTGGCGCCCATCTCAACCAATCTGATCCTATCTTATGTGGCTGAGCATGTGCTTGGCTTGCCGAGGTCATTTTAAATGCTTCCGCTGGAGGGGATCACGGTCATCTCACTCGAACATGCGATTGCGGCACCTTTTGCCACGAGGCATCTGGCGGACCAAGGCGCACGGGTCATCAAGGTGGAGCGCCCCGGCACAGGCGATTTCGCGCGGGCCTATGACGATCGGGTGGGTGGGCTTGCCTCACATTTTGTCTGGACGAACAGGTCCAAGGAAAGCCTGACGCTGGATGTAAAGCACTCGCTGGCCGCCCCGGTCTTGCAAAGGCTGTTGGCCAAAGCGGATGTCTTGGTACAAAATCTTGCACCCGGTGCTGCGGCGCGCTTGGGGTTAAGCCATGCGATGTTGCAAGATACGTTTCCGGGGCTGATCGTTTGCAACATCTCGGGCTATGGCGCGGATGGGCCGGACCGGGACCGCAAGGCCTATGACCTTTTGATTCAGTCAGAGGCGGGGTTCTTGTCGGTAACGGGCGGGCCAGACAGCCCGGCAAAAGCGGGCATTTCGGTGGCGGATATAGCCGCAGGCATGTATGCCTATTCCAACATTCTGACCGCGCTGATCCAACGCGGGCGCACGGGCAAAGGCCGCGTCATTGATGTGTCCATGCTTGAGGCGATGGCCGAATGGATGGGCTATCCGATGTATTACGCCTATGACGGTGCGCCACCGCCGCCACGCGCCGGGGCCAGCCACGCCACGATTTTCCCCTACGGCCCGTTCCCGGCAGGTGATGGCGCGACCATCATGCTCGGCTTGCAAAACGAACGGGAATGGGGGTCGTTTTGCGAAAAGGTGCTGTTGGCGCCAGAATTGGCGAGCGACCCGCGCTTTGCCAATAACGGGCTGCGCGCCGCCAACAAGGACCTGTTGCGCGGCATTATTGAAGCGGTATTTACCCTGCTGCCCGCTGAAGATGTGATTGCCCGCTTGGAACAGGCGGGCATCGCCAACGCCCGCGTGAATGACATGGCCGCCCTTTGGGCGCATCCGCAGCTTTTGGCCCGCAACCGTTGGCGGCAGGTGGAAACGCCCGCAGGCCAGATCCCCGCGTTAATCCCCCCCGGCTGGAGCGACAAGACCGATCCGCGTATGGGCCCGGTTCCCGACCTTGGCCAACACAGCCACACTATTTTGCTAGAACTGGGTTACAGCCAATCAGAGATCGACACTCTGGCAAAAGAAGGTGCAATTTGACGCCGCTAAAGTGCCGGGCAATCTTGCTGGCAGTGTCGCAGAAGACAGTTCGATCATAATAGCCCTGCCACAGACCCGCAATTTGCCGATATCAAAGCATTATCACGCCCAGTGATCAGTGTTTCTTATGCCGAACAAGACATTTGCGGCAGAGCCAATAAGGTCAAATCCTTTGCATCACAGCACTTCTGAAACCTTGACCGCCCGACCCTCCGCCACGGATAGCAACGCAGCTTCAGCGAGGGCTAGTGCCATCAGCCCATCATGCCCGGTTGTCGGCGTTGCCACGCCATCAGCCACGGATGCTACAAAGGCCGCAATCTCATTGGCATAGGCGGCGGTGTAGCGCGACATGAAGAAGTTCAGCAAAGGCGCGCGGTGAAAGCCATCTTTATCGGCAATCTCCACCCGGTTTTCGGCATGGTTTTCTGCCGATACCATGCCAAGCGCGCCCAACACCTCAATTCGCTGATCATAGCCATAGCTGGCGCGGCGGCTGTTTGTGATGATCGCCTGTGTGCCGCTGGCCGTGCGCAAGATCACGTTGGCGCTGTCAAAATCGCCCAGTTCACCGATCTTTTTATCCACCAGAACCGAGGCCAAGGCATAGACCGTTTCAACCTCTTCGCCCAAAAGCCAGCGTGCCATATCAAAATCATGGATCGTCATGTCGCGAAACATTCCGCCTGAGCGGGTGATATAATCGGCAGGTGGCGCGCCGGGGTCGCGGCTGGAGATCGTGACCATTTCCACGCGGCCAATCCGGCCTGTATCAATCGCGGCTTTGACTGCCATGAAATCCGGGTCAAACCGGCGGTTGAAGCCAACCATCAGCGTGCCTTTCGTGGCCTCAACCACTTTGAGACAACCCGCCACGCGCGCGAGGCTCAGATCCACCGGCTTTTCACAAAACACCGCCTTGCCGGCGCGGGTGAACCGCTCGATCAGATCGGCATGGGTGTCGGTCGGGGTGCAGATGACCACGGCATCCACATCCGCCGCCGCCTCGATTGCGTCAATGCTGCGAATGTCGCAGCCATAAGCAGTACGAATTGCCTCTGCTGCGGCGGGCATCGGGTCGAAAATGGCAACCAGTATGGCTCCGGGTACAGATGCCACGGCCGAGGCGTGAACCTTGCCGATGCGGCCTGCGCCGAGGATTGCAAACCTAACAGTCATGGTCGTCCTTTCTGAAGCGGGGCGATGCCCGCGAGAGCCTGTTGCAGGCCCAGCTTAAATCGCGTTGGAGCAATCTACTATGCATATTCTTGGTCCAGGAGCCGGCAGACCGCTCGCGCAACCACAGGCTGTCTTACCCATCTGGCGTGGGGTTTTTCACCAACACGGCTCAAAGCTTGCCATGGTCCAGCCAATGTTACACAGAAGGCTGCGGCAGGGGTATGATGGCCGAAACGCGAAAGGTAGCGATGTTAAGATCTTTGGTATCCTTGTTTGGACTGTTGCTGCTTTTCGCCTGCGGAGAACCGGTAACCCCCGACGCGCGCATCATGTTGATGGGCGATTCCCTGATGGCCTCAAACCGCGCTGCCGAGAAATCGGTTGCGGATTCCATGGAAGTTCTTTTGGAAGAAGCCGTTACCGACCGATCGGTAGCGGGAGCGCGCTATTTTTACCACTTGCCGATTTCAGGCGCTGCCGGCGTCAGGCTGACTGAGCAGTATCGCCCAAACGCCTGGGATTGGGTGGTGCTGAACGGTGGCGGCAATGATTTGCTTTTTGGCTGCGGCTGCGGGGCTTGTGACGGCATGCTGGACCGGCTGGTCGCAAAGGATGGGCGCAGCGGCGCCATTCCATCCTTCGTCGCCCGTATCCGGCAAAGCGGGGCCAAGGTGATTTACGTTGGCTATCTGCGTAATCCGGGCCGATGGACCCCGATCAAAGCTTGCGGGCCTGCCGGGAATGAACTGGATGCCCGGCTCACGCGGATGGCGCAGTTTGACGTGGGCGTGACCTTCCTGCCGATCGCCGATCTGGTGCCACGTGGTGACACGTCCTATCACCAGCTTGATCGCATTCACCCCTCACCCAAGGGAAGCCTCGCGATTGCCCAGCGTATCGTGCGCCAGATTAAGCATAGAGGGCAGTAAGAGCGTAAAGCGACTGCCTTTTCCGGGTGTGCTGGTGGCATCCAGCTGCCCCCCGGCGCGGATCATCAAATTACGACTGATCGAGAGACCGAGTCCGGTGCCTTCGGCGCGTTTTGTTGTGAAGAATGGATCAAATATCCGTGCCAGAATTTCAGGCTCCATACCGATCCCGGTATCCGAAAGGGTCATTTCCACCATTGCCGCCCCGTCTTGCTCCACATCATGGGTTTCAATGGCCAAACTGCCGCCTTCCGGCATCGCCTGAATAGCGTTTACCAAAAGATTGACCAGAACCTGCTGCAACTCAGTCTGGTTAATCTGCACCAAGTTCCGCGCCTGTAAATTCAAGGTAAAGTGAATATGCGCATCATTCAGCAAGTGCTGCACAAGCGGCAAGGTTTCATGAAGCGTCTGCCCGGGGTCAAAGCCCTCGCCGCTTTCGGCATATTCTTCGGGGCGGGCAAACCGTAGCAGTTTGCTGACAAGGATATGTATGGATTGGATCTGCTCCTGGATCAGCGAAAACTCGGTGCGAAGCGGCTCCGCGCGCACGCCCAAATCTTCTCGGACCACATCCAGATTGCCCTGAATAACCGCCAGCGGGTTGTTGATCTCGTGCGCGATCCCGGCGGTAATCTCACCAATCGCCGCCAGCTTCTCGGAGACAATCAGCTGACGGGTTGTCATATCCAATTGCCGGTTCGCCTGCTCCAACTCGCTTGTGCGCTCGGCCACACGGCTTTCCAGCTCTTCGGCCCAATCGCGCAGGCGACGTTCGCGTTCTTGCAACTGATCCAGTAGCGTATCGAGATGCATGGCGAGCCGCGAGATTTCATCCTCGGCGCTGTTGACGCCAACGCGCGCACCCAGATTGCCCGTCTCCACATCGCGGATCACACCATCCATCAGCTCCAGCGGCTTGAATATCCCCCGCGCCCAGCGGAGCAAAACCGGGGCGGAGAGCAGCACAACAAGGCCAAAGGTGATCGCAATCTGGTAAAGTGTTTGGCGTTTGGCTTGCGCATAAGGTGCCTCTAGAAACCCAACATAGAGCATTCCGACGCGGGTCCCAAAACTGTCAATAATCGGCTCATAGGCCGAAACATACCAGTCATTGACCACGAAAGCCCGATCAAGCCAAACCTGCCCCTCATCCAAAACCCGGCTACGCACAGCGGCAGAGACGCGCGTGCCCAAAGCGCGTACATCTTCAAAAAGGCGCACATTGGTGCTGATGCGCACATCGTCCAAAAACAAGGTGGCGGTGCCCTGATTGGCCCCCTTCGGGCCATTAGCGGGGTAAACAAGGTCATTCATCTGGTCGATAAATCCCAGGTTTCGGTTCAGCAAGATGCCTCCAACCAACACGCCACCGGGCGCGGGGGCTGCGGCATGCACCACCATCCCCCGGCTTTCCGTCTGCCGGTCAGAGGGCTTTGCCGCCCGCGTGGGAACCAGTTTGAACAAAGCGCGCTCTGCCAGTTCAGGGGCCAGCGCCGCCAGATCATCGGCCTCATATACATCAATCGCCGAATGCATCTGGCCAGCAAGGGCTGCATGTATCACAGGCCAGCGCGTGCGGTCGTCACCGGCTAGGACGGACGCGCTTGGAAGGAAATATAGAAAATCAAAGCCAAATCGCGCCTGCTCGGCCTTCATAAACCCAGCCAACCCCGCCCCTTGCGCCTGAGCAAAAGCGGTGGACTGTGCCAGCGCCGCCACCGCCGCTCCACGACTTTGTACCAGCTCATCCAGATGCTGATGCGCGGTTGTCAGTTCAGAGTGAACCTTGCCGATCAGCACCTCATCAAAGCGCGCGGTCCAGCTTTGTACCGCAGTGACCAGCAGCAGCGGCAGCAAGATTAGCAAAGGTAGAAGCGCAATGAGCAATATCCGCCAGCGCACAGACCGGCGCAGCGAAGTGGTGGGCCGCTCAGTCATTCCATTCCGCGCATTTGCGGTCGATCGTCTTACGCGATATCCCGAGGCGGCGCGCCGCCTCCGCCCGATTTCCACCGCAAGCTTCAAGGATAGATCGGATATGCCTGCGCTCCATCACATGCAGGGATTCGGAGGCCTCCGCCCCCATCGCATCCGCCGGGCCTGCAAATTCTGGCGGGAACTCACCTAGGATCAGCGAGCGCTCGATCAGGTTGCGCAACTCGCGCACATTTCCGGGCCAGTCATAGCGCGACAGGTTCAGCAAAATCGACTCCGGGATCGGCAAGGCCAGAACACCCAACTCACGCGCAAATTTACCCATGAACATTTCCGCCAATTCGCCAATATCGCCGATGCGTTGCCGCAAAGGTGGCATATGAACCGACATCACATTGATGCGGTGATACAGATCATTGCGAAAGCTTCCCTTGGCCACAGCTACTTGCAGATCGCTATTTGTCGCAAAGATGAACCGCAGGTTCAGCGGCACCTCACGCTCGGCACCGCCAGGGCGGATACGGTTATCTTCGATCACCCGCAACAGCGTCGCCTGCACTGGCAAGGGCAACTCCCCCACCTCGTCGAGAAACAGCGTCCCGCCCGAAGCATGCAACAACAACCCATCCCGCGCCGAGCCCAAATCTCCGAAAAGCTCCTGCTCCATCCGATTGGGAGAAATCGCGGCACAATTGACTGGTACAAAGGGCCGCTCAGCGCGATCCGAAAGGGCATGAAGCGTACGGGCCGCGATTTCCTTGCCAGTGCCACTGTCGCCGGTCAAAAGCACGGTGGTTAGCGTAGGCGCCACTTTTTTCAGGGTCCGGCGCACTGCCTCGATCCCCGGCGAATTCCCGATAAGCCGCCCGCGCGCACCCAGATTATCGGCGCGCAACTCGTATTTCAGCAAGAAATTCTCACGCCGCAGATGGCGTTGATCGACGCAACGCGCAACCGCATTCAGGATCTGGTTGGACCGGAAAGGTTTAAGCACAAAATCCGCCGCCCCCACGCGCAATGCGTGAATCGCCGTATCCAGATCGGCATAGGCAGTCATCAAGATGGTATCGGCAAAAAAACCGACGCGGCGCTGCTCAGCCAGCCAGTCAAGACCCGATTGGCCTGGCATTACATTGTCTAGGATCAACAAATCGAAATGATGGCTGTCAAGCAGCCGCGAGGCTTGCTCGGCGTTGGCGGCCTCTTCGATGCGCTTGCAGCGCGGGCCAAGCGTGCGTACCAAAAAGTTACGCATCCCCGGCTCATCATCGACGATGAGAATGGAAACATTCGCAAGAATGCGGTCAATGTCTTGGGCTTGCGGCGCGCTTTGGGGGCCTTCATCAGGCACGCCTGCGAGTTTCATGCGGTCTTGCTTCCTTTCCTTCGGATTCAGTCAAGCCGAACTGAGGGGCCTGACGTGCGTTCGCTTGCAGAGAATCCCGCGTAATCCAGTCCAAAATTGGCCAGAACCGCGATTACCGCAACCGCCAAGAAGGCAATATACATGCTTTTCATGTGGATGTCCTCAATCCTGCTGTGCTGGGCATTTGCGCACTACTCTGTCGGTTTCGACGGCGATTTGCCAGCGCTCAATTGCTTAACCTCTTCCAGCCACAGCCCGTGATGCTCCTTGGCCCATTGTTCATCCACCTCTCCCGACCCCATGGCATCAAACGCTCCCTGCATGCCGACAGAGCCGAGATAGATATGGGCAAGAATGATCGCCATGAAGAGGAAAGCCACGATGCTATGCCACGTAAGAGCCAGCTGCATTTCGACATGCGGCGCAAAATTCACTGTCAATTCGCCAAAGCCTAGCGCCTGAGGCAGCCCAAGTGTGTTGAGCGTTTCAAAGGTCGAAGCGAACATCGGCAGCTCAAATGGGAACAGAAGCGACACGCCCGTAGCCGAGATAGACAGGCCCAGCACGATCACCGCCCAGAAAATGAGTTTCTGGCCTGCGTTGAATTTCTTGGCAGGCGGGTGGACACCCTTGGAGAAAAGCCCACCGCCGACGGCAAGCCATTTCAGGTCATGCCTATTGGGAATGTTATGGGCGATCCAAAGCACGGTCACCAGAACCAACCCGACCATAAAGGCCCAAGCCACATTGTTATGCACCCATTTCCCGGCAATCGCGACCGGACTAAAGGCCTCTCGCCCAATAAATGGGATGATAAAGAAACGCCCGAACAACTGCACCAACCCGGTCACGCCTAACAAGATGAAAGAGCCGGCCAAAAGCCAATGGGAAAAGCGTTCAATCGGGGGAAACCGCAGAACCTTGCGGCCTGTCAGCGCGCCATCAATGCGAATCTTGCCGCGGATCAGGTAGAACAGCGCCAATAGGCCCATGGTCCCAAGCAAAAGCCAGCCGCCGTAGGTGCGCAGCGGCCCCTTGCGAAAAGCCAGCCAAACCATGCCTTCGTCCTGAATCAGTACATCGGCAGCAGGGCCTTTGGCAGATGCGGTGACATCCGCTTTGTTATAGCGCAGCGCGCGCCAATCCTCGGATTGTGAAATTCCGCCCAGCGTACCCAAGGCATCGGAATTAGGCGCAGCCAAATCGGGGCTGCCCAAAGCCTCGCTACGATAGCTGTCATCAACGCTCAGGCCTTTCTGGCGCGCCAGAATATCCTCAAGCGTTGTCGCTCCGCCAGTGGCACTACGGTCATTCGCGGGCGCTGTCTGTTGTGCCTGACCGGGCAAAGGGGCTGTCAAAATGACCAACAGGGCGATGAGGGGAATCAGATGTCGCAAGGGCATGAACCTTATTGAACGGTGAGGACCTCAGCCAGATACAGGCCAAAGCCCACGGCGCAAAGGCGCGCCGCAGGTGTTTTCAGAATGACGGGGCTAAACGCCCCGCCCCGTCATTTACCTCAGTTGGAGGGGGCCTTCTTTTCGTAAGCCGTCCCCCAGCCCCAAGCGCCCGATCCAAACCCACGTGCCACAACACGCTCGCGATAGATGGCCGAAACAATATCGCCATCCCCCGCCAGCAGCGCCTTGGTGGAACACATTTCAGCGCAGATCGGCAACTTGCCTTCGGCAATCCGGTTGCGGCCATATTTGGAAAACTCGGCCGTCGAATGATCCTCTTCCGGGCCACCGGCGCAGAAGGTGCATTTGTCCATCTTACCGCGGGAACCGAAATTCCCGGCCTGCGGGAATTGTGGCGCACCAAAGGGACAGGCGTAAAAGCAATAGCCGCAGCCAATGCACAAATCCTTGGAGTGCAGAACAATCCCATCCGCCGTTTGATAAAAACAATCGGTGGGGCAGACCGCCATACAGGGCGCATCCGAACAATGCATACAGGCGACCGAGATCGACCGTTCGCCCGGTTTGCCATCATTGATGGTCACAACCTTGCGGCGGTTGATGCCCCACGGCACCTCATGTTCGTTTTTACAGGCCGTAACGCAGGC
>ERZ889078.883-NODE-883-length-25568-cov-8.188688_pt1 | contig 25568 bp, 19 predicted proteins | sample MGYA00521266_ERZ889078 | MGnify/ENA primary metagenome ERZ889078 (study PRJEB32303, sample SAMEA104408618) | aquatic metagenome | biome: Brackish water; feature: Pelagic; material: water | place: Baltic Sea | collected 2014-06-16T06:34:00 | depth 76,534 m ...
GGGATCGCTCGTTCCCGCGACGCATTTCCCGGCGGTGCAGGTCTCGCCCGACTTGCAGTCCGAGGTGCTCGTGCAGCTGCCGGCCACCTTGCAGTCCGCTGGACACGTCGATGCCGTCTCCGGCGACTCGCACTTGCCGTCGCCGCACTTCGGGCCAGTCGTCGAGGTGTCGCACTTGCTCTGCGCGCACGTGCCGACCGCGATCAAGGTGGAGACATCGTTCGGCGCCTTCTGTGCACAGGCGCTGAGGCACGACTCCGCCGTGCACTTCGTCATGCAGATAAGGGCGTCGACGCAGCTCGTGCTGGCCTTGCACTTGGTCCAGTCGCTGCCGCAGTTCTTCTCAACGCACTGAATCGCGGTCTTTGCGTCGGCGTCGCAGTCCAGCGGGCAGTTCGCCGCGGTCTCGCCCGACTCGCAGTTGAAGTTGCCGCATTTGGTGGTCGTCTGCGTCATGCAGACGCCGTCGTTGCAGACCTTGCCGCTGCCACACTCCGCGCTCTCTTTGCACTGGCAGTCGGTGGGGCACGTCGCGTACGACTCGCCAGACTCACACTTCTCGTTGCCGCACTTCGGCCCGTCAGGCTTGCAGTCGATGGGGCACGTCGTGGGGGACTCACCCTCCTCGCACTTCTCGTTGCCGCACTTCGGACCTGTCGTCGTCTGGCAGTCCTTCGCACAGGACGCGGCCGTCTCGCCGTCGTCGCACGTGCCGTTGCCGCACACGGGCCCAACAGGCTCACCCGGGATGCACTTCTGCGCCTTGCCACACGTATCGATCGCGACAAACAGGCCGAATACGACCGCATCTTCGCCAACGGCTTCTCCACATTTGCTCCGGCAGGCCTTGTCGGCGCACGCCTTCGCGCAAGCGATAAGCGCCGCGCACTTGGCGTTGACGGCGCAAGCCCCAGCCTGGGTCGGGCACTTTTGCTCGATGCAGGCGTACTGCTCAGCTGGCGTCTTCGTCGGACCAGCGTCGGTCGTCACACCAGCGTCGCCGGCGGCGTCCGTTCCGCTCGTCGCGTCACCAGCGACGACGGCGTCAACGCCCGTCTGGGCCGTCGGCACGTCCTTGCAGATCGCGAGCTTCTTGATGCCCTGCGGATCGCCCGGGTCGCTCTCTTCGACGCAGTACTGGGACGCACCACAGGCGCCTTTGTCCTGCCAAGTCTTCGTGCCGGCGTTGTCCACGCACTTCACCGTCTTGACTGGCGCCGCGCCGGCCAAACAGCCTTCGTTGTGATACGTCGTGTCACACGCGCTACCAGCGGGCGCGCCGACGAACTTCACGCCGCCGCCGCCGCCACCAGCGCTGTTGCCACAGGCGCCGAGCCCGATGAGAGAGAGCGCGCAGATCGCGGCATAGAGAGAGGGGGAACGGAACATGGCGTCTCCTGAGAATCAGCCGTTGGGGCAATTAGTCTGGGCACATTTGCCAAGGTTTTCATACTGAGTCATCGCGGTCTGGTCAAAGCACTGGTCTTGGCACGTCTTGGTGGTGCACTGATTCAGGCAGCCGAGGACCGCGTTGCAGCCCGTGTCCTGCTGGCAGTCCGACGCCTGCTTGCCGCACTTCGAAGTCACGCACGCGTTATCCTGACAGTTGTTGTCGGAGATGCAGCCGTTGACGATGGCGAAGTAGATGATACCGAGGCACTTGCTGCTTGAGATGCAACCGTTGTACAGGGTCGCGCACTTTGTCGCCACGCACTCGCCACCGCCGCCGCAGTCCTTGGCGCAGCTGCTCGCGGTCTCGCCGGTCTCACACTTACCGTTGCCACAGGTCGGCTTGACGCCGCAGTCCTTGGCGCAACTTGAGGCCGTCTCGCCCGGCTCGCAGACGCCGTTGCCGCACACCGTCGCGGCGCCACAATCCTGCGGACAGGTGTTTTTCGACTCTCCCAACTCGCACTTGCCGTCGCCACATGTCGGCTTGCAGTCGGCCAAGCAGGACTGCGGCGTCTCGCCCGTCTCGCACTTGCCATCGCCGCACTGCGGCGTCGCGGGCTTGCAGTCGGCGGGACAGGTCGCGGAGGACTCGCCTTCTTCGCACTTTCCGTTGCCACACTGTGGCCCAGTCGTCTTGCAGTCGAGGGCACAGGTGATTGGAGATTCACCGGCTTCACACTTGCCGTCGCCGCACTTTGGCCCGGCCGGTCCCGCGACACACTCGGTTTGATCGGCGCACATGATCAGCGAGATCAACTGGTCCTGCGCGCCCTCGCCCGTGTTGTCAAAGCAGAGTTGTCGGCACTTCTTGTCGTCGCCACAGCTGTCCATGCAGTGCCCAGCGGTCTTACACGCCGCGCTGGCCGAACAAGCGCCCCACTGCGCCGCGCAGTTCTTCGTGACACAGGCCAACCAGGGGCCGCCGACCGGTCCGGAGCCGGTGTCGGTCGTGGTGCCAGCGTCACCGGTCGTCGCGTCGGTCATAGCGGCGTCCGATGAGGTCGGGCCGCTGTCGCCTGTGCCAGCGCCGTCCCCAGTGGCCTGAGCGTCGCCTTGCGCCGTCGCGTCGGTGACGAGCCCTGCGTCGGTCGTACCGGCGTCTGTGCCGGTGGCGAGGGCAATGCACGAGGAGAGCTTCTTGAAGTTGGTCGCGTCCGCCGGATCGGGTTTGGTGATGCAGACCTCGCCACCGGCGCAGTTGCCAGCGGCCGTCCACGTGTTGGACGTTGACTCGCAGGTGACCTTCATCAGGCCGTTGCACCCCTGGTTGTGCACGTTGCTGTCGCAAGGCGAGCCCGGCTGGCCACCGACGGCCAGTACGCCGCCGCCGCCGCCCGCGGACGTGCCACAGCCGCTCAACAGCGCGATGCAGACACACGCCGCCGCGCGCCCGACGACGCGCAGGGCGGTCGCTCGTGTGAGCGGGAGACGTACGCTGAGGATCTGTGCTGACATGATCAAACCCGTGGATGAACGTCCCTCGGGACGTGGCGAGCGCGCTGCTACAACCGGTGAGATTACAGAGAGTCAGGGCTCAACTTCGGGATGCCGAGCGGCTTAGAACCGCACTCGACGCGGCGGACTGTACCAAAATCGTACAGCGGCGAAAAGGTATTTTGACGTGACTGGGGTGTCGAGGGGCCGCGCAGATACGGCATCGCAGCGCGCGCGCGGCCGAGATTCGCGTTATCGGCCCAGGTGGGGGTTGGCCGCGGGCGCGTGGGAGCGCTACCCTGCGGCCCCAGCTGGTCCACCCACGCCTCGAATCGGACCGAGGAGCGCGCGCTCATGATCAAGAAGTCCATCCCGCGCCCCGCCGGATTTGACTGGTTCTCCGGGCCCGCAGCGCTGATCACGGCGCTTGTCGTGGCGGTGCCGCTGTCCGGCTGCGGTGGTGATGCGGCCAAGCCGGCAGCGGCCGTGGACGCTGGGTCGGTCGACGCACCGACGGCGAAAGCGGACGTGGTGCAGGCCTCCTGCGTTGGGATCGCGTCGGCCAGCCGCGAGCTATTTAGCCAGTACGACGACCAGTGCGAGTTCCTCAAGGATTGCCCGTCGTCCGGCAAGTGCTACTGCGGCGACGGGTGCAGCGCCACCAAGACGCCTTGCGCGGCGGCGCTCTGCACTGGCGTGGACTCCGACTGCTGGTGCGGTGATGAGTGCGCCAGCGGCACGGGCAAGGTCCAATGCCCGGAGTACGTCTGCAAAGATCTCGCGATCAGCGGCTGTGAGAAACAGGCGGGCTGCAAGTACATCGGCCAGGAGATGGCGGACAAGTGTAAGTGCAACACCATGCCCGAGACCGCTCCGCCCTGCTACTGCGGCACGGCGTGTACAGCCGATAAGCTCGCCTGCATTCCCGCTAAATGTGTCGGCAAGAACCCGAGCAAGTGCATCATCGTGCCAGGGTCGAAACACACCACACCGTACTGCGCGCTGTGCGGCCTGCTCGGGGGCAATCCCAAGTGCTTCTTCGTGATCTCACCCTAGTGGACCACCGCTCTGATACCGGGCACGGCGCGTCGTGAGCACCTGGGGCTTGGCCGGAGCGGTGTTTGTCGGTAGCGGTCTCGGCGGCGTCTGTCGCTACGGCGTGTCGCTGCTCGGGCTGCGGCTGCTGTCGGCACGACTGACGGCGCCGTGGCCAGCGCTGACGGGGACGCTCGCCGTCAACCTAGTCGGTTCCCTCGTTCTCGGCTGGCTCGTCTCACGACAACTGAGCAGCGGCGCTGGCGTCGACGGCAACTTCATGCGCTTCGCCGCGGTGCGGCTCGGCGTCATGACCGGGTTCATGGGCGGCTTCACGACCTACTCCACGTTTAACACCGAGCTGCTGACGCTGATGCAGAGCGGCCGCAATCGCGAGGCAGGCATGTACCTCGCGACCACGGCCGGGCTCTGTCTCTTGGGTGGCTGGGTCGGTATGAGCCTCGGCTCGTCCTAGCCTCGGCTCGTCCTAGCCTCGGCTCGTCCTTGCCGCGACTCGTCCTTGCCGCGACGACGCCTACTTCGCCGCAGCGGCTTCCTTGTTGTGGTTGTCGACGTCTTCCGGCGCGAGGTGCATCGGGAACGTGACGGTGCCGTTCACCGCAGACGCGTCCACCTTGAACTTGGCCTTGTCGATCGCGTCACGCACGCAGCTTAGGTACGTCGGATCGGTGAACTGCGTCTCCTTGAGGTAGAGCTCGCCCGTGCCAGCCTTGCCGTCCTCGCCGGTCTTCACGCGAAAGCGCATCAACATACGGCCCTTCGCCTGCGGTGCACGTTGGCGCAGCTCGACGTAGCAGGAGCGGATCTTCGGGAAGACGGTGCGGATCGCCAGCTCGGCGTCCACCTCCTTCAAGTCCCCCTCGATCTCCAACTTTCCGTGCGGTTTTACGGGCAGCGCCGTGGCCGCGACCTCTGGCAGGTTGAGCTTGGGCAGCTGCCCGGGGAGCGCTAGGTCCTTCTTCTCGTCTTTCGGTGGCTCGGCGTTCTCCTCATCACGCGTGACCTTTCGGTCAGCGTTCGCGCCGGCAGCGGCGGCTGTGGCGACGCCACCCACCTTGGCGACGTCGGCGCCGGCCCCGGTGGGACCTGCCGCGTCGTCACCGCTCGAGAGCCCAAAGGCGACAAAGCCGAGCGTCGCCACCACCGCGGCACCGAGGCCGATCATCACGTTCTTGTTCATCGTCAACTCCAGTCGCCTAGACATTGGGCCTGCGCGTGCCCGGTCGCCTGATCGCGTCGGTCATGCCGTTCGAATCACGCGGGGTTTAGCAGCTAGACGTGCTTCTCAAGCAGGCTCGCGAGCTGGCTCTTGGGCCGCGCGCCGAGCACCTGCTCCACAACTTCGCCGCCCTTGAAGACCATCAGGGTCGGGATCGAGCTGATGTTGAACTTGCGTGCCAACTCGCCTTCCGCGTCCACGTCGATCTTGCCGATTTTTGCGCGACCCTCGAACTCTCCGGCCAGCTGCTCGACGATCGGCGCGACGGCGCGGCACGGTCCGCACCAGGTGGCCCAGAAGTCGACCAGCACGGGCAGGTCGGAGTTAGAGACCTCGGCCTCAAAGTTGGTGGTCGTCAGCGTCAACACGTTCTTGCCAGCCATAATGCTCTGCTCCTTGTCCGTTGCCCTTCGGCGTCCAATGAGGCGCATGCCTCTGCGTGAAAGGGTGCGCGAATATAGAGAGGCCCAACCCGAGGCGCAAGGCGTTCATTCCGAATCGGGTGGGTCATCCGCCCAGACCGTGGCCGAGACCGGGGCCCCAAGCGGGCACCTGCGTGATCGGCACGTGTACGGCGCCCTGGCTGTGCCTCGGCGCCCCGGGAATCACAAAGCGCTCGCCGGCCTCGATGCGGTCCTGCAGGTCGCGCATGGCGGTGGTGTCGTGCCCCTCGAGCCAGAAATCGGGGTCTATTTTCGGCAGCGTGACCGTTGGATCGCCCATCGAGGCGCGCAGGCTCGCGTCGGTGACGTCGAAGCCATACGTGAGCGTCTCGTGTTCGGAGTGTGCCGGGGTCCACGCCGTGGCGAGCCGAAGCGGTCCAAACTTCACGTGGATGAACAGCGCCTTGGAGAGCCACTGGGTGGCCCCCCAGAAGGTCCGCGCCCCGAAGCAGCGAAGCGCCAAGCCCTTGGTGAGCGCGCCGAGCCCGCGCAGGTCGACGTCCAGTAGACCGGCGGTGCGCAGCGCTGGACCGGCGGAGGCGAGATTGTGGCCAAACCAGACGCCGCGGGTCTGCATCGGGAGGGCGATATACATCGAGAGCGGCACCAAGCCGGCGTAACCATCTGGCACCTGAAACAGCTCGCGGGCGACGGGCCACAGCCGCTCGGCCGGGCAGGCGAGGCCGTAGATCGCGCCCGGAATCTCGGCGCAATCGTAGAAGACCCACTTCGGCATCGGCATACCTTCGGGGCCGAACGTGAGCCCGTCGAGACGATGCAGGAGATCGAGAAACGACGCGCTCTCGAGCTTGGTCGGGTCGATGACGGTCGCTGGCGAGGCGCCGAACGGCGACACGTCGAGCAGCGGGCGATTGAAAGGGGCTGCCACCACATACGGCGTCAGCTGCGTCAACAACGATGGATTGCGCACGGCGAATGGCAGCTGCATTAGCGGGCCTCCAGGGGCTTCGGCGCGCCGACCCTGTGGATGGGGATGCGGATCTGCGCGCCGTAGTATTGCGGCCGGCCGACGAGCTGAATGCAGGCACCCGCCTCGATCTCGGCCTGCAGCGCCATCAGCGCGTCGGCGTCATCCGGGTCGATCCAGCCGTTGGGGGCTTGCGCGATCGCGTGCACGTTTGGCCCGGCGAGCAGGGTCTCCAGGTGGACGTCTTGCAGATCGATGCGGAAACTCAGGGTGCGCGGCAGGCTGTGCGCTGGCGTGTAGGCCGTCACGAGCTCCAATGGGCCGAGATCGACGTACGTCGCGAGCTTGTGCGCGCGCCACTGTGTGGTGCCGTAGAGGGTACGAATCGGGAAGAGCTGCAGCCCCAGGGCGAGCGTCAGCTTCTGCAGCCCGGCCGGGGCGAACCCTGGCGACACCTGATTGATCGACTCCAACGAGTAGACGAGCCACGTGTCGGGCGTGGCTGACGCGGCGAAGCCAGCGAGCATCGGGATCGCGATGAGCTGGCTGACGGGCACCAAACCAGTGTACCCGGCGGGCACCTGCATCGCTTCGAGGCACCACGGCTCCAGCCGCGCGGCGCGAATGGCGAGACCGAAGAAACCGCCGGGCATCACGGCGCAGTCGTAGAACACCCACGAGGGCATGGGCATGCCGTTAGGGCCGAAGCAGAGCGTGTCGAGATGGCGCAACAGGCCGAGGAAATCAGCGTGTTCGCGCAGCTGCGGGTCGATGACGTTGGCGTCCGGGATGGACATGCCGCGGAGCTGCTTTGGCAGGCTCGGCGAGAACCCGCGGTGTGCGATGACGAAGGGCTCGCAACTGTCGAGGATCGGGGCGTAATTGTTCAGCATGGATCCAATCCGATGGCGCGTCAGGGGGCCCTTAGGGTCCGCTTCGGCGTGGGGAAGGTGAGATGTGCGACCAAGCCAGTCGGCAGCCACAGCGCTTCGAACTGGACCTTGCCCCGGGTCAGGCCCGGCAACTCGGCACCCTCACCAAGATAGAATCCCTGGTTCTCGTCGAGCATCCGCGCTTGATCCTGCGGCAGGTTCGCGCCAAGGCCAGTGCTGGCGAGCAGATCGGCGGAGGCGACAACCGCGGCGCCAGGATCGCCCGGCGCCCAGACCAGCCAGCCATCTTTCACGGCAGCGTCGACGGCCTGATCGGGTCGCGGTGGCGGCAGCAGGGCGGCAGCGGCGCCGTCTTGACCCGGTCGCACCTGCGCGGCGAGACGCCACGGTGTCGGACCGCCGCCGAGCTGCCAAACGGCGTGCCCGGTCAGCACGGTCCCGAGGCGAACGGCCGCGTCCTGCGCTGCGGCGCCGGCTGGACGCGACACGCCGACGCGATCGATGAGGGCGCGTGCCAGCGCGCTGCGCCGCAGCCAAGGACCGTGACGCCTCAGCGCGTCAGGACTGAACCGCAGGACGCCGCCCGCGACGGCGTCGCGGTCGAGGTGGCGCGATGCCGCCAGCGTGCCGACCGGGTCCAACAGGCTTTTGAGCCAAGCCACGCCGGGCTGACCAGCGCCGACGTGAAGATGCAGGTGCGTCTCGTGATTGCTGAGGTCGCGTCGTGCCGAGATTCCGGCATATTCGGCGTGTTTGCCGATCAGCTCAGCTGGGACGTGCCCCGCCAGCCAGCCCGCCGCGACGCGCTGCAAGGCCGCCGGCGCGAAGGCCATCTGCAGCGCGCCGCTGCCGACCCGCTCGATCGCCGATCGGACGACGACGTCCTCGCGCATCGGCGCGATCTGGGTCGCCTTCACCACGTCGTTGAGCCGTTGGTCGGCGTCTGCGCCCGGATCTGCCCACACCACGAGCGCGCGGCTCTCGCCCTGCAGGAGGGCGACCGCCGCCCGCCCCTCCGCGTCGGCGAGGCTGTAGGCGACGAACCCCTGCGCCGAGGCCCCGGGGGTCCAGCCCGCTGGATCGAGGCCCGCACGCCGCGCAGCGACGCGTTGCAGCGCGCTGACTCGGTCCACAGCGCCGGGGCGCAGGCCGACCGTCAGCGCGATGGCGCCGCGATAGCGACACAGCCCAAGACCGGCGCGCTGATCGAGGCCGCCACCGGCAAGATCAAGATCAGCCGCGAGCTGCCGCGCGTGGGTTTGCAGCGGCGCAACCAGGGCGGGCGGCAGGATGTGCCACGAGGCGACGTCAGCGATGGCGGCGCGCAGCTCGACCGGATCCTCGGCGATGAGCACCCAGTCACAGCCCTTCGGCAGCGCGTTGAGCACATCGGTGCCAGGGTCACCACGCCAAAGCAGAAAGGCGGAGACCAGCGCCGCGGTGGTGCTGAACAACACCAGCAGGAAGCCCAATGAGGCCGCAAATCCAACCTTTTTGGCGCTCACCTCGTCCCGGTCCGGCGGCGCGACGGCGGCGCTGGCTGGCCTGATCGCCGCAGCGCCAGTGCCTTGCGTGGGGCGGTCCTCGGGCGATTCGCTCATCTGGCCTCCCCGAGCGCCGCACCTCCACAGGGTCACGCGCGGTCACGCACAGCAGTTCACGCCGCACCACGGCACGGCAACACGGCACGGCAACGCAGGGGCGGAGATAGCTGAGCCCACGGCCCCTGGCAAGCTTGGCCACCACCTACCGATTGTTAGCGATGACGCAGTGCGCTATAAGGCGCCGGCCATGGCATACCGAGACTTCAACAAACCCGATCAGACCCCCAGCAAAACCGACCCCTCGGGGACCGGCGCGGGCCGCACCGTGGACACGCGTCTAGTCGGCGGCTCGATGGCGTTGCGCCGTGAGCACGGAACGGCGACGCAGTTGACGGGCACGTACCTGCACGATCCCATCTTCAACGATGCCGATCTTGTCGCGCTCAAAGCCTGGTGCGACCCGGCGGATCCCAGGCCGCTCGTCGTCGAGATCGGCTTTCAGCGGGCGCGGTTCGCTCGGGCTTTCTGCGAGGCGAACCCCGACGTGCGCTACCTCGGTTTTGAGATCCGGAAGAAGTTCTGCGAAGACGCCGACGCTTGGCTCGTGCGCGGTGGCGTGGTCAACGCGCGTCTCGCCCTGGTCGATGCGCGCGCGTGCCTGCCAATGGTGGTCCAGCCGGGCACCCTCGACACGTTGCTCGCCTTCTTCCCCGACCCGTGGTGGAAGTCGCGCCACATGAAGAAACGCCTCGTCTCAGGCGATTTTGTCGCGGAAGCGGCGGATTTGCTGAAGATTGGCGGCCAGCTGCTCGTGAAGACGGATGTGGAAGGCTACGCTGATTGGGCTGAAGCGGAGATGCGAAGTGACGCCCGTTTTGAGGTGGCCCGGCTCGACGATCCGGCAGCTGATCTGCCGCCTACCCAGCGCGAGCGCGCCTGTGGGCTGCATGGCCGACCCACCTGGGCGGTGCGTGCCGTGAGACTTATCGGAGGTTGAGATGGAGACGCTAGACTACGGATATCGCGTTTATTTCGGCGCCCTGCTCCTGCTCGTCGGCGGCGGCATCTTCGCTCGACTCATGTACGTCCGGATCCGCTTGCTGCTCGCTGGCCGGCCGGAGAAGCGCTGGGATCTGCTGGCCGAACGCGCTGGTCGCCTGATGAAGATCGCGATCGGGCAACGCAAGATGTTCAAGGAGCCCCTGTCCGGCGTGCTCCACGCGCTGACGTTCTGGGGCTTCTGCATCCTCGGCATCCGCGAGGTGGTCCTCTTCGCCAACCTGTTCGATCCAACCTTCGCGCTGCCCGGCTTCCTGCACAGCATCTATGACTTCAGCAAGGACATCACAGAGGTCGTCGTACTCGTCGCGATCGGTGGCTTCTTCTACATCCGCCTCGTCAAGCAGCCGGCGCGCATCCACTACAGCATCGAAGCGCTGGTGATCCTTGGTTTCATCGCCGGGATCATGGTCACGGACCTGCTCTACGACGGCCTCCACATCAGCAGCCAAGCCAAGGCAAACCGGGCGCAGGCGAGCGTCTACTTCGCCCAGATCGCGCACGCGCCGGTCGGGGCGGCGCTGGCCAGTCTGTTTCACAGCACCAACTTGTCGGCCACCACGCTGCACTGGCTCGGTGAGGTCAACTTCTGGCTCCACCTCGTGATCATCATCGTGTTTTTGAACCTGCTGCCCGTCTCCAAGCATTTCCACGTCATCACGGCGCTGCCGAACGTCTTCCTCAGCCGGCTTGAGCCCAAGGGCGCGCTGAGCCTGATCGACAACATCGAAGAGCGGATCATCGCAGGGGAAAACCTCGGCCTCGGACGTGTGGAGGACCTGTCGTGGAAGCAGACCATGGACCTGTACACCTGCACCGAATGTGGTCGCTGCGAGGTCAACTGCCCGGCCTGGAACACCGACAAGCCCTTGAATCCGGCCTTGATCATCAAAGATCTGCAGGCCCACCTCTACGATGAGGCGCCGCGAATTCTGGCGGGTGGGGCGGCGGTGGCGGTCGCAGAGGGCGAGGTGCCGCCGCTGATCGCCGGTGTGAACCCGGACGCGATCTGGGCGTGCACGACGTGTCGCTCCTGCTCGGAGCAGTGCCCGGTGATGATCGAGCACGTCGACAAGATCATCGACATGCGTCGCCACATGGTGCTGAACCTCAACCAGTTCCCGCCGGAGCTGAAGGTGACGCTGAACAACCTGGAGAACAAGTCGAATCCGTGGGGCATCTCGTCCGCCAAACGCGGCGCTTGGGCGAAAAAGCGCGATGATGTACCCGACCTGAAGACCAACCCGAACGCCGAGTGGCTGTACTTCGTTGGCTGCGCGGGCGCGTATGATGACCGCGCGAAGAAGGTCACCGAGGCGGTGGTGAAGATCCTCAACGCCGGCGGCGTCGACTTCGCTATCATCGGCAAGAAGGAGAAGTGCTCGGGCGATCCGGCCCGCCGGATGGGCCATGAGTACCTCTTTCAGGAGCAGGCGACGGCGAATATCGAGCAGATGAACGAAGCCGGCGTGAAGAAGGTCATCGCCTCGTGCCCGCACTGCTTCAACACCATCAAGAACGAGTACCCGCAGCTGGGCGGCCACTTTGAGGTGGTGCATCACACGCAGCTGATCTGGCGGCTCGTGCGCGAAGGGAAGCTCGATTTGAAGAGCGCGGCACGGATGAAGATCACGTTCCACGACAGCTGCTACCTCGGTCGCTACAACGACGAGTACGACGCGCCGCGCGAGGCGTTGAAGGCCGTGCCGGGCCTGGAGCTCGTCGAGATGGAGCGCAGCAAGCAGACCGGCATGTGCTGCGGGGCCGGCGGCGCGCGGATGTACATGGAAGAAAAGATCGGGACGCGGGTTAACCAGCTGCGTGTTGAGCAGGCGATGGAGACAAAACCGGAAGCCATCGTCGTCAGTTGTCCGTTCTGCCTCACCATGGTGAAGGACGGACTGCGCGAGAAGAACATCGAGGGAGTCGAGACTTTCGACATGGCGGAGGTGATCGCGGACGCCCTGGTGCTGGCCGCTCCCAAGCCAGAGGCGGCCGTCGAGACCCCAGCCGCTGAGCCCAGCGCCGTGCCCGCGGCGCCCAAAGACGACTAGGACCTCGGCCGGCCAGAGCGCAGGGACAAGCCAGATGACAGACCGAGCGAGGAAGGCTGGCGGCAAACGTGGGCGGCGGCTGCTGATCTTGGTGCCGCTTGTGCTGATCGGCGGGATCGCGGCGGCGGCGGTCGGCGTGTCGATGTACGGCGCTGGCGAGATTCAGACCCGGCTGCAGCGGGTCGCCCACAACGCTGGGCTGAAGCTGGAACACTCCGGCATCTCGGTGAGCCCGACGGGGACCGCGACCCTGACGGACCTGCGATTCGTGCGGGCAGACGGCACAGACCTGCTCCGCGTGGTCCGGGTAGAAGCGTCGCTCTCACCCATGAAGGCCCTCGCAGGCCATCGCCGACCCGAGCGCCTGAGCGTCGCCGGCTTGCGCCTGCACGTGAAGGTGGTGGACGGCCGACCCACGGAGCTGCTGAAGCTCGCTCAGGCAGCGCGACAAGCGCTCGGGCGGCGTTCGGTCGCCGTGGCCCCGGCGCAGAAGGCGACGGTGCGGACGGGCACAGCGATCAGCCTGACCGACGGTGAGATTCAGGTCGTCGTCAGCGGCAAGGGCGCGGAGCTGCTCCCGAAGGGACTGAAGTTGTCGGGGATGCGCATCGACGTCGACACCGCCAAAGGCCGCGGTGACGTCGCCGCGACGCTGACGGGCTCCGCGCAGGCCAAGCTGAGCGCCAAGCTGCTGCCGGCGGAGGGTGACAAACCAGCGCGTGTGGCGGCGCGCTTTGCGCCGGAGTTGCGTCTGCCGCTGCCCAAGATCGCCGGGATGCCGGCGATCGTCGACGCGGTTGTGCTCGCCGGCTTTGGCTACGACAGCGTGGATGGCGCCCGCGTCGAAGGGCTCGCGCTGCGCAAAGGCGAGGCCACAGTGGTGGCGATCGCGCGTGTGGGGTTGCTCGAGGGCGGCGATGGCGTCGCGGTCGGGCCGATTCACCTGCGCCTGCCGCAGTCCGAGCTGGTGAGGGCGATGGCGCCGCAGCGAAAAGGCCAGAAAACCAAGCCCAAAGGCGGGGTCGCCAAGACCAAAGGCCGCGCGTGGCCAGCCGCCGACACCGTCTGGCAGGTCGACGTGAAGCAAGTCACCGTGCGCCTCGGTGACGACGGCGGCGTGATCCTGCGCGCCACCGGCGGCGAGGCCGAGCTCCCAGGCGACCTAGGCCGCGCCTCGGCGGCGGGGGTGGAGGTCCACGCGGCGAAACGCGGTGGCTTGGCGGCGGTTCGGCTAGTGAAGCTGGATGCCCCGGTGCTGGCGCTGCGCTGGCGTGAGAGCGGGCTGCAGCAGCTGCCGGGCGGCGCGCGCGCCTACTGGGCCGTGGAGCGGCTGCGGGGCAACGGTGACCAACCGTCCGAGGGAGGCGCCACGGCCGCCACAGGTGAGGCAGGCGACGGCGGCAAGAGAGCTGACGGCGACGACGACGGCGACGACGACGACGACGACGACGACGCGGATACAGGCGGCCGGAAGAGGGGCGCGAAGGGCAAGCACACACGCAAGGGCAAGGGCAAGGGCAAGCGAGCCAAGCGGCGCACCAAGCGAGGCAAACGTGTCCCGGCCACCCAAGCGGCGATCGCGCCATTGCGGGCGTTGCACAAGCGCCTGACGCGTGCCGACGCGGCCGTACAAGCGCTTTTTGGCCGGCTGGATGGGCTCGCGGGCGCCGAGCTTCAGGTGACCAAGGCCCGAATCGACCTGCTGCTGCCGGCGGCGAGCCAGCCTTTTGGCGGGCTGCGGGACGGCACCGTGTCGCTGAGCCGACGCCTGACGGACGGCAGTCGCAGCCTGAGCGTGCGTGTCGAGCCCGTGCTCGCGGAGACGGGGTGGGGACCAGCGCGCTTCGAGCTGCAGGCGGCGCCGGGTGGTCACTTGGCCAAGGCGACCCTCAAGCTCGCCGGCGGCGGCTGGGCGCGGGCGCTGTCGACGATTGGCCAGGCCGCGAGCGTGCAGCGTGACGCCGATCTGAGCCTCGACCTGACCTTGAAGGCAGCCACGCCAGCCGAGGTCGCGCTGACGGGCAAAGTGACCGTGGCCCACGTCGGCGTGAACTGGTGGCGGATCGCGCCGCGCCCAATCGACGACTTCTCCTTCGGCGGGCAGGTGGACCTCACCGCTACAACCGAGCCTGCCCAGATGCAGCTGCGCCTGTCCTCACTCGATCTCGGCGGCGCCAAGCTCGACGTCACGCTCGAGGCGCTGGCGCTGAAGAAGCGGCCAGAGGTGCGTTTGCTGATTCAGGCGCCGCTGCAGGACTGCGGCAAGGTCGCCAAGGCGATCCCGGCGTCGCTCATCCCGACGATTGGCGCGATCGCCGCGGAGGGCCAGATCGCCGGCGAGTTCGACCTGCGCATCCCGCTCGACAATCCCTACAAAGGCAAGCTGAAGGCCTCACTGAACGACGACGCGTGCACGGTGACGCAGTTTGGCGAGCTCGACGTCACCGCGCTGGCGCGGCCCTTCAAACGGCCGGTGAACGAGAGCGGCACCATCCTGGAAGACCAGCTAATCGGGCCGCAGAGCGACGCTTGGGTGGCGCTGAACAAGCTGCCGCCGTGGGTGCCCTACGCCATGATCGCCACGGAAGACGCGGCGTTTTTTCACCACAAGGGCGTGCGACTCGGGCTGACGGCGCGCGCGATCAAGATGTGCCTCGACTTCGGGCGGTTTGTGTACGGCGGCTCGACGATCACGCAGCAGTTGGTGAAGAACATCTTCCTGACACGCGACAAGTACCTGGGTCGAAAGTTCGAGGAGCTGCTGATCGTCTGGCACATGGAGCGCAACCTCTTCGACGCCGAGACGGTGAAGGCGGCGAAGGACGATGAGCAGCCCATCAAGGACCGGATCCTCGAGATCTACATCAACGGCATCGAGTTCGCTCCGCATCTGTACGGTATTCAGCGCAGCGCGAAGCTGTACTTCGACAAGGACGCCGTCGATCTCACGCCCCTTGAGGCGGCGTTCCTGGCGGCGAACAAGCCGTGCCCCAAGTGTGGTCACAAGCGTTTTGAGCAGAAGAAGTGGACCCCGTGGTGGCAAACCCGAATGGTGGGGATCATGAACAAGATGCGGACCAACGGGATCATCACCGAGGCGCAGTTCGTGGCCGAGGCGCCCTACGTGCCCAGGTTTGTGGGGTGGCCGCAGGCGGTCAGGCCTGGGCCGACAGGCGGCGGCGACATCGGCGGGGATGAAGAGTAGCCGGCCGCCCAGCGCCTCCAGAGGGGCGACGCGCGCTGGCGCCGGACGCGCGGGGCTCGTGTTCGCCGCGGTCCTGGCGTTGCTGGGTGTGGCCCTGGCGAGCCGATGGCGCTGGGTCTGCGACGACGCCTTCATCTCGTTCCGCTACGCCAAGAACCTCGTCGATGGCCACGGCCTCGTCTTCAACTTTGGCCCCGGCGCAGACGTCGTCGAGGGGTACACCAACGCGCTCTGGACCGTCTGGATCGCGCTTGGGTTGGCCGTCGGTGTCACCCCGGAGCTGTGGTCGATCGTCTCGGGACTGGCGGCGTACGGCGCGCTCATCTTCATCCTCGCCCGCGGCGCCGCCTCGCCGTGGCTACCCCTCGCCGCTGGCCTCGTGGCGGTGAGCCGGCCGCTGCAGATCTGGGCCACTGGCGGGCTTGAGACCGCAGCAGACCTCGCCTTGTTGGTGTGGGGCTGGCACCTCGTCACGTCCAACCGCGACGACGACGCAACCCGGGCGCTGCCCAAGCGTCGCGCGGCGGTCGCCGGCGGTGTGATGGCCCTGGCGGTCATGACCCGACCCGACAGCCTGCTCATCGCCGCGATCACCGGGCTGACGGTGCTGCTGGGTGCCGGCAAGGCCGGTTTCAAGGGCCGCGTGCCTGCCTCCGCTGCGTTCGGGGGCGCGTTTCTGGCCCTGTGGCTGCCCTTCACGGCGTGGCGTGTCGTGACGTACGGCGACTTCTTTCCGAACACCTACTACGCCAAGTCCGCCCAGCTCTGGTGGCTCGATCAGGGCCTCGTGTACCTCGGCCTCTTCGTCCGAGAGCTGCCGCTCTTCGCCGTCGCGCCCGTGCTCGGTGGCGCGGCGCTGCTGATGGGTCGCGTAGCGCCCGAGCGGCGCGCGCGCCTCGCCTCCGCGTTGGCGATCGCGCTGGCGTTCACGCTCTACGTCGTCAAGGTCGGCGGCGGCTTCATGCACACCCGGCTGCTCCTGCCCGCCCTGCCCTTTGCGTGGGTGGTCCTCGAAGAGGCCGTCGTCGCGCTGCGGCCGCAGCGGGCGACGACGGCGGGCGCGCAAACGCGGCGTGACCGCCTCGTCGCGGGCCTGGCGCTCGCGCTCTGCTTGATCGTGGCGCTGGTGCCTCCCGCGCTTGGACCACAGGAGAGCGTGCGCGGCGTTGTCGACGAGCGCGCGCATTACGACCCCGTGCGAACCGCGCGTCTCGAGCGCGACGCGGCGGTCTTGCGCGGCTTTCTGGCCGGGTTGCCGGTGCGGGCCGCCTACATCGGTGGTCAAGCGCGGCTGGTGTATCGAACCGGCGTGCCGATCGCCGTCGAAGCGGAGACGGGGCTGACCGACGGTGTCATCGCGCACCAGCCCCTGACGCACCGCGGCCGCGTCGGGCACGAGAAGCACGCGCCGCGGTCCTACCTCGTCGAGACGCGGAGGCTGCATCTGGTATTTGGCGCGTTCGCGTTTCGCTACCTGGGGCTAGAGGGCTACGTGCCCAAGGTGGGTGTGCGACTCGGTCACACCACGGTGTTTTTGGTGACGTGGGACGCCCCCCTCATGGCGGAGCTGCAGCGCCGAGGCGCGAAGGTGCCGCCTTTCGAGCGTGAGGCTGCGAGCTTGCTGGCTGATTCGACGCGCATACCGGCGGCACAGCGTGCGCAAACACTGGCAAGTTTGCGCCGTTTTTGGGTTCGCTAGCGCCGCTGGTTTGGTGTAACTTGCGCCAGACCGCCCAGAGACAGTGGGGTTCGGCCCGAACGGGGCTGAATCACAGCTCGGGCTGCGCCGGAACTCCGACCTCGAAGCCATGGACCACGATGCGAACTCTAACAACGCTCCGCGCCCTCACGCTCATCTGCTGCACCCTGCTGGCGGCGAGTGCGGCGGCGACCGTCCCCACCACCACCACCGTCGAGGGCGTGCTCACCAGCGCAGGCGGCGGCAGCGCGGCGGACGGCACATACGCGCTCACGTTCTCGATCTACGCCTCCCAGGCCGCAAAAACAGCGGTTTGGCAGGAGGCCAAGGTCGCCATCGTGCTCAAGGGCGGGCGTTTCTCGCATGTGCTGGGCGTCACCAAGCCGCTGACACCCGCGACCCTCGCCGGTTTGACGACGCCGTGGCTGGGCATTCAGGTCGCCGCCGATCCCGAGCTGCCGCGCTCGCCGCTGCACGCGGTGCCCTACGCCTCGCTCGCCGCCCTCGCTGAAGGGCTGTCGTGCACCGGTTGCGTGAGCGGCGCGGCCCTCGCCGGCGGCGTCACCTCGGCCAAGGTCGCCTTCAACTACGCGGGCTCCCAAACCAAGGGCGGCGCGGCGACGGATTTGGCCTGCACAGGCTGCGTCTCGGTCGCAGAGCTGAAGTTTGACGGTAACGTGGACCTCGGCAGCTTCAGCGTGAAGGCCAAGAACGGCACGTTTACGGGCGACCTGGCGGCGAGCACAGTCACGGCCACCAGCTTCATCGGCGATGGCTCGAAGCTCAGCGGCATCAAGGTCCCCGGCGGCGTCTGCAGCAAGGCTGGCGAGGTGGTCAAGGGCATCAACGGCGACGGCACGCTGCAGTGCGTGAAGGCGATGGATCCGACCGCGCTGCCGAGCGACGGGCTCAACGAGATCTCCAACAATCTGCTGACCAATCAGTTCGTCGACGTCATCGAGACGCAGATGAAGAACATCCCGATCCCAGACAAGCAGGGCAAGGAGGCTGTGAGCAACATCGCCGTGCCGGATTTGGGCAAGGTGCAGGCGATCTCTGTCAGCGTTAGCGTTGAGAATACGGACTTGAGCGGCGTCGCCATCACCGTGCTGCCGCCGGACGACAAGAAGGTCGGCTGGGTGCTGTGCGACCCGTGTGGCAAGAAAGACGAGAAGATCTTCAACCAGACCTACAGCCCGACGGCTAAGCCCAAAAGCGGCGACATCGGCGCGTGGGTCGGCAAGAACGCCCAGGGTTTGTGGAACCTCAAGGTGTTGGACTCGGAGTTCTGTGTGAAGCAGGCGGCCGGCAACGCCAAGTACTGCGACCTGACGACCAAGACCGACGGCTGGATTACGACCTGGAGCATCAAGCTCAGCACGGAGAGCACGAAGAAGGTCGCGGCGAACGGCGTGTTGGAGGCCAAGAACGGTCTCCGATTGCAGGTCGCCGCGAAGCCGCCGGTGACGTGTGACGGCACCAACCTCGGCTACCTCTACTACAACAGCGTCGACAAGAACCTGTACGTCTGCGACGGCAAGAAGTTCGACATCACCGTGCAGGCCCCGCTCGGTAGCGAGAACAAGCCCGCGCCAAGCTGCCAGACCATCCTGACGGCCGGCGAGAGCAAGGGCAGCGGGGTCTACTGGATCGATCCAGACAGCACCATCGGGCCGATCGCGAAGTTCCAGGCCTGGTGCGACATGGTGCACGACGGCGGCGGCTGGATGCTGGTGTGGAACCTCGACACGAGCGACGCCACGATGCGCTCGTACGCCGACACGACGTTCTGGCTGGGGGACAGCGGCGTGGGTGCCGTCACGAGCGCGCTCACGTCGGACTACAAGAACAAGGGCGCGTTCAGCGGCATGCCTGTCAACGAGCTGCTCGTCGTCGCGCACGAGGAGGGCAAGGACTACAAGGGTAAGGAGACGTGGGCGCGCTTCACCGTGAACAGCACGTACAAGGGCAAATCGGTCAGCGCCATCATGGCGTCGGGCGCCAACCAGACCGTCGCCGCGGTGACGGCTCGCACAGGCGCGGTCGCCAAGAACGCCTACACACGCAACGCGGGTGACGTGTTCATCGACCACGGCCTACCGCTGATCGTCAACTCGACCGGCAGCGGCGGCAGCGACGCGAAGAACAACGTTCGATTCGGCACGGACTTCAAGCCGCTGTGTGGTCAGGTCAACTGCAACGGCCACAATGTGCAGGGCGGCTACGGCGGCTACCACATCCGTCCGACGAGCGGCAATTACCCGCTCACGTACGAGGCGATGCCATCGTTCGGCTATCACCCCGGCCCGATGGGCTTTGGCAGCAACTTCGTGAACAACAACGGCTGCGGCAACTCGGTGTGGTCCAACAAGTGCAGCCCAGAGTCGGCGATCTTGCACGTGGACTTCGGCATCTTCGTGCGCTAGCCGCAGGTCGCCTAGCTTGGATGATCGTGGTCGTGGGCGGCGAGCTGCGCGGCGGTCGCGGCGGTCTGATTCGCCGCTTTCCAGTCTTCGTAGGGCATGCCGTACACGACCGCGCGGGCAGCGGCCTTGTCGAGCGTGACGCCCTCCGATTGCGCCGCTTCGCCTAGCCAGGTGGACAGGCAATTCCGACAGAAGCCGGCGAGGTTCATCAGGTCGATGTTCTGCACGTCGCTGCGCTGGTCCAGATGGGCGAGCATGCGGCGAAAGGCAGCGGCCTCAATGCGGGTCTGCGCTGCGGAATCCAGGTCGTTGTAGGCCATGACTTTGCTCCAAGGGCTGAGCTACGGCGGGCAAAAGGCGCGCCATAACGATTGCGGTGAGGATTGGGTGGCGGTTGGCGACCTGCTAGGCGCGCCGCGTTCGTGTCGCTACTATGTCGCCAGCCAGCTACCCACGGCAACGGTAGCTTCGACTGCGATGTCGTGCGTGCCCCCGCGTGCGACGCCGCGCTACCACGGCTCGCTTCTCTGGAGGACTCGCTCATGTCGACAGGACTCGTAATCGCGCTGGCCATCATAGCCATGGCCGTCATCTTCCTCACGACGCTCTACAACCGGTTGGTGACGCTGCGGAACCGTTTCAAGAACGCGTTCAGCCAGATCGATGTGCAGCTGAAACGTCGGTACGACCTCATTCCGAACCTAGTGGACACCGCGAAGGGCTATCTGGCTCACGAGCGTGAGACGCTCGAAGCGGTCGTCAAGGCCCGGAATATCGCGGTTGGAGCGGAGCAGAAGGCGGCGCTCGACCCGAGCGACAGCGGCGCGATGAGTCAGCTTATGGGGGCCGAGTCGGCGCTGGGTGGCGCGCTGAGTCGCTTGATGGTGACCGTAGAGGCGCACCCAGAGCTCAAGGCCGATCGCACCATGAGCGAGCTGACTGAAGAGCTGCGGAGCACCGAGAATCGGATCGCGTTTGCGCGGCAGGCGTACAACGACGCGGTGACGGGATTCAACACGGAACGCGAGAAGTTTCCGACCGTCGCGCTGGCCGGCGCGCTCGGATTTACGGGCGCGGCGCTGTTTGAGATCCTCGACGCGACGGAGCGAACGGCGCCGAAGACCGGTTTTACGAGCTAGCTGGGCGCGGAGCCGCCGATGGACTTCTACGAGCAACAGGACAAAGCCCGCCGGACGACGGCGCGACTCGTGGCCCTGCTCTGCGTGGCGCTGGTGCTGCTCGTGGCCGCGATCTACGCGGTCGCGCTCGGCGCCGAAGTCCTGTTTCTGCGACGTCACCAACAGCTCCTCGTGTCGTGGTGGCAGCCCTCGCTGCTGGCCTGGGTAGTGGGCTGCACAGCGGTGGTGGTGGGGTACGGGAGCTGGTCCAAGCTGCGCGCGCTGGACGCGGGCGGCGGCTCCGTCGCGCTGATGCTCGGTGGCCGCCAAGTGATCACAAGCCGGCCTGGAACGACGGCGGCAGAACGCCAGCTCATGAACGTCGTGGAAGAGATGGCGATCGCGTCGGGGATGGCCACGCCTTTCGTGTTTGTGCTCGACCGGGAACCAGGCATCAACGCCTGTGCGGCCGGTTATACGCCCCAAGACGCGGCTATCGTGGTGACCCACGGCGCGCTGCACCTGCTCTCGCGGGCGGAGATGCAGGGGGTGATCGCGCACGAGTTCAGCCACCTGCTCAACGGCGACACACGGCTCAACACCCGGCTGATCGGGCTATTACACGGGCTGTTGGCGGTGGGCATCGTCGGGCGAACGCTGCTGCGTGCCGGCGTGGGTGGTCGACGCAGCGGCGCCACTGGGCGAGGCGGCGGGGCCTGGCCGCTCGCCCTGGCCGGCGTGCTGCTGTGGCTGCTTGGTTGGATGGGCCTGTTGGCGGGCAAGCTGATTCGCGCCGCCGTGTCGCGTCAGCGCGAGGTGCTCGCGGATGCTTCGGCGGTGCAGTTCACCCGCGACAAGCTCGGCCTCGCCGGCGCGTTGAAGAAGATCGGCGGCGCAGCGCACGGCTCTTGGGTGGAGAATCCAGAGGTCGAGGAGCTCGCCCACCTGTTTTTCAGCGCTACAGCGGAGCCGTCGTGGTTCGCCCGCCTGTTGGCGACGCACCCGCCGTTGATGCTGCGGATCAAGCGCCTTGACGCAAGCTTCGACGGACGGTGGCCTGTGGTACGAGCGCCGCCCGTTGTCGATCGTGTCGTCGGGGAACAGGTGGCCCAGAGTTTGGACTCAACTATGGCCCTGGCGCTCGACCCCACACTGGATCAGGCGCGCGCTCGGACGCAGCCGCCGGACGAGGCGATGTCGACGACGACGACGGCTGCGACCACGCTTGGCCAGCCACTCCTGGTGGGTCTGGGCGAGGCGCGCCACGCCACGCCACGCCGGATCCTCCCGGCGGTCGACATCACAGCCGCGGTCGGCAGCCCAGCGCCCGCGCATCTGGCGTGGAGTCAGACGTTGCTGGCGTCGATCCCCACGCCGCTGCGCGACGCAGTCCACGACCCGTTTGACGCCGTCGCGGTCGTGCAGGCTATGTTACTCGATGGCGACGCGGCGGTGCGGCGTTCGCAGCTCACGACGATCGCCGAGTTGAGTTCGGGGCCGCTGGCCGAGGCCTCGCTCCGCTACCGCGTCGACATCGAGGCCCTGGACTTGCGCCTTCGACTGCCGCTGGTGGAGCTCGCGATACCGACCTTGCGGCGGCTGAGCCCGCCCCAGCAAGCCACGCTTGCGCGCGTGGTGCAGGCGCTCTCGGACGCGGATCGGCGGCGGTCGGTCTTCGAATATGCGCTCGGGCGGCTGTTGCTGCGACGCATGGTCGACCACGTCGGGGGCGGCCGCACGCCAACGGCGCAGCTCTTGTCGCTGCGCGCGGTGGGGCCGGCCGCGAGCGTCGTGTTATCGGCGTTGGCCCATGTCGGACATCCGGGTGACGACGAGGCCACCGCGCTGGCCTTTTCGCACGCAACGGCGTCGCTGCCCTCGGCCTGGCGAGGCCACATGACGCAGCAGAGCGAGGCGTCGTGCACTTTTGGCGCGGTGGACGCTGCCCTGGATCGCTTGGAGACGGCCGTGCCAGTGGCGAAGAAGCGGTTTCTCGACGCCGCCGCGCACTGCGTCATGGCCGATGGCCGCGTCACGCTCGCGGAGGGCGAGCTGCTGCGTGGCGTGGCGGACGCGTTGGGCTGTCCGCTGCCGCCCTTCTTGCCGACGCTCAGCGAACCGGCCCAGAGCGACGCTGCATGAGGCCGCGGCGCTTGAGCGGACTAGGCGGCGATGCGCGTGCGCCAGGCTGCGGCGGCGGCGAGGCCACGGCGCTCCAGACCCGGCACAATCACATCCGTGATGGTGTCGTAGAACAGACGCCGGGCCTCGTCGCCATCGCAGACGCCGACCGACGCCGCGGCCGCCGATTGCGCGGCGCCCGCAGGCAGCTCTCGCAGCTCGTGGGCCTCAAGGTGGCCGAACGCGAGCCGCAGCCACCCGCTGAGCCGGGCCTGCCGGGCCGATCCCATCTTCGGCGTCAACTCGTCAAGCAGCCGCCAGCCAAAACGTGCGTGCCCCACCTCGTCGGCCAAGATCTCGCGTAACGTCCGCTCCAGCCCCGCAGGTCCGCTCTCCATACGCTCGCTGCTGATCAGCGCCACCGCCACCGTCTCGCTCAGGCACGACACGCTCAACACGTTGCGCAGCAGCGCCTCCAGGGCGTCCGTCTCGCGATGTGCCGGCACCGCAGGCAGCGTCGGCAGCTCGGCGCGGGCCTCGCCGCCGAGGGCGACCACCGCCGCGGCACACTGGGCGCCATGGCGGTATTCATCGGCCTCAAATCGGGCCAGCCGATCTCGCCAAGCGCCGCTGAGCCCCGCGTCCACGGCCTGCGCGCGCAGCTCGCGAAAGATCCGCGCAGACACCCACTCATTCACCATGCGGCCCTGCCAGGTCACGATGGCGCTGCGTCGGTCAAAGTTCGAGAGGTGGGCCGCGTCAGTCAACTGCAACGGCCGGCGGCGCGCGTCCTCGCGCAGGTCCAGGATTTGGGCGCTCATGCGGTCACCTCGTCCGTGAGCCCATGAATCAGGGCCGCCATCCACGCTTCATCAACCTCGGGCGGCGCGGGAGGGCCCCACGCCATGCAGCCCTTGTTCCAGTCCCAGCCATTGGCTTGGCAGCAGCGGGAGTACGACTCCCAGCCCGCTTCCTGGCGGCAGACGCTTCCGGTGGTGACGACCTGCGCCGGACCAGCGTCAGCCGTCGCATCCGACTGCGATCCCGCATCGGCCCCGCCGCCACTGTCCGCTGCGCCACTGTCCGCCGCGCCACTGTCCGCCGCGCCGCCGCTGTCCGGCGTCGCAGCTGCGCCCGCGTCGTCAAACGCCGCCGTGTCCGCGCCCGATGACGCGTCCGCCGCGCGGCTGGCGAGCGTCGAGATGGGTCGCTGGGTGCGACCGGCGTCAGCGCCTCCGACGCCGTCCAGGCCACCCTGGCCGTCGTTTGCGGTCGCATCAGAGAGGTGTGCGGCGCTCGTCACGGGCTCATCGACCGTGACGCAGCCAGCCGCGGCTCCGACAGCGACGGCGGCAGCCGCACGCAGCGCGCGCCGCCGGATCTCGGGCCTGAGGAGGCGGGGGCGCAGTCGGACGGGGACGTTGTGGATGATGTCTCGCATGGGGCACTCCTGGGGTCGCGCGCACTATCGCGCCTTGGAGACCCACTGTGCTTGTCTCCTGCGATGTTGTGAATCAGTATGATCAAGACACGAGTATACTGATTTGACGTACGCTCCACACAGGACGCACCATGGATCTCGACAGCCTGACCTGCTTCTCTGCCGCTGCACGGCACCTCTCGTTTCGCCGCGCCGCGAAGGAGGTGCACCTGTCTCCTGCCGCCTTCAGCGACCGTATCGCGCGCCTGGAAGCGCAACTAGACGCCCGGCTCTTCGATCGCACGACGCGCCGGGTCGCGCTGACGCCGGCAGGGGAGCGGCTGGTTCCCGCGGCGCGCCAGCTGCTCGCTAGCGCCGCGGATTTGCCGGCCCTGGTGCGTGACGACGGCCGCACGCCGGCGTTGACGCTGACGCTCGGCACGCGCCACGAGCTCGGGCTGAGTTGGCTGCTGCCCGCATTGGAGGCGCTCGACACCCCCCACCGCACGGTGCATCTGCGGTTCTCCGACAGCCACGCGCTGCTCGACGCGCTGCGCGCCGGCTTGGTCGACGCGGTCGTGACCAGCTTCCGACTGACGACGCCGGGCCTGGCCTACGCCACGCTGCACGCCGAGCGATACGCCTTTGTCGCGGCGCCTGCGCTGGTCGCCGTCAGCCCGCTGACCGGTCCGAAAGAGAGCGCGGCCCACACGCTGATCGACGCACACGCCGACTTGCCGCTGTTTCGCTACCTGCTCGATGCCTGCGCGGGACCAGCGGCCTGGACGTTTGGCGAGACCCGTTGGGTCGGCACGATCGCCGCGATTCGACAGCTGGTCGTCGCCGGTCGCGGCGTGGCCGTGCTGCCGCTGTACTACGTGCAGGCTGACCTAGACGCCGGCAGCCTCGTGCAGCTCATGGCCGACGTGGAGCCGGTGCAGGATTGGTTTCGCTTGGTGTGGCGCCGCGACAGCCCGCGGGATGCGGCCCTACAGACCCTCGCCGCCGAGCTGCGTGGCATGCCGTTGATGTGAGGCGCGGGCGCACCCCATACTTGCAGACCGGCGCCGATGGCGGCGCCGTTTGTCATGGCGGCCGTGAACACCCGCGTCGTGCGGCGCAGCAACGCCCTCCTGGCGCTGCGAGGCGAGGCCTACGGCGAGACGTTTGCCTACACAGAGTGCATGGAGACGGCGCGAAAGAGCGCGGCGTGGGCGGCGTATCTCGGCATGGGCGCGGTGAGCGGCGTTCTGCAAAGCGCCGTGGGTCGCAAACCGCTGCGTCGATTTGGTCCGCCTCCTGGGAGTGGCCCAACCGAGGCCCAGATGGACAAGGGCTGGTTTCGCGCGCGATGCCTGGGCGTGGCGGGCGACGGCACGAAGGCGCTCGCGACGGTGACTAGCGAAGGCGACGCCGGCGATCGCAGCACGGTGCGGCCTCGATGTAGAGTAGCCCCGGGTCGTTGCCTCCCCGGGGCCCTCACCAGAACCGGACTAG
>ERZ889078.884-NODE-884-length-25567-cov-15.506389_pt1 | contig 25567 bp, 19 predicted proteins | sample MGYA00521266_ERZ889078 | MGnify/ENA primary metagenome ERZ889078 (study PRJEB32303, sample SAMEA104408618) | aquatic metagenome | biome: Brackish water; feature: Pelagic; material: water | place: Baltic Sea | collected 2014-06-16T06:34:00 | depth 76,534 m ...
TTAGAGAAGTTTATAAAATTTCTAAAGTTGGAAACATTGCAGGTTGTATGGTTGTGAGTGGTAAAATACTACGATCTTCTAAAATTAGAATTATTAGAGATAGTGTGGTAATTCATTCAGGTGAATTAACAGCTCTAAAACGTTTTAAAGATGACGCTAAGGAAGTAACAAAAGGATTTGATTGTGGTATTCAAATTAAAAACTTTAATGATATAGAAGTTGGCGATGTAATTGAAGCGTATCATGAAGTTGAAATTAAAAAGAAATTGAAAAGAAACTAATGTTAATTAGTAACCATAAAAAAAGCGTGCAACTGCACGCTTTTTTTATGGTTTAAACTAAAATTATATTTTATCTTCTAAAACAATAGCTCCAGAAAATTTATCTTTAATAATATTTAAGACCCTATCTGCTTCTAAGCGTGTGCTAAACTCACCAACCTGAGTCTTCCATTCAGGGGATTTATAAATTATTTTGGTTGTGTATTCAGGGTAAGCAGCATTGAAATTTTGCTTTATTCGGTATGCTTGTGTCTCATTTCCATTGTATAATTGTATCTTAAATACGATTGAGTTTTTATTTTTTTTATTAAAATCTCTTTTTTGCTCAATTAAATTGTTAATTTTTTCAGTTTCATTTTGCGCGTATGAATTTGCAACATTTAATAAAAAGGCTAAAAAAGCAGTAAATAATAATTTTTTTCGTGAAATAATCATATAATTTTAATTTTTCTTCAAATTTATAGTTTTTCCTTTAAATTTATATTAATCTAAAGGTTATTTAGAATGAATATAAATTACATTTAACACAATTATAACATTTTGAGGTTTGTATATAAATGCTACTTTTGTGAAATCCTTTAAAAAATGACTTAAGTCATATATTTTTAAATGAAAAAATTGTACCAAACAAGAAAAAATATTTTTTTTAAGTATGAAAAGTGTTAAATTACACAGTCAATTATCAAGATTAGTCGTTAATAGTCTTGTCTTCCTTTTACTATTTTCACTTAATTTATCAGCTCAAGAAGGTGATGCGGCTAATGGAGAAAAGCTATTTAAGTCCACTTGTGCAGCTTGCCATAAATTAGATGCAAAATTAGTAGGGCCAGCTTTAAAAGGTGTTACAGAAAGAAGAGAACAGGATTGGTTAATTTCTTGGATTAAAGATAGTCCAGGAATGATTAAATCAGGAGACAAATTAGCAATTCAAGTTTTCGAAGAGAACAATAAATTGCCAATGACGCAAAACCCTCAATTATCTGATCAGGATATTATTGATATTTTAGAGTACACAAAAGGTGAACCAATTGCTTCTAAAAGTGAATCTGTAGCTCAGGAAGTAGACCCAGGAGTTGAACGTGGGAAGAAAATTTTCAAAACAAATTGTGCGGCTTGTCACAAATTGGAAGGGAAATTAATTGGCCCTCCATTATTAAAAATTGAGGATAAATATGATGCCGCTTGGTTAAAACTTTGGATTAAAGACAATGCAGCGTTAATTGCTTCAGGTGATAAATTAGCAAAAACTGCTTCTGAATATTCTCCAATTGCAATGACTCCATTTCCTCAACTTTCTGACGAAGATTTAGATGACTTATTAAAATATTTAGCAGTTGGTGATGTGAAAGAAGTTGCTGCTTCAACGGCTACATCAGCTAAAGATGAAGAAATTTTTAATAAACCCGGTTTTGGTGTTTGGCCAACTTTGGCGCTTACAATATTAGCATTTTTAATACTTGTAATTATTGTTTCTTTAACAATTAATAAAAAAGTAGTTGAAGGAGAGGAATCTACAGGGAATATGTTGAAAACATTATTTTTCAACCCTTTCTTACGTTTCTTAGCAATATTATTTTTCTTATTATTAGGAGCTTGGTTGTTGTTTGGATGGTTAATGCAAATTGATTTAAATGAAGGGTATCAACCAATTCAACCAATTGCATTTTCTCACACAGTACACGCTGGTGATAATAAAATAGATTGTCAATATTGTCACTCTTCGGCAAAAAATAGTAAAACTTCAGGTATTCCATCTGCTAATGTTTGCATGAATTGCCATAAAACTATTACAGAATACAAAGGTGAATTATTTGATGGTCATACTAAAGAGGATTTAGATAATGAAATTCAAAAAATATACAATGCTGTAGGTTGGGATAAGGAAAATCTGAAATTTATTGAAGGTGCAGTTGAAAAACCGATTGAATGGGTTAGAATTCACAATTTAGCAGACTTTGCATACTATAATCACTCGCAGCACGTAACTGTTGCAGGTATTACTTGTCAAAAATGTCACGGACCTGTCGAAACAATGCACGAGGTAAAACAGTTTTCTCCACTTACTATGGCTTGGTGTATAGATTGCCACAGAACTACAGAAGTTGACTTAACACAAAATGGGTATTATAAAAATATCCACGATCAGTTAGCCAATAAGTACGGTGTAGAAAAAGTGACTGAAGCTCAAATGGGAGGTTTAGAATGTGGTAAATGTCACTATTAATAATAATTACAAAGTAAATAACAAGATATAAAATGGCATCAAACAAAAAATACTGGAAAAGTGTTGAAGAGCTAAAAGAAAACAGTTCTATTGTTGATACGTTAAGACAAAACGAGTTTGTTGAAGAAATTCCAACGGATGTATTTTTAGGAGATAAACAAAACCTAGAAGCTTCATCAACAACACGTAGAGACTTTTTAAAGTATGTAGGATTTACAACAGCGGCGGCTTCATTAGCAGCTTGTGAAGGTCCTGTAGTAAAATCAATTCCTTATGTAATTAAACCAGATGATATTATTCCTGGTGTTGCTGAATATTATGCAACTACAATGGCTGATGGTTTTGATTTTGCAAATGTATTGGTAAAAGTTAGAGAAGGACGTCCAATTAAAATTGAACCAAACAAAGAAGCAAACGGAACCACAAATGCACGTGTGCAAGCTTCTGTATTATCATTATATGATAGTCTACGTTTGAAATCACCTAAAGCAAATGGTACTGAAATTTCTTGGGCTGATGCTGATTTGCAAATAATTTCAAAATTAAATGAAGTTAAAGAATCAGGATTGCCAATTGCAGTTTTAACAGGAACTTGCGCTAGTCCATCTTCTAAAACGTTAATTAGTAAATTAGGTGAAACTTTCGGAATCGTTAATCATGTAATATATGATGCAGTTTCTGAATCTGCAGCCTTAGATGCTTTTGAAGCTATGTACGGTTCAAGAGCTTTACCTGATTATCATTTAGAAAAAGCAGAGGTTATTGTTTCTATTGGAGCAGATTTCTTAGGAGATTGGCAAGGTGGAGGTTTTGATGCTGGTTATGCAAAAGGACGTGTGCCAAAACAAGGAAAAATGTCTCACCATATTCAGATTGAATCAAATATGACGTTGTCAGGTGCAAATGCCGATAAACGTTTAATGGTAAAACCATCTGAACAAAACTTAGCACTTATTAAATTATACCAAGCTGTAGTTAAGGGAATATCAACAAGAGAAGCTAGTCCTTTAAATGATGCTATTCAAAAAGCGGCAGCTCAAATTAAAAAGGCAGGTAGCAAAGCAGTTGTTATTACAGGGATTCAAGATAAAAATGCACAATTATTAGCTTTAGCAATTAATAACGCTATTAATAGTGAAGTAATTGATATAGTTGTTACTAAAAATGTTAGAAAAGGAAACGATGCTGATGTTGCTCAATTAATAACCGATATGAATGCAGGTAAAATTGGAGCAGTTATAATTAACAATTCAAATCCTATTTATTCATTGCCTAATTCAACAGAATTTGTTGAAGGGTTGAAAAAAGTAAAATTATCAGTTGCATTTACTATGCAAGATAATGAAACAGCAAATGCTGTTCAATACGCATTAGCAACTCCACATTATTTAGAATCTTGGGGAGATGTTGTTATTAAAAAAGGACAATATAGCTTAATGCAACCTACAATTAAACCATTGTTTAATACACGTCAATTTCAAGATGCTTTACTAACTTGGACAGGTAGCACAGCTACTTATTATGATTTTCTTAAAGAAACTTGGAATACGGATGTATTAAATGGTACTTCTTGGAATCAAGCATTACACGATGGCGTTTTTTCATCAGAAGTTGCAGGGGAAGTTTCTGCTTTAGAAGTTGATGTTGATGCTGCTGGTTCAGAATTAGCAAAAGTAAAAGGAAGTGATTTTGAATTAGCTTTATACACTAAAGTTGGTTTAGGAGATGGTCAAATGGCTAATAATCCTTGGTTACAAGAATTCCCAGATCCAATTACAAGAACTTCTTGGGACAATTACTTAACAATTTCAAAAGCGGATGCTGAAGCAATTGGTGTAGTAAATTATAACGTTGCTAACGGAGCTTTAAATGGTAGTTTAGTTGAATTAACTGTAAATGGAGTTAGCGAAACGTTACCCGTGTTTATCCAACCAGGTCAAGCAAAAGGTTCTTTAGGTTTGGCGTTAGGTTACGGGCGTACTCAAGGTTTAAAAGATGAAATGAAAACAGGTAAGAATGGGTACCAATTCTATAAAAACTTTAATAATTTCCAAGCCAATGTTACTTTAAAAGTAGTTGAAGGTGAGCATGAATTTGCTTGTGTGCAACTTCATAATACCTTAATGGGTAGAGGCGATATTATTAAAGAAACTACATTAGATACTTACAACGATCAATCATTAGATTCAAGAAAAACATGGAATAAAGTTCCTGTTGTTTCTTTAGATCATAATGAAGTTGAAGCATCAACAGTTGATTTATGGGAATCTTTTGATAGAACTGTTGGGCATCATTTTAATCTTTCAATAGATTTAAATGCTTGTACAGGTTGTGGAGCTTGTGTTATTGCATGTCATGCTGAAAACAATGTTCCTGTTGTTGGAAAAGATGAAATTAGACGTTCAAGAGATATGCACTGGTTGCGTATTGACCGTTACTATTCTCATGAAGAAGATTTTGCAGGTGATGTAGAAACAAAAGAAAATGGAACTGGAGTTCTTGGGTATAAAAATACAATGTCTGATTTAGAAGACCCATCTGAAAATCCTTCAGTAGCTTTTCAACCAGTAATGTGTCAACACTGTAATCACGCACCTTGTGAAACAGTTTGTCCAGTAGCAGCAACTTCTCACGGTCGTCAAGGTCAAAACCAAATGGCTTATAATAGATGTGTTGGAACGCGTTACTGTGCAAATAACTGTCCTTATAAAGTACGTAGATTTAACTGGTTTGAATACCCGGAAAATGATAATTTTGACTATAATATGAATGATGATTTAGGTAAAATGGTGTTAAACCCAGATGTTACTGTTCGTTCACGTGGTGTTATGGAAAAATGTTCAATGTGTATTCAAATGACTCAGGCAACTATCTTAAAAGCGAAGAAAGAAGGCAGACCAGTAAATACAAATGAATTTGAAACAGCTTGTTCTAATGCTTGTAGCACTAATGCTATGGTATTTGGAGATATCAACCATAAAGAAGATACAGTAACAAGTTTAACAGAAGATAAAAGAGCTTATCATTTATTAGAGCATATTGGTACAAAACCAAACGTGGTTTATCATGTAAAAGTTAGGAATACTCAAGAAGCATAGAAAGAATATTAATAGATTATAATTAAATAAGAATTATGTCGTCTCATTACGAAGCACCTATAAGAAGACCTTTAATCGATGGAAATAAAAGCTACCACGATATTACTGTTGAAGTAGCCGCTCCTGTAGAAGGTAAAGCCAATAAATTATGGTGGACAGCTTTTACAATTGCACTTTTAGCATTCCTTTGGGGTGTTGGGTCAATTATATACACCATCGGAACCGGAATTGGAGTTTGGGGATTAAATAAAACAGTAGGTTGGGCCTGGGATATTACCAACTTTGTATGGTGGGTAGGTATTGGTCATGCTGGTACACTTATTTCAGCCGTACTTTTATTATTCCGCCAAAAATGGAGAATGGGTATTAACCGTTCAGCAGAAGCAATGACTATTTTTTCTGTTGTTCAAGCAGGTTTATTCCCAGTAATTCACATGGGACGTGTTTGGAATGCACATTTTGTATTGCCAATTCCAAATCAATTTGGTACACTTTGGACCAATTTTAACTCACCATTATTATGGGACGTTTTTGCAATTTCAACGTATTTATCAGTTTCATTAGTATTTTGGTGGACAGGTTTATTACCAGATTTTGCAATGTTACGTGATAGAGCAGTAAGACCGTTTCAAAAGAAAATATACAGCTTATTAAGTTTTGGATGGAGCGGTAGAGCTAAAGACTGGCAACGTTTTGAAGAGGTTTCATTAGTGTTAGCAGGTTTAGCAACACCATTAGTACTTTCAGTACATACAATTGTATCTTTTGATTTTGCTACTTCAGTAATTCCAGGATGGCATACCACAATTTTCCCTCCTTATTTTGTTGCAGGAGCTGTATTTTCTGGATTTGCAATGGTAAACACCTTGCTTATTATTATGAGAAAAGTTTCAAACTTAGAAGCTTACATTACAAAACAACACATAGAATTAATGAACATTGTAATAATGATTACAGGTTCAATAGTTGGTTGTGCTTATATTACTGAGTTATTTATTGCTTGGTATTCAGGTGTTGAATACGAACAATATGCATTTTTAAATAGAGCAACCGGACCTTATTGGTGGGCTTATTTATTAATGATGAGTTGTAATGTGCTTTCACCACAATTTATGTGGTTTAAAAGATTAAGATCAAGTATAATGTTCTCATTCTTTATTTCAATAGTTGTTAATATTGGAATGTGGTTTGAAAGATTTGTGATTATTGTAACTTCTTTACATAGAGATTATTTACCATCATCTTGGACCATGTTCTCACCAACTTTTGTTGATATTGGAATTTATGTTGGAACTATTGGTTTCTTCTTTGTGTTGTTCTTATTATACGCAAGAACTTTCCCCGTAATTGCACAAGCAGAGGTTAAATCTATATTGAAGTCATCAGGTGAACAATTTAAAAAATTAAGAGACGGAAATCATGAGTAATAAAGTAATACAAGCAATGTATAATGATGATGATATCCTATTGGATGCTGTAAAAGAAGTTCGTGCAGCAAATTATCATATTGAAGAAATTTTCACACCTTTCCCTGTTCATGGTTTAGATAAAGCCATGGGATTAAAAGGAACACGAATTGCTATTACAGCTTTTATGTATGGTTGTGTAGGTTTTGTATTTTCTATTTGGATGATGAATTATATGATGATTGAACAATGGCCTCAAGATATTGGTGGTAAGCCAAGTTTTACGTTCATTCAAAATATGCCGGCATTTGTGCCTATTATGTTTGAAATGACAGTATTTTTTGCTGCACATTTAATGGTAATTACCTTTTATATGCGTAGTAAATTATGGCCATTCAAAAAAGCTGAAAACCCAGATCCAAGAACAACGGATGATATGTTTGTGATGGAAGTTTCTGTTGAAGGAAATGAAGCTGAACTAGTTTCATTCTTAGAAAAAACAGGAACAGTTGAAATTAAAGTAACTGAAAAGCACTAGTTAAAATGAAAAACATTTTAAAAATAACAGTAGCATTGGCTTTTGCATTTATAGTATCCTCTTGTTGGAGTGATAAAACAAAGCCAAATTACCAGTATATGCCTGATATGTACAAGGCTGTTGGATATGAAACATATTCTGCAAACCCAAATTATGCAAATGGTATGACCACACAACTTCCTGCTCAAGGAACAATTGCACGTGGACAAGTACCTTATGATTTTGAGAATACAAATGAGGGATATGATGCAGCTAAAGCAGATTCAAAAAACCCATTAGAAGCCAATGAGGTAAATTTGGCAAAAGGCAAAGCGATGTTTACCATTTATTGTATTTCTTGTCACGGTTCCACTGGAGCAGGTGATGGTGTATTGGTACAACGTGAAAAGTTTTTAGGAGTTCCTAATTATAAAGATAGAGAAATAACGGAAGGTAGTATTTACCACGTTATTATGTATGGAAGAAATATGATGGGATCACACGCTTCTCAGTTAACAGCTAAAGAACGTTGGCAAACAACAATGTATGTTCAACAATTACGAAATGAACTATTAAAATAACACTTTTACTAAGATAGAATTTAAGAATATGTATACCTTTTCAAGTAAATTAAAAATAGTTGCATTCGCTCTAATGATTATTGGACTTTTAGGAGTTGGTTATGGGTTTTTATCTACACCAAGTTCAGTAGAAGATGTTAAACTAATGATGCAAGATAGCCATGATACTCATGGTGAAGTTGCTACAACTCATCAAGCAGAAGCAGAAGTTGCAGTTCATGATACTTCAGCTAGTGTTGAAACTGAAGCAAATTCAGATGATGCACATGCTGAGCATGTATTACATTTATTACAAAACAAGCCTTGGTCATCATTATATATTGCGTTGTTTTTCTTTTTTATGATTTCATTAGGAACATTAGCTTTCTACGCAATTCAACATGCATCTCAAGCAGGATGGTCTATAGTGCTTTTTAGAGTTATGGAAGCAATAGCATCTTATTTGCCAGTGGGTGCAATATTATTATTTGTATTCTTTGTATTGTCTTCGTTGCATATGAATCACTTATTTACATGGATGGATCCTGAAGTAGTTGCTCATGATGAGTTAATTCAAAATAAAGCAGGCTATTTAAATGTGCCATTCTTTTTAATTAGAGCTGCTATATATATGGCTGGGTGGATTTGGTACCAACAACATTCAAGAAAATTAACGTTAGCACAAGATAATGCTTCAGACATAAGCAACTATACAAAATTATTTAAACGTTCAGCGGCATTTTTAGTGTTCTTTTTAGTGACAGAATCTATGATGTCTTGGGACTGGATTATGTCTTTAGATCCACATTGGTATAGCACATTATTTGGATGGTATGTTTTTGCAAGTATGATAGTTTCTGCAATCACTACAATTGCATTGGTTTCAATATATTTAAAAGGAAAAGGATATTTAGAATTTGTTAACAATAGTCATTTGCATGATTTAGCGAAGTTTATGTTTGGATTTAGTATTTTTTGGACATACTTATGGTTTTCACAGTTTATGTTAATCTGGTACGCTGATATTCCTGAAGAGGTAACGTACTTTGTAACAAGATTTAATGATTATAGATTGCCGTTTTTAGGCATGGTAGTATTAAACTTTGTATTTCCTTTATTAGTATTAATGAACAGTGATTATAAGCGTGTAAACTGGTTTATAGTTTGTACTGGGATTGTAATTTTAATTGGACATTATATAGATATTTTTGTAATGGTAATGCCTGCAACTGTTGGAGATCAGTGGTTCTTTGGGATCTCTGAAATAAGTTCAGCAATATTAATTTTAGGAGTGTTTATATATGTTGTATTTAATGCATTAACAAAAGCTCCATTATTAGCAAAAGGGAATCCTTTTATAAAAGAAAGTGAACATTTTCACTATTAAAGCATAAAAAATCAGATTGAAAAGAGTCCTGAATACGTTTTATTCAGGATTTTTTTTATATTTGGCACCACTATACTAACTACTAACAAAAAAATATGACAGCATTACTTTATGTTTTATTGGCAATTGTGCTTGCCGTAGCTATTTGGCAAATAACAAGTATACTCAATTTAAAGGGTACAATAGCTACTGATAAAGACAATAATACCCAAGGAATTTTATTTGCAGCCTTTGGAATTTTCTTCTATGGTTTAATGATATTTTCTTTTTGGAAATATTCTGTAATTCTTTTACCGGATGCAGCTTCAATTGAGGGGGAAAGTTATGATACATTATATTTAGTAACCATGTTGCTAATTTTATTTGTGCAAGCAATTACTCAATTTTTACTATTCTATTTTGCATTTAAATATAGAGGTATTAAAGGACGAAAAGCATTGTTTTATGCAGATAGCCACAAATTGGAAATGATTTGGACTATTGTTCCTGCTGTAGTTTTATCTGGAATTGTACTTTATGGACTTTCAGTTTGGAATGATGTTATGGACGCATCAGATGCCGAAAACCCATTAATTGTTGAAGTATATGCTAAACAATTTCAATGGGAAGCACGTTATGCAGGAGAAGATAATGAATTAGGTTTAGCCAACGTGCGAAATATTAAAGGAATCAATACAATGGGTGTTGATATGACTGATAAAAATGCGAGTGATGATGTTCCTACAAGAGAACTACATTTACCTAAAGGACGAAAAGTTATTTTTAAATTTCGCTCACAAGATGTTTTACATTCAGCCTATATGCCTCACTTTAGAGCTCAAATGAATTGCGTTCCGGGAATGGTTACTCAATTTGCTTTCACACCAAGTATGACTACTGAAGAAATGAGAGCAAATGATAAAACGATAGCTAAAGTTGAAGGGATTAATAAAATTAGAGCTGATAAAGGCGAAGATCCTTATGAATTTGACTACTTATTACTATGTAATAAAATTTGTGGTTCTTCACATTACAACATGCAAATGAAAATTGTTGTTCAGGAAGAAGCCGATTTTAATGCTTGGTTGAAAGATCAAAAAACAATGGCTCAAGTTGTTGTTCAATAAAAACTAACTACACTAATAACAAAATAATATAATATGTCAGATCATCATAAAGAAACATTTGTAACTAAATACATTTTTAGTCAAGATCATAAAATGATTTCTAAACAATACCTTGTAACTGGTATTTTTATGGGAGTAATAGGGGTATTTATGTCTATGTTATTCCGTTTGCAAATTGCTTGGCCAGATCACTCATTTAGTATAATAGAAGCGTTTTTAGGCCGCCATCAGGATGGAGGTGTAATGTCACCAGATATTTATCTTGCAATTGTAACCATTCACGGTACTATTATGGTGTTCTTTGTTTTAACAGCTGGTTTAAGCGGAACCTTTAGTAACCTATTAATTCCATTGCAAATTGGTGCCCGAGATATGGCATCAGGATTTTTGAACATGGTTTCTTATTGGTTATTCTTTTTATCAAGTGTAATTATGGTTTGCTCACTTTTTGTTGAAGCAGGACCTGCAGCAGCTGGTTGGACAATTTATCCTCCATTAAGTGCTTTACCACAAGCGATTCCAGGATCAGGAATGGGAATGACACTTTGGTTAATTTCTATGGCTATATTTATTGCTTCATCTTTACTGGGAGCTTTAAATTATATTGTAACTGTTTTAAATTTAAGAACTATAGGAATGAAAATGACGAGATTGCCTTTAACTATTTGGGCTTTCTTTGTAACAGCTATTATTGGTGTAGTTTCATTTCCTGTTTTATTATCTGCAGCCTTACTTTTAATTTTTGATAGAAGTTTTGGAACATCATTCTTTTTGTCAGATATTTTTATTCAGGGTGAAGTATTGCATTACCAAGGAGGTTCGCCAGTTTTGTTTGAACATTTATTTTGGTTCTTAGGGCATCCTGAAGTTTATATAGTTTTATTACCAGCATTAGGAATTACTTCTGAAATTATTTCAACAAACTCAAGAAAACCTATTTTTGGTTATAGAGCCATGATTGGTTCCATTATAGCAATTGCTTTTTTATCAACCATAGTTTGGGGACATCATATGTTCGTTTCTGGTATGAATCCTTTCTTAGGATCCGTGTTTACATTCACAACTTTATTAATTGCAATTCCTTCAGCTGTAAAAGCATTTAACTATATCACCACACTTTGGAAAGGGAATTTACAAATGAATCCGGCGATGCTATTTTCAATAGGTTTGGTTTCAACATTTATTTCAGGTGGATTAACCGGTTTGGTTCTTGGAGATAGTGCTTTAGATATTAATGTGCACGATACTTATTTTGTTGTTGCTCACTTTCACTTGGTAATGGGTGTATCAGCTATTTACGGAATGTTTGCGGGTGTTTATCATTGGTTCCCTAAAATGTATGGAAGAATGATGAACAAAACATTAGGGTATTGGCATTTTTGGATTACTGCTGTTGCAGCATATGGGGTTTTCTTCCCAATGCATTTTATTGGTTTGGCAGGTTTACCACGTAGATATTATTCAAACACAGCATTTCCACTTTTTGATGATGTAGCGGATGTAAATATTGTAATTACTTTATTTGCAATTTTAGGTGGTGCAGCACAGTTAATATTCTTAGCGAATTTCTTTATTAGTATTTATAAAGGGAAAAAGGCAGAACAAAATCCTTGGAGATCAAATACGTTAGAATGGACAACTCCTGTTGAGCATGTTCACGGAAACTGGCCAGGAGAATTACCAACAGTGCATCGTTGGCCTTATGATTATAGTAAACCAGGACAACCTGAAGATTTTGTCTCTCAAACTACACCTTTAATGGAAGGGGAAGAGGAATCTTAAAAATATAAAATATTATAAAATGAAAACCTTTCTTTTTTTAGAAAGGTTTTTTTATTTCTGCTATCTTTGTTTCTATGAACGAAAACTTGAATCCTGAAAAAAAAGATTTTACTTCTGAAGAATTGGATGTTGAAAAAAAATTACGTCCATTAACCTTTGATGATTTTACAGGCCAGGAACAAGTATTAGAAAATTTAAAAATTTTTGTTGAAGCAGCCAATTTAAGAGGTGAAGCTTTAGATCACACCTTGTTTCACGGTCCTCCAGGATTAGGAAAAACTACGTTGGCACATATTCTTGCCAATGAATTAAATGTTGGCTTAAAAATTACATCAGGTCCTGTATTAGATAAGCCAGGAGATTTAGCTGGCTTACTTACCAATTTAAATGAACGTGATGTATTATTTATTGATGAGATTCATCGGTTAAGTCCAATTGTTGAAGAGTATTTATACTCAGCAATGGAAGATTATCGTATTGATATTATGATTGAATCTGGGCCAAACGCACGTACAGTTCAAATAGATTTAGAACCATTTACCTTAATTGGTGCAACAACACGTTCAGGTTTGTTAACTGCACCTATGCGAGCTCGTTTCGGGATTAGTAGTAGATTACAATATTACAGTACAGAATTGTTAACTACAATTCTTCAAAGAAGTGCAATTATTTTAAAAGTTCCAATTTCAATGGAATCGGCAATAGAAATAGCAGGTAGAAGTAGAGGGACACCAAGAATTGCAAATGCATTACTTCGTAGAGTTAGAGATTTTGCTCAAATTAAAGGCAATGGAACTATTGATATTACCATCGCTAAATATGCTTTAAATGCTTTAAATGTTGATGCACACGGATTGGATGAAATGGATAATAAAATTTTAACTACCATTATAGATAAATTTAAAGGAGGTCCAGTTGGTATTAGCACTATTGCAACTGCGGTTGGAGAAAATGTAGAAACCATTGAAGAAGTTTACGAACCTTTTTTAATTCAAGAAGGTTTTATTATGCGAACACCACGTGGACGTGAAGTAACAGAACTTGCTTATAAACATTTGGGTAAAATAAAAGGACTTAATCAAGGAGAACTATTTTAATTTTTTTGTGATTGTCATCACAAAACTAAAAATACTTCACTGTACTTTTGTCTTGTAAATAATTATAAACTTGTAAGTTAACAATGAGTTTTAAACAACTATTTCCTTTTTTAACTTGGCTTCCATTAGTGAAAAAATCTTGGAAAGATGATTTAATTGCTGGATTAACAGGAACTATAATAGTTATTCCACAAGCAGTTGCTTTTGCATTAATAGCGGGGATGCCACCAGTTTACGGATTTTATATCGCTATGATAGCTCCTATTATTGCAGCGCTTTGGGGATCTTCATATCACTTAATATCTGGACCTACAACGACAAGTTCAATTGTTGTTTTTGCAATTATCACAAAATATTATCATCCAGAAAATGAAATAGATTTATATATTTCAATGACCATTGTCTTGTCATTTATGGCTGGAGTTATTAAGTTGTTAATGGGGCTTTTTAAAATGGGAAAACTTGTTGATTTTGTCTCAAACTCGGTTGTAATTGGTTTTACAGCTGGGGCAGGAATCTTAATTGCATTTAAACAATTAAAACATGTTTTTGGGATAAATGTACCCCAAGGTTCTAAAATATACGAAGTTGTAAATTATATAATTTTACATATTAAGGAAACCAATTATTATGCTTTAATTGTTGCTTTAGTAACACTTTTAATAGCTATTATAATAAAAAAATTTATAAAGAAAATAGGAAGATTTAATTTGTTAATTGCAATGGTTTTAGGAACTTTACTAGCAATTTATATTGGTGGAGAAAATTCAGGTATTCAAACAGTTGGTTATATCCCAAGTCATTTGCCACCTTTTAAAGTTCCTGATTTCAATTTTGATTGGATGCAGAAATTATTTCCTGGAGCTATTGTTTTAGCACTTTTAGGTTTGGTTGAAGCGGTTTCAATTTCAAGAGCCGTTGCTTTACATTCACATCAAAAGTTAAATAATAATCAGGAATTTATTGGACAAGGGTTGTCAAATATAATTCCTAGTTTTTTCTCATGTTATGCAAGTTCGGGTTCTTTTACGCGTTCAGGTGTAAATTATCAGGCAGGAGCTAAAACACCTCTTTCAGCAATTATTGCTGGACTTGGTTTAATACTTGTTTTATTATTTGGAGCCAAATATGCTTCTTTCTTACCCAAACCTGCAATGGGAGGAATTATTTTATTGGTAGGCTACAATTTAATTGATTTTAAACATATAAAACTAATTTATGCGAGTAGTAAAAGAGAACTACTTGTATTCAGTTTAACTTTATTAGGAACTTTATTTTTGCATTTAGAACAAGCGGTAATTTTAGGAATTGCAGTATCATTAATTTTTTATTTAGAACGTACTTCAAAACCGAATGTGGCCGAGTTAGGTTTAAATAATGAGAAAAAATTTGTGAATATAATCCGAGATTCCTCAATAGAAGAATGTCCACAAATAAAAGTGATACGTATTGATGGTTCCATCTATTTTGGGGCCGTTGAAGAAGTTTCAAATTTTTTTATGAATATGTATGAAAAAAACACCTACAAACATGTTTTAGTCTTATCAAATGGAATTAATTTTATTGATTTGGCTGGTGCAGAATGGTTAACTCATGAAGTTGATAAATGGAAGGAACGAGGTGGTGGCATTTATTTTGTTGGTTTAAAAATTATTAGTCAAGATGTTCTAAATAATGGAGGTTTTTCAGAAAGAATAGGTTATGAAAATTTCTTTAAAGATAAGAATACTGCTATTTCTACAATTTACAATAAGTTAGAGAGCGATATATGTGAGAATTGTTCTGTGAAAATTTTTAAAGAGTGTAAAAATGAAATTAAGTCTTAAAGATATATTTCCAATTTTTGAATGGTTACCAAATTATAACAAATCTTGGTTAAAAGGAGACCTTTCAGCAGGTTTAACAGTTGGAATTATGTTGGTTCCTCAAGGTATTGCATACGCCATGATTGCAGGGTTACCTCCAATTTACGGTTTGTATACCGCTATGATTCCCCAAATTATCTATGCCATTTTTGGAACATCTAGACAATTAGCAGTGGGTCCTGTAGCAATGGATTCATTAATTGTAGCATCAGGAGTTGCAACATTAGCAGAAATTGGTACGGAAAATTTTATTGAATTTGCTATTCTTCTAGCTTTTATGATGGGAGTTTTACAAGTAATATTTGGATTGTTTAAATTAGGGTTTTTGGTTAATTTTTTGTCAAGACCAGTAATTAGTGGATTTACATCTGCAGCTGCATTAATAATTGCCTTTAGTCAGTTAAAGCATTTGTTTGGGGTTAATATTCAAAGCGATAATAAGTTACATAGCTTGATAATTGAGCTATTTCAACACATTAAAGAGGTTAATTATATCGCTTTTGCAATAGGAGGAATTTCAATTTTAATTTTAATTTTTTTTAAACGAATAACAACAAAAATACCAGCAGCTTTAATTGTAGTAGTATTAGGGATTTTAGCTGTGAAATATTTAAAATTAGATGAGGCTGGAGTTCAAATAATAGGAAACATACCAGAAGGGTTGCCATCTTTTAAAATGCCGAGTTTTAATATTGAAATAATGAAAGAATTATTTCCAATTGCCTTAACGTTATCTTTTATTGCATTTTTAGAAGCAATATCAGTAGCGAAAGCAATTGAATTAAAACATAATAACACCTATAAAGTAATTGCAAATAAAGAGTTAATTGCTATTGGAATGGGGAATATTATAGGTTCATTTTTTCAAACATATCCTGCAACTGGAGGATTGTCTAGAACAGCAGTAAATAATCAAGTAGGAGCAAAAACGCCAATGGCTGCAATTATTGCGAGCGTTGTAATTGGGTTTACCTTATTATTTTTAACTCCAGTTTTTTACTATTTACCAAAGTCAATTATTGCAGCAATAATTATAGTGGCTGTTTATGGATTGCTTGATTTCAAAGTTCCTAAACAAATTTTAAAATATTCGAAAAGAGAACTAATAATTTTGAATAGTACTCTTATAATAACTGCAGTTGTTGGAATAAAAGAGGGAATATTTATAGGTGTTATTTTATCAATATCTATGTTAATTTATAGAAGCACAAAACCTCATATTGCTATTTTAGGAAAAGTTTCAGGTACTCATTTCTATAGAAATATAGAAAGATTTGAAGGACTTTTAGAGGTTCATGAAGCTATTTTAATAATACGGTTTGACGCACAATTATATTTTGCAAATGTTCAGTATTTTAAAGATAAGTTAGATGAATATGTTACAGAAAAAGGGGCGAATTTAAAACTTATTATAATTGATGGAGAAAGTATAAATAGTATTGATAGTTCGGGTGTTTATATGTTATATGAAATTATAAAAAAATATAATAATTTGAATATTGATATTGCTTTTACGGGGATGAAAGGTCCTGTGAGAGATGTTTTTGAAAAAAGTGAAATCATGAAAGAAATTAGCTATAAAAACTGTTTTATGAGTATTCAAGAAGCGGTAGATTCTTTTGATAAAAATGCAAATAATAAAGAAAATATTCGTAATTTTAATAGATATGTAGAACAAACGAATCGTTAATTTTTTCTAAAAATAAAATTTTATGTAACTTGAATCACAAAAACATAAAAACTAACTTGTAGTTTTGAATTTCAAGAGGTAAATTTAATAACTTAAAAATCAGATAATTATGAAAGTTGAACAATTGTTTACAGGATGCTTGGCGGAAATGGCATATTATATTCATTCCAATGGAGAAGCCGCAATAATTGACCCTTTAAGAGAAACTGAACCATATATTGAAATGGCAAAAGCTGATGGAGCTAAAATTAAATATATTTTTTTAACTCACTTTCATGCAGATTTTGTGTCGGGTCAAGTTGACTTAGCAAAAAAGACAGGAGCAACCATCGTTTTTGGTCCAAATGCAGATCCTATTTATGACATTCATCAAGGAAAAGATGGTGAAAAATTTAAAATTGGAGATTTAACACTCCAACTATTACATACGCCTGGACATACCATGGAATCTTCATCTTATTTATTAATTGATGAAAAAGGAAATAAACCGTATGTATTTACAGGAGATTGTTTATTTATTGGTGATGTTGGAAGACCTGATTTAGCAGTAAAATCTGATTTAACTCAAGCAGATTTGGCAGGTCATTTATTTGATTCTCTTCGAAATAAGATAATGACTTTACCTGATGATATTATTGTATATCCAAATCATGGAGCAGGTTCAGCCTGTGGTAAAAATATGAGCTCTGAAACTTTTGATACGTTAGGAAATCAAAAGAAAACAAACTATGCTTTACGAGCTGATATGACTAAAGAAGAATTTATTGAGGAAGTTACAACCGGGTTAAAACCACCCCCACAATATTTCGGAAATAATGTCAGAATGAATAAAGGTATCAACATTAGTATTGATGAAGTTATACGCCGAGGTACCGCACCAATTGATGCAGATTCATTCAAAGAAATGAGCGAGCAAAATGATATTTTGGTACTAGATACTCGTACCAAAGAAATTTATGCAGAAGAGGGTACCATTCCGGGTGCTTGGTATATTGGTCTTGAAGGAGGTTTTGCACCTTGGGTTGGCGCATTAATTAAAGATATCAATCAAAAAATAATTTTTATCGCTGAAGAAGGAAGGGAACATGAAGTTGTAATTCGTCTTTCTCGTGTTGGATACGATCATACTTTAGGATATTTACGTGGAGGAATTCATTCATGGAAAGCAGCAGGGCATGAAGTTGATAAAATTGGTTCTATATCTGCAACACAATTTGCAAATAAACTGAAAGAGGGTTCAATGCAAGTCGCTTTAGATGTAAGAAAAGAATCAGAATATTTATCTGAACATGTAATTGGTGTAGAGAATTTTCCGTTAGATTTTATTCATTCAAATTTTGCTGAAATAAATCCAGAAAAAGAATACTTTTTACATTGTGCAAGTGGCTATAGATCATTAATTGCAGCATCTATATTTCAGGCAAATGGTGTAAAAAAAGTAACAGATGTTAGAGGTGGTTTTAAAGACATAAAAGATACAGGAGTTAAACTAACCGATTATGTGTGTCCAACCACTCTATTATAAGGTTTTTTTACATAAAGTATTTAAGGAGAGTTTAATAACTCTCCTTTTTTTTGCGTAACTTTAGTTACTACATAATCATAATAGTAAAATTACATTTGGCTAAAAATCAAAAACATATAAAAATGAAAAAATATTTTAAAACATTAGTTTTATTACTAATTGTTATTTCTATTAATTTAGGTTGTGAAAATAAACAACAAAAGAAGAACCAAGCAGGAGAAACTTCAATTAAACAAGGGAATTTAGGTGAAGTTATAGAAATTTCGCCTTCTGAATTTAAAGAAAAATCAATCAATCACACAATTATTGATATTAGAACACCTTATGAGTTTAAGCAAGGATATATTGAAGGTGCAATAAATATTAATTTATATGATAGGGAATTCCTTGAAAAATTTGAAAGTTATGACAAAAATGAACCTATTTTTTTGTATTGTAGATCAGGAAACAGAACTTCATCAGCAGCTAAAAAACTTATAAAAGCGGGATTTATGCAGGTTTATGATTTACAAGGCGGAATTTTAAATTGGGAAAAGAATAAAAATAAAATAAAAAAATAGTAATGTTAAAAAGAGCACTAATTTTTGTAGCCTTATTAAGTTTATTTTCTTGTAATAAGAAGCTCTCAGAAAAAGAGAAATTAGCATATATTTCAACAGGAAAAGAAATTACTCAAGCAACTTTTAATGAATTGAGTACTAATTTAATGGCTCAAATGAAATTAGGAGGCCCAATGCAAGCCATTCCATTTTGTAATTCAGAGGCAATGCCAATTACAAAAAAAATGGAAGATAAATTTAATGTCTCCATTAAGAGAGCATCAGATAAGTTAAGAAATTCTGAAAATAAAGCTACTGAGCGTGAATTACAAATTATGAGTGATTACAAAAGTGCTTTGAAAAATAACACAGAATTGATCCCTATTGTTGAGATTAATGAATACCAAAATATACAATTTTACGCTCCAATTATTATTGATAGTAAGTGTTTGGCTTGCCATGGTTTATTGGGTGAAGAATTAAATATAAAAACAGATTCTTTGATAAAAGCATTGTATCCAGAAGATATAGCAATAGGTTATAAAGTGGGAGACCTAAGAGGAATTTGGAGTATAGAATTTTAAAATAATTAATATGGCAAAAGTCGTTGTTTTAGGAGCTGGAATATCTGGTCACACAGCAGTTTCTTATTTAAGTAGAGCACTAAAAAAAGGTCATGAAGTTGTAATGGTTTCGCCTAATAGTAATTTTCAATGGATTCCTTCTAATATTTGGGTTGGAGTCGGTTTAATGACACCAGATCAGGTTAAATTTGAATTAGCACCAGTTTATAATAAAATGGGTGTTAATTTCAAACAGGCATTAGCTACGTCTATTCATCCTGAAGGTGATGCAGAAAATGAAAAAGGATTTGTTACTATTAAATATGTTTCAAAAGAGAATGAAGGAAAAGAAGAGAAAGTAACGTATGATTATTTAATAAATGGGACAGGTCCGAAACTAAATTTTGAAGCTACTGAAGGATTAGGACCAACTAAATTCACTCAATCTGTTTGTACATATGATCACGCAGCACATGCTTGGGAAAAACTTCAAGAGTCTTTAAAGAAAATGGAGAATGGTGAAAAGCAAACATTTTTAGTTGGCACAGGACATGCATTAGCAACTTGCCAAGGTGCAGCATTTGAGTATGTTTTAAATGTTGCTTTTGAAATTAAAAAAAGAAAATTGGCTCATTTAGCTGATATATGGTGGATTTCTAATGAATATGAATTAGGAGATTTTGGTATGGGAGGTGCCTATATTAAAAGAAATGGATATATAACTCCTACAAAAATATTTACGGAATCTATTTTAAAAGAATATGGAGTTAATTGGATAAAAAGAGCTGGAGTTCAAAAAGTAGAAGAAGGAAAAGTTTATTATGAAAACTTAAGAGGAGAATATCATACCAAAGAATTTGATTTTGCTATGCTAATTCCTGGGTTTGCAGGTGCAGGCATGAAAGCTTTTGATAAAGAAAATAAGGATATTAGTTTGGAAGTTTTTGCAGGTAATGGAATGATGAAAGTTGATGCTGATTACACACCTAAAGCCTATGAAGATTGGAAAGCTGAAGATTGGCCATCAACATATCAGAGTGTGAAATACGATAACATATACGCTGCAGGTATTGCTTTTGCTCCACCTCATGGTATGTCTAAACCAATGGAAAGTCCAAATGGTACTAAAATATTTCCAACACCACCAAGAACAGGGATGCCTTCAGGAGTAATTGGAAAAATTGTTGCTCAAAACATTATTCATTCTATTAAAGTTGGAAAAATTGAACATCCTCATACAGCATCTATGGCAAAAATGGGAGCTGCCTGTATTGTGTCAGCTGGCTATGGATTGTTTAAAGGTCAAGCAGCTGTTATGACCGTAAATCCTATTGTGCCAGACTGGGAAAAATACCCGAAATGGGGAAGAAACATTAAAGATACTGTTGGGGTTGTAGGAACTGCAGGTCATTGGATGAAGTTATTTATGCATTATATGTTTTTATATAAAGCAAAAGCAAAACCATTTTGGTGGTTAATTCCTGAGTAGTGAATTTTGAACTAAAATTTAAATAAAATGAAAAAAAGCAAAGAAAAAACAATACCATATAGCAATATATCTTACGGAACAGAACCAACAAGATTAGTACGCTTTATGAGAGTTTGTTTCATTTATCAGGTGTATAACTTTTTTAAATTAAATTTAAAAGTAATGAAGATTGTTGTTGGAGGTCATTCTTAATGATTTAATTTTTTATAATTTAGCAGTATCTAAAAAATCAAAAAATGACAACAATAGAAATATTAAATTTAAAATGTGGCGGTTGCGCTAATACTGTTAAAAAAGGTATTATTAGTATTGAAGGCGTAAATGAGGTTAATGTTGATGTAGAAACTTCAAAAGTATATATAGACTCGATTGATGAATCAGTAATAACTTTAGTTAAAAAGAAGTTATCGAGTATGGGTTATCCAGAAATAGGAGATGACAATACCATCATTCATAAAGCTAAATCTTTTGTGAGTTGTGCTACAGGTAGAATCACTTCTGAAGAATAATAAATAATAATACCATATTTAAGAAAATCTTTATCTGTGATTCATATCACAAATAAAGATTTTCTTTTATCTATATTTCTCAGCGTAAATTAATTAACTAAAAATATATAAAATGTCAAAACATTTTCAAGTACTTGTGATAGGTGGAGGTACTGCAGGAATTATGGTTTCTTCCATGTTAAAAAGAAAAAATCCTTCATTACAAATAGGAATCATTGAACCAGCTGATACACATTATTATCAACCAGCTTGGACATTAGTTGGTGCAAACACATTCGATTTTGAAGCCACAGCAAAACCAATGGCATCATTAATTCCAAAGGGAGTAGAATGGATTAAAGAGTTTGCAGACAGTTTTGAACCTGAAAGTAATAAAGTGAAAACAAAAAAAGGGAATGAATTTTTATATGATTACTTAGTTGTTGCTCCAGGTTTAAGAATGGCTCCAGAATTGGTTGAAGGGTTACAAGAGGCAATGGATAAGGGTGTGGTATGTAGTAATTATACCAATCCAAAACATACTTGGGAAACGTTAAAAAACTTTAAAGGAGGTACAGCTTTGTTTACACAACCAGCAACACCAATTAAATGTGGTGGAGCGCCTCAAAAAATCATGTATTTGGCTGATGAGCATTATAGAAAAACAGGTGTTAGAGATAAAACAGATATTGTATTTGCATTGCCAAGCGGTTCTATTTTTGGAGTTAAAATAATTGCAGATACTTTGATGGAAGTAGTTGATAAAAAAGACATCAATGTTCGATTTTTTCATAAATTAGTGAAGGTTGATGCTGATAAAAAAATTGCTTGGTATGAAATTGTAAAAGATTTAACAGGAGGTGGTTGTGTTACTATTGCTGATGGCGATGTAAAATCATTAGATAAAGAAATTCAATACAATTATAAAGATGTAAAAGTTACAAGAGATGGAGATTTATATGGGATTCATTTTGAGATGATGCATTTAGCACCACCACAAGCAGCTCCTAAATTTATTCAGAATTCTCCACTTGTTTCTGAAGCAGGTTGGGTTGATGTTAATAGTAAAACAATGCAACATGTAAAATACTCAAATATTTTTGGTTTAGGTGATGCTTCTAATTTACCAACATCTAAAACTGGAGCAGCCATTAGAAAACAAGCACCAGTTGTTGTTGAAAATCTTTTGAAATTGATTGAGTCAAATACTATAAGTTCTAAAGAATATAATGGCTATACTTCTTGTCCTTTGGTTACAGGCTATGGTAAAATGGTATTGGCTGAATTTGATTATGACCAAAATTTTGAACCAGATCCTAAATTGAAGCAGTTTCCATTAATGATTAGTGACTCCTCAAAAGAACATTGGCGTTTATGGATATTAAAAAAATACATGTTACCTTATTTATATTGGAACAAAATGATGAAAGGTATAGAAGTTTAATAAAAAAACCGAGGTATTAACCTCGGTTTTTTTATGCTAAAATTTTAAAGTAGCTCCAATTAAAAAATTTCTGGTTGCTTGCGGATAATACCCTTGTACTTCAAAAGAACTACCTGTAGTTGACCAATAATCTAAAAAAGTATACCCTCTATCTACATATTCTTTATTTAGAACATTATTTATTAAACCAGAAAATATTATAGATTTAAATATTGACTTGGTTTTTAATTCATAGGTCAAGTTAAAATCATTTATAAAGTAACTATCTAATTTTGAAGCTTTGGTGTTTGTATTACTTAAATATTGTTCTCCAACATACTTTGAAAGAATGCTGATTTGAAGGTTTTTTAGCGGAGCGTAAGAAATAGCGTTAGCAGCTATTATACTTGGCGAAAAAGCAATAGTAGTAGTCCCAATATTTTTACTTTCACCATCTCTTTCTAGTATAAAGTTTTTAATTTTATTGGTACTTAGAGTTAAGTTTTGATTGATAGTAAGAGAGTTAGAGATTCTAATATTTGCGTCAACTTCTAATCCTAAACGATAACTATCCTTGACATTTTCACGTAAATATTCACCAACATCATTTAAACCACCAGTTTGAATTAGTTGATTTTTATACAACATAAAATAAAGGTTCGTGTTTAAGTTTAAAACCTCATTTTTTAAACGATATCCTAATTCAAAATCATCTAAAATCTCATTTTTAACATTTGGTCCGTTTTTAAAATCATCTCTATTAGGTTCTCTGTTTCCCCTTGCATATGATGCGTAAACACTATTGTTGTTATTAAATTCATGAGTTAAACCTAACTTAGGATTAAAGAATTTGTATGACTTGTCAACGTTTAATAAGTCTCTGTCCGAGGTAAGTCCATCTGTTTTGTAATTAACAAATCTACCTTGTAAATCAATAAAAGCACTCAATTTTTCATTAAGTTTAACTGAAACTTTTGAAAATACGCTAAACTCATTTTTTTTAGCATCGCTAAAATAGTAGCGATCTCTTATTGACGCTTCTGGATTAAATTGTTTTGCCCAAATTACTTCACCAAAATGGTCACCAGTGTAATTACTAAATGATAGTCCAGAAATTACTTCCAATTCATTTTTCTTATAGTCAACATTAAAATTTGCAACATAAAAATCGTTATCCAACCATCTTCTAACAATAAGGTCTGTTGCAGGAGTTCCATACCAATCTGTACCTGTAGCTTCTACTATATTATTGTATTTTGAAACAGCACTACCTTCTTTAAATTGTTCAAAATATCCTTCTCCTTTAGTATAGTTTAATCCTAGGTTTGTAGACCAGTTATTATTTAATTTTTCATTCCAGTGCAATTGATAATGATCTTGCCAATAGTTGTCAGTTTCATTGTCATATGTATATGGATTTTGTTTTCTATCTTCTTTTAATTCTTCAGCACTTAAACCATACCAAGCCTGGTATGTTTTTTCCTTATTTCCAAAAGTAATAGCTTTAATTAAGGTATTATCATCTACATAAGCTGCCTGTAAAAAATATGATTTCAAATCTGAAGAAGCTCTATCTATATAACCATCAGAAGAAATTTTAGACAAACGACCTGAAAATTCAATATGGTCATCTATTTTTCCAGTACTAAATTTTACAGTGTTTTTAAAAGTATTATAAGATCCTATAGAACTGCTAATTTCTCCATAAGATTTTTCAGAGATTGCGTTGGTTAACAAATTTAAACTTGCTCCAAAAGCTCCTGAACCATTAGTTGAAGTTCCTACGCCACGTTGTAACTGCATGTTTTCAGTTGATGAAGTGAAATCACCTAAATTCACCCAAAAAGTACCTTGACTTTCAGTGTCATTATATGGTATTCCATTTAAAGTTACGTTTATCCGTGAAGCATCAGATCCTCTAACCCGTATATAAGTGTAACCTACACCTGCACCAGCATCAGAAGAGCTAGTTACTGATGGTAAATAATTAAGTAAAATAGGAATATCTTGCCCTAGATTACGTTTTTCTAATTCTTCTTTAGTTACATTACTATGTGTAACTGGAGAAGTACTTTTTACACGAACTGCAGAAACTAATACTTCTTCAAGTACTACAAAACTGTCTGACATGTCAATTGAAATAAATGAATCTTTGGTTAAATTTCCTTTAACTTCCTTTGGTTTACTAATGGAACTTATTATCAAAATATAATTTCCTTCTTTTAAATTTAAAGAAAATTGTCCATTAATGTCAGTTGTGGTTCCAATTTTTGTTCCTTTCACTTGTACATTTACACCTGGGAAGGGCTTAGTTCCGTCAGTTATTTTTCCGGAAAGTGTTAATAATTCTTGAGCATTTACATTTAATGTGAATGCAATCATTAAAAGTGTAATTAAATGTTTCATTTTTTTTATAAAATAAAACGATATAAAAAGAGGTAATTAATCGATGTTAATTAAATTGTTTCTTAATTCCCTTAACAGCATTACCTGTTCAGGTTCAATGGGTTTGATCTCAGCCGTTTTA
>ERZ889078.885-NODE-885-length-25544-cov-42.618345_pt1 | contig 25544 bp, 26 predicted proteins | sample MGYA00521266_ERZ889078 | MGnify/ENA primary metagenome ERZ889078 (study PRJEB32303, sample SAMEA104408618) | aquatic metagenome | biome: Brackish water; feature: Pelagic; material: water | place: Baltic Sea | collected 2014-06-16T06:34:00 | depth 76,534 m ...
TGACTTCAGGATGAGCTCGTCCCGGACTCCCTGACGAGCGCGCAAACCCCGCCAGATAGAGCCGAGGCCGCATATCCAAGCGCATTGACCAGTATGATCAATGCCACCAGTGGCAGCAGCAGCAACAAAAGACGCAAGAATTGCAGCACCAGTCGGCGCAGCCCGAACACCACACCTGCCATTTCGTGCTACACTGCCAAGGCCAGCCCCAGGATCAAACCGGTCAGTGGAAATGCGATGATTCCGTTGGATATCACCAGCAAAAAAGGCCGACAAAGGCCCACGCTGTGGTGGCACGCACGAAAATCATCCAGACCTCGTCAAACAGCGCGTTATAATCCAGACAGCCCTTTGGCGCGGTCAGATGGGCAAGCATAAACGGCAAAGGGATCAACACCAAAACCAGATAGGGAGCAATCGGACGACCGCTGTTCAAAAACTGCTTGGGCGTGTCAAACCGGAACCCGACCCAATAAAGCAACCGCACAGATCAATGCCTTTCGGTGGTCAAGACGGCCCAACAGCAACAGCAAGCCGCAAAAGAACCCAACCGCAAGGGCCAACAATGGCGTCAAAAGCCGAAGCTGGTGGATGGCATCAGGCAGAATGACAAACAACACCCCAAAAACCATTCCCACCGCCGCCCCGACTCCGGCCAATATCAGGCGCAGGGACAGGGCCGTGTCATGGGTTTGTGGATCAGGATTATCGGCCACGGGCATCTTTTTCATTGGGTCCGCCGAGCCTAACAGCAGTCTTTAAGCGCAGTCGGCCACTGGTTTAATACGGCGTCAGTTGCACCACCAAAACAGCCACGTCTGACGCAATGTTCATACCGCGCTGACCAGCATCGACCAGTCCAACCTCACCCGGGGCCACGCGTTTTCCGTCAATCAAAACGCGCCCGCCAAGCGCAAGAACTGCCAGCGGCTCGCCCGCAAAGTCCTGCATCTGTGGCCCGCGCAGAACAGCCACTTTGGCCCGCACGCGCGCGGCATCATAAATCACGTTGAAATCGCGTATCGGCCCATCCACCATCCGGCTTGTGACCGGCAGGTCGCCAGAAAAAGCCAGCGGCTTTAAAAGTTCAGCCACCAGGGGCCCGTCGGGCGTGTCTAACACCAGACCTGAACCTTCGATCACCGTCAGTATCCGCGACAGCCCCACAAAGGCCGAGAACGGCCCGTCACTGGCCACCTCGGCAATGCTTAGCCGCCAGATCAGACCTTGCGCGTCTTCGGCTTTGGCGATTTCATGGGTGATGCCACCGCCGTTTTTCCATGGCGCTGTTTGAAATTCAGCCGGTTTGAGGATTTTCGTTGTCATCAGAAGTCCGTCGGCGCGCCGCCTTCGCGTTTGCGTTTTTCGACAAAGGCCATCAACTCGTCCTTGATCGCGATGTCCATAGGCGGCGGGGTGAATTCGTTCATGATGTCCTTGAACAACCGATGCGCCCGCTGGGCTGTCCATTCGCCGCCTGACAACTCCCACGCTTCGTAATTGCGCCAGTCACTGGCAATCGGGCTGTAAAATGCCTTTTCATAACGGTCTTGGGTGTGCTGAATGCCAAAGAAATGCCCGGTTGGGCCGACTTCGGCAATCGCGTCAAAGGCGATATCTTCGGGGTTGGTGGCCACCACCTCGGGTTCCATGTAGCGTTCAATCATCTGCACCACTTCGCAATCCATGATGAACTTTTCCGGAGACGCTATCAGCCCGCCTTCCAGCCAACCGGCTGCGTGGTAAACGAAATTCGCGCCCGACTGCACCGCCGACCATAACGAGTTTGAGGTTTCCCACATTGCCTGCCCGTCGGGTACGTTCGCGGCACAAACCCCGCTGGCGCGCATCGGCAAGCCGTAATACCGCGCCATTTGGCCGGTCATTTGGGTCGCCCGCATATATTCCGGCGTGCCGAACGCGGGTGCGCCCGATTTCATATCGACGTTCGATGTAAATGTGCCAATGGCGACTGGGCAACCCGGATTGATCACCTGTAACAACACAATCGCCGCCAACCCTTCAGCGATCGACAGCGTGACTGCACCCGACATAGTTACCGGTGCCATCGCTCCCGCCAGCGTAAACGGCGTGACGATCACCGGCTGCATCCGGCGGGCATGGATCATCGCGCCTTCCAGCATCGGGAAATCGTGTTTCAGCGGACTGACCGAGTTGATGTTGGTGTACATATGTGGTTTGGAGTCAAACTCCTCGCGGGTAATCCCGGCTGCGATCCGGGTCATTTCCATAACATCTTCAACCCGCTCGCGGCCCAGTGAATAAGCGTGGACCACTTTGTCGCTGAGGATCAGTTTTTCACTGACGCAGTCCAGATGCCGCACCGAGGCGTGGATATCAATTGGTTCGACCGGATAGCCACCGGCGAAATGGATACAGTTAAAATACTGCGTCAGCTTGATCATCTTTTTGAAACTGTCGAAATTGCCGCTGATTTTGCCGACTTCCATGTCATAGTAATTTGGCGGCGACGAGACATTGCCAAACAGGATATGCTTGCCACCAACCGGAATAGCGCGGTCTTTGTTGCGCGGCGTGATGGTAAAAGTCGACGGCGCATGACCCAGCATTTCCATCACGAAATCGCGGCCCATTTTGACGTTTGTGCCTTCAACCTTGCAGCCAGCCTTTTTCAGAATGTCACAGGCTGTCGGGTTCAGAAACTCGATGCCCAGATCCTCAAGAATACGCATTGCCCCTTTGTGAATAGCTTGCACACCATCCTCGTCCAAAGGTTCGGTTGGCCGATCGGTGTTTACCGGTATGCGCCAGGACATCTGTTCAATCGCACGGCCGGTATCGCGTCGGGTATTTCCGGCGCGTCCGCCGCTGCGTGCTTGTCTGGCCACCTGATGGACTCCTGTTTGTTCTTTTGCTGCCGCTCAGCAAAGGCAGGTTGGCGCGCAGTCTCTGAAATGAAAGCGACGCTAAGTGTCGGATTTAACCGATAGGCGGTCTTTTTCGCGGATACCCGTCCAGCATCGCAATCAGGCGCGGATCGAATCCTTATTCATCACCGCGTTTTGGCTCTACTGGCTCGCCAAATATCCCGGCAGATCGCCGATATGTCTTAAAATCACATCAGCAAAGGGTTCCAACTCGTGCGCTTCGGCGATTCCGGTCAAGACCGCGACGGTCGCCATGCCCGCCCGCCTGCCCGATATCAAATCATGGGTTGAATCGCCGATCATCAGAACTTCGGTCGGATCAAGTCCAACGGCCTTACAGAACCCAAACTGCATTCCGGGTTCGGGCTTCATGCCAAAACCGCTGTCATAGCCGGCGATAAAGTCAAACAAATGCGTGATACCAGCGTTGCCCAAATGCGCCCGCGCCGGGGCCTCGGCATCATTGGTGGCGACGCCAAGTTTAAGACCCTGTTCTTTCAGGCCCGCCAAAAGCGGCTTAAGCGGCACCGGTTCGGCCTGCGGCACCTCGGACGCAACTTTGTTGACATGCGCCAGCATCGCCTCAAAACTCCAGCTTGGCACTGCGGAAATCAAAGCGCTGGTGACTTCATTAGGGGTTCCTGCGATAATCACGCTGGTTTTGTCGTAAGTTCGGGTCGCAAAATCATAGCCCAGACCAAGCGCCAGTTCCTGCGCTTTGCTGACGTTCTGATCTGCGATGTCCATAAAAAACTGCTCGGCCCAAGCCGCCCAAGTGGTGTTGAAATCAAACAAAGTACCATCCTTGTCGAACAACAATCCTTTGATCTGACTGGCCATATACTGCTCCTGAGTTTTGCGCAGCATCCATGCTGTCCTACAGATATGCAACAGCCATGTTTCCCAAATCTTTCCGGCTTGTTTTGCATATAGTTGACAGCGACAATGATATAGTTGACACAGACAACTATGAGCGAAATCTATGCCCTCCACGATTCGATCGGCTACCGCATGACGTTGCTGTCGCGGATCAACGAGCGCCGGTTTGACGGCCTGCTGGCCGCAACCGGCCTGACCCGTGTGACATGGTGCGTTTTGCTGGCTGTGGGACAACAATATCTGCAAAATCCGTCGGAAATCGCCGATTGGGTTGGCATTGACCGCACCGCAACCTCGCGCGCCTTAAGACGCCTTGAGGCCGACAAAATGATCGCCCGAGCGTCAGGGGCGTCTGACAAACGGCAAACCGTTGTCAGCGTGACCGACAAGGGCCGCGATATTTTGCAATCAGCGAACACTGCCGCCAGCGAAAACGCCCAACATTTCAACGACAAGTTATCTTGGTATGAACAGGAAACACTGGCTGCGATCCTTGTGAAACTTATGCAGGACGAAACCCGCGACGTGCCGGGCCTCTGAAAGGACACCCAAATGGGTAAACTGTTTTCTTATAAAAACCGCCCGATGCATTTGGGCGCTTTTCCTTTGGAGAAACTGGCGCGGGTTGATCGGGCTGACCTGTCCGAAATACCGCTGATGGAGCCGGTTTCCTTCCGGCGCCCGGAACACCCGGCATCCTTGGTTAACGCGATGCAGGAATACCAGGCGATGCTGGATGCGACCCGCGAAGGCATGGTGAAAAAGGAACGTGGTGTTATTCCTGATAACCCGACGGACCGCGCCAACCACATGAAAGCGTTCGGTTATTACTGCGACAGTTCGATGGTCGGCACCTGCGAAATCCCGGCCGAGACTTGGCTTGATCAGGCATTGAAAAACCCGGATGTCGACCGCTTGGCGCATAAGTTGCAAACCCTGCAACCCAAAACATTTGCGGCTGGCATTGATGTCATCCTGGCCAACCTGCGCGAAAACCTTAAGACCCCGCCAGCGCCCTGTGTGCATCACAGTCATGCCGTGGTGTTCCTGACAGAATACCTGCGCGATCCGCAAAAAGACGAACCCGGTTGCGATTGGCTGCATGACGCCCAGGCCCAGCGCGCCTGCCTGCGGGGTGCTGAAACCGCCATCACGATATCAAGTTATATCCGCAGTTTGGGCCGCGAAGCGCGCGCCCATTCGGCGGCCGCTTCGGATGTCCACTTGGGCAAACTCGCGGTCGCGGCGGGCTTAGCGACATGGGAAAATGGCCAGTTGACCAACCCCCTTCTGGGCACCCGGTTTGGTATAGTGGCCATCACCACCACATTGGAAATGACCCCCGACCTGCCCTTGGCCAAGGGGCAAAAGCCCGGCCTCAGCTGGAAAACCGGCCTTGGCACCCATGCCAAAAACGCCCTCAACCGCGACCCTTATCAATCCCGGAAATACAAAGACGGCCCGCTGCCGTTTGAAACCCTGAAACGCGTCGACAAACCAACCACCTATATTGACGAGGCAAACGTCGCGCGCGTGCCCAAACGCGCCAATATGTTTGCCCGTGCTTTGTTCGGCGACCTTGGGCCGGCAACCCAGGAAGCCACTAAAAACGGCAACTATGTTCGCAAATCCGCCTCGGCCTTTGCCTTTCGCCCGTCGTTGGGGGCGTTTACGGTTTTGCAGGATGGTGACGCCAATCCGCAGATTGACCCCGCCACGACCGACGCGGCGCGTAATGCTAACAACCTAAAGGCTGCACTTTACTTTCTTGGCATGGATGCGGTTGGCCTGTCGCGCTGTCCCGACTGGGTTTATTACAGCCATAATGCAGCTGGCGAAGTGTTGGACCCTTACCACAAGAACGCCGTTTCGATGATTGTCGATCAGGGCCATGAAACCATGGATGGCGCGTCGGGGGATGACTGGATTGCCTGCGCCCAATCCATGCGCGCCTACCTGAGGTTCAGCTTGATCGGCGGCGTCCTGGCCCAACAATTACGCAATCTTGGCTATACCGCACGCGTGCATTCGGTGATGGACGACGAGGTTTTACACCCGCCTTTGCTGTTGCTTGCCGGTTTGGGCGAGGTTTCACGTATCGGCGAGGTTATCCTGCACCCGTTGCTTGGCCCGCGCCTGAAATCCGGCGTAGTCACCACCGATATGCCAATGAGCTTTGACAAACCGATTGATTTCGGCCTGCAAAAATTCTGCGAGGCCTGCAACAAATGCGCCCGCGAATGCCCTTCCGGCGCGATCACCGCAGGGCCGAAACTGATGTTCAACGGCTATGAAATCTGGAAATCGGATTCGTCGCGCTGCACCACGTACCGTGTCAGCCAGAAAAACGGCGCGATGTGTGGACGTTGCATGAAAACCTGTCCCTGGAACCTGGAAGGCATCTTTGCCGAAAAACCCTTCCGATGGGCCGCGATGAACGCGCCTTTCACGGCTAAGGCCTTGACCAAGCTTGACGATATGCTGGGCAACGGCGAGGTTAACGCCGTCAAGAAATGGTGGTGGGATCTGGAAATGGAGAACGAGGGGCCGTATCAACCCTCGCAATACGAGGTGAATAACCGGGCGCTGTCAAAAGACCTTGATCTGAAATACGAGGATCAGACTTTGGCAGTGTACCCGGCCCCCCTCGCCCCGCCGCCGTTTGCCTGGCCGTATCCGATAGACCGTGAAAAAGGGATCGAGGCTTACGAGAACATGATCTCGGCTGACGAGCACAAGAAACGCCGTGCAGAAGGTCTGCCGCCTGAACATGTCTATACCAGCGACACATTGGAAGTGCCGGTCATTCGCGCGGTTCTGTCCAAGGTCGAACATATGACGCCCGACGTTGCGAAATACGAATTCTCGATGCCCGATGGGAGTGACATGCCGCCAGTAACAGCAGGGGCGCATATCGACGTTGTCGTGGCCCCAGAATTTTTCCGGCAATATTCGCTGTCAGGTGATCCTGCCGACCGAAGCAAATACCAGATCGCGGTACTGCGCGAGGATACCGGTAAGGGTGGTTCAAAACTGATGCACCGGATATTTGCCGAGGGGCGGATGGTTTTTATTTCAAAGCCGCTGAACCATTTCCCGTTGGCTGAGGACGTCAGCAAAACCTACCTTATGGGCGGCGGGATCGGCATCACCCCAATGATCGCCATGGCGCATCGCCTGCACGCAATACGTGCTGATTTTGCGATGCATTATTCCTGTTCAAAGCAGGCGAATGCCGGGTTTTTGGATGATCTGGAAAATATGCCATGGAAAGACCGCGTCCATTTGCATTTTTCCGACAAAGGCAGCCGCGCTGATCTTGGCAAAACCCTGCAATATCAAACTGGTGCGCATGTTTATACCTGCGGCCCAGACATTTATATGCAATCGGTAATTGCGGCCGCCGAAGCCGCTGGATTCCCCGAAGACAACCGGCATCTGGAATATTTCACCACGCCGGAACTGCCGGACTATGTTAACCACGAATTCACTCTGAAACTGGCACGTTCAGGTCGTGAATTCCACGTGCCGGCAGACAAATCCGCGACGGATGTTTTGATTGAAAATGGTATCAAGATTGATGTGAAATGCTCGGACGGAATTTGCGGTGTCTGCAAATGCGGGCTGATCGCCGGCGACGTTGAACATCGCGATTATGTGTTGTCAAAGAAGCAGCGTCAAAATCAGGTCATCCTGTGCCAATCGCGGGCGGTCGAGGCTGGCGGCATTGTCGAGGTCGATCTTTAAACGCCAATCGGCCAATGAATTGTATCAGGTCCAGTTGATCATCGCCCCGCCCGGCAGGGACTGGCGGGCCTGCATCGGCGTTTCGTATGGCAGGCTTTGCGCGTCGCAGAAACGCACCACGTGGGAATCGTCCTGCATCAGGAAATCAAGAACCGCGATCAAAAAAGCCGGATCACCGACGGATTGTTTAAGATTGTTAACGTCAGTCCCGGTTGACGCCAGGAAAACCCCCATCAGGTCTTCTTCGCCCACCAGCCAGCCAAGCGCTTGAATCGCAATAATTTCTGCTTGTTCCTGTTTCATCTTATCCACATTTCTAGCTGGAAATTCCTAATACTCTGGAAAGGTTTTCTTAACACCTTAGCGGCAAAATAAAACCTGCCAAATCCGAAATGGTTTTGCTTGTGTAAAGGATAAGAAATGTCCGGGCGTATACTAGTTGTCGATGATATTGCGACCAATCGGATGGTTCTGCGCGCGAAACTTGCGGCGTCCTATTACGAAGTTGTGCAGGCCGAAAACGGCACCGAAGCGCTGGAAAAAACCAAAAGTGAACAACCTGATCTGATCCTGCTTGATATACTGATGCCCGATATTGATGGGTATGAGGCGTGCCGCCGCCTAAAGGCCGACCCGGCTACCGCGCATATTCCGGTTGTCATCGTAACGGCGCTGAACGAACCATCCGACCGCCTGCGCGGGCTTGAATGTGGGGCGGATGATTACCTGACCAAGCCGATTAACGATCTGGCGTTGTTTTCGCGGGTGCGAAACCTGCTTCGGTCAAAGTTCATGTTGGATGAATTGCGCTTGCGCGACCGCACGTCGCGCGACTTTGGGCTGACAGATTTTCAAATTGCCCACAGTGATATTCCGCCGCCGCCAGCCGATATTGTTTTGGTGCCACCAAACCCACTGGTTGGGAATAAATGGTTGAAAATGTTGGATAATATTCCAGACATTAAGGCGCGTATTTGCCCGGACGAACAGGCAATCATGGCCATGGAAGACGCTGAATTGCCTGATGTTTTTGTGATCCATGCCCGGCTTGGGGCTTATGGCGACGGTTTGCGGTTGGTGTCGCATCTGCGATCACGCCCGAAATCACGCCATTCGGCGGTGGTGCTGGCCGTGCCTAAGGGCGATCAGGACAAGGCAGCCAAGGGGCTCGATCTTGGGGCGAATGACTATCTGTTTGATCCGTTTGAACCCGCCGAACTGATCGCCCGCCTGACTGGGCAAATTCGCCATAAACGCATGTCCGACAGCCTGCGCAACAATGTAACCGACACGCTGCGTTTGGCCGCAACCGACCCTTTGACCGGACTTTATAACCGCCGGTATGCCCGCCAGCACCTTAGCAAAATTGTCGAACGGTCCTGCGAAAGCCGCAAGGGATTCGCGCTGATGCTGCTTGATATCGACAACTTCAAACGTGTGAACGATCTGAACGGTCATGCCGCAGGGGATCAGGTGCTTAAGGAATTTGCCATCAGAATGCAGGAAAACCTGCGCGGCATAGACCTGATTTCGCGCCTTGGCGGCGAAGAATTTCTGATTGCGATGCCAGACACCAGCGAAGCGCAGGCACGCACAGCCTCGGAAAGGTTGCGACGGGTTATCGAGGAATCGCCGTTTGCTGCCCTAAATGGCAGCCGTCATTTGAATATCACGGTCAGCATCGGCGTCACATTGGGCGATCCCGATATGCCGGACGTGGATGCCTTGATCGCTGAAGCGGACAAAGCGCTTTACGCGTCAAAATCCGAAGGGCGAAACATGGTAACCTTGTTCACGCGTGCCGCCTAAAAGCGCCGGATCAACGACGGGTCAACGTCGGTGACCTGCAAGGCGGGTTGCAAATTCCACCCGTTGCTCTGGCGTCATCGCGTCTATTCTGTACATCAGTATGCCGTGTCCGACCGCAACATTGCCCGAAATAACCTGACCATGCCGCGCCAAAACTGCGGCAACGGCCGCGCTGTCGTAAGGTTGAACCGTCAACGCCGCCGACAATTCCTTTAGATGCGCGTAAATCGCCGGCTTTCCGATACTCTCGCTGTCATTGTTCTTGGCAATCGCCTGGATCAATGCCTGTTTGCTTTCGTCGTCCAGCGCCCGAATATAGGCCCGCAATCCCAACGCATTGGCTGCGCGGAACTCGCGGATATGTTCAGGTGCTCCGCGCAAAACGACGCCGCCAACCAGACCCACGACCAACAGGTTAGCCCCCAAGGACAGCACCAGCAGATATTGATACCAACGCCATTTTCGTGTTTTTGAGTGCTCAGGTTCAGTCATCGCTCATCCCTCTGCCATTAGATCATCAAGGCTGAATTCACTTGCAGCACCAGTTTCCAGTCCGGCACTTACCGCCAACGCATCGGTGAACGCAGTTACACCAACCGGCGCTGTGTAGCCTAGAAAAACGCCGAGAGCCAGAAAACTAGCCAAGGCTGATCCCGCCTGCCAACCGCCAAAAAGACGCGACATATCAAACCTTTTGATTGGGCGAACAATGGCACGTTCCGGCAGCGCCCAAGGTTGCGGTTGCGCGCGTTTGGCATCTGCCAGCACGTTCAGCATAAGTCGGTCCGAGGGCGTATCCCCTTCGGCTTGTCCGGCCGCAAAAAATGCTGCAAGATCCTGATCCATATCAGCTTCCTGTAAAATATCCTTGCGTGTCATCCGTCCAGTCCCAATTCTTGTTTGCGCCCCAAAAGCATTACTGCAAGGCCGCGTTTTCCGCGCGCGATCAAGCTTTCGACCGCTTCAACGCTGATGTCCAAAACTTCGGCGATTTCCGGGTTCGCCAAGCCTTCGATATGCCGCAATACCACGGCCTCGCGCTGTCGATCCGGCAATTTTGCCAAGGCGCCATTCAACGCCTCGGCCCGATTATCGCTGATCATCCGCGCCTCAATTCCCGGTGTGTCATCCATCGGTTCGGCGATAGCATCCAGTGCCACGCCGCGGCGCTTGCGCAGCCGGTCCGTACACAAGTTTGTCGTCACCCGGTAAAGCCAGGTTGAAACCTTTGCCTCGCCTTGCCGCCATTCAGGAGCAATCTTCCACAGGCGCAACATGCCTTCCTGCGTCACATCCTCGGCCTCGGCCGCGTCTGACAACAATCGTTTTGCCAGCCGAAAGACCATCGGCGTCAACCGCGCCGTAAGCGACGCCGCAGCCATGCTGTCGCCATTGCCATAAAGCGCCAGCAATGCGTCATCACTCAGGTCTGTCATGGCGTCAAAAGGCATCTGCATGACCAAATCGGGTAGTTCGTTTTGCCTGGAAAGGCAATTGGTCCGGCTACTGCGCGCAGCCGGACCGGCGTTTCAAACCAGCTTAGTCGTGTTTTTTCATGCCGAAGCCGTGTTCCATGCCATGCTTGCGCATCGCTTGCATTTCTTCGGTCGAAATTGCGCCGTCGCCATCGGTGTCAAGACGCGCCATCATGCGTTCCATTCGTGGGTTTTGTTCCGCTTCTGCGAGGCTGATCTTACCATCGCCATCGGTGTCACCGCGTTTCATCATATGCTCGACCCGGTCGGCGATACGCTTTTGGGCGCGTTCATTGCCCGCCGCCAGCATCTCGTCTTTCGACAGAAAACCATCGCCATCCGTATCAAAGGTTGCGAACTGCGCCTTTTGCGCGGCGGCGATTTCGGCGGTGGTGACTTTGCCGTCACCATCAACGTCCATGCGTTCAAAAAACGCCTGCGGGCCGTGATGCTGTTTGCCTTCGCCGTCTTTGGCAGCCATGGCAGGCACCAAGGAAACTGCGGCGATAGCCACTGAGATTGCACCAAGGGTTAAGAATTTGCTCGTTTTCATTTGTTACGCTCCGTTTGCAACAAGGCCGCCTGTTTGCTGCCTTTCACACACTCAAACGCCGCTCGTGGCAGTTTCCGTCGGATTATTTTTGCAGGCTTTGCGACATCGCGACGCAAGCGCTCCGGAATGGGTGGGTTTTCTTACCGACAGCGCGTATCTGTCCAACACCAGACAGGACAAATTGATGACCAACCCAGCCAGTACAGATCGCCCATTAAAGCCAGCAATTCTGCGTGGTGTCCGGTTGAAGTGCCCCAATTGCGGTGCGGGGCCTTTAATGAAATCCTACCTGAAAACCCGCGACACCTGTGCTGTGTGTGGCGAAGAATTGTTTCATCACCGCGCTGATGACGGCCCGGCCTATTTGACAATTCTGGTTTCAGGCCACTTGCTGGCGCCGATGCTACTTATAGTTTTTACCACATTCCGGCCTGACCCGTTGCTTATGGCAATCGGGTTTGTGTCGGTATTTGTCACTTTAGCGCTGTTTTTATTGCCGCGCTTCAAGGGCCTGTTCGTCGCAATTCAATGGGCAAAGCGGATGCATGGCTTTCAACTGGATGGCAGCCATAATGCCACCGGATCAACTGGACAAGCGCTGCCTGATCCGACAATCTAGCGCTGAACAACTCTGATCGGGCTCCAATGGACAAGACCCAAATCCGCAACGCAGCAACGGTGATTGTGTTGCGCGACAAATTCACTGAGCCAAAGGTTCTGATGGGTCAGCGCGGCAAAAACGCCGCCTTCATGCCGTCAAAATTCGTCTTTCCCGGTGGCGCCTTAGACAGCGCTGACAGTAATGTCCCCCTTGCGAGCCCCTTGTCAGATCAATGTATGGCGCGTCTGCGCACCGACGCCGACCCGACCTTGGCCGTGCCGCTTATTCTGGCGGCTTTGCGTGAAATGTGGGAAGAAACCGGATTGTTACTGGGCCGACCTGACGTGGCCGCCAAAGAACTTGCCGCGAATATGCCCGAAGATTGGCGCACTTATTTTGAACACGGCGTTATGCCAACCGGTGAGGGCATGAAGTTCGTTTTCCGCGCCATAACCCCCCCCGGCCGTCCGCGCCGGTTTGATGCGCGGTTCTTTCTGGTCGATGCCGACCGGATTGTCAGCGATCTGGATGATTTCTCGCAAGCCAGCGAAGAACTCAGCATGCTGCAATGGATCCCGCTGGAAAAGGCCCGCAGCTTTGACTTGCCGTTTATCACCGAAGTGGTACTGGCCGAGGTCGAGGCTGACCTGAAAGAACCCGACCGCAACGCTCGCGTGCCATTCTTTTATAACGAAGAAGGCCGGTCGTTTTTCGCCCGCCTTTGACGACCGCCTCTTTTATAAGGCCAGATTTTCCGCTATCTAAGGCCAGATAGCGAGGTATCATGGCAATAGGCGAAGAGACATTCTTTCTGGATCCGGGATTTCAGGGCACATTACAAAGCCAGATTCAACAAATCGTGGCCTCGGCTGTGCTGTCCGGGCAGTATCGCCCCGGCGAAAAAATGCCAAGCTCGCGCCGACTTGCCACCCATCTGGGAATATCACGCATAACGGTTACGCTGGCCTATAACGAATTGGTGGCCGACGATTACCTGTCATCGACCAGCCGTTCTGGATATTATATTTCAGCCACAGCGCCGGTTTCGCCGTTGCCTGACACCAGCTTTAGCCAAGGCAACGACACCGTCGATTGGAACCGTGCATTACAACGCAAATTCACCGGTGCGCGGCTTGTGGAAAAACCTGCCGACTGGCGAAAGTATCCTTATCCGTTCATCTATGGGCAGGCCGATCCCGAACTGTTCAACCAATCCAGCTGGCGGCTCTGCGCGCATCAGGCACTTGGTAAGAAAGATTTCGACAGCTTAACTTCGGATTACGCCGAACGCGATGACCCTGAACTGGTCAATTTCATCGCTCGCCACACCCTGCCGCGGCGCGGTATTCTGGCAAGACCCGAACAGATTCTGGTCACGGTCGGCGCGCAAAATGCCCTGTGGATGGTCGCGCAAATTCTGCTGCAAAAAGGCCGCGTCGCAGCCTATGAAGACCCGGGTTATCCCGGCCTGCGGGATATCCTGCGCCATGCCGGTAGCCAAAACCACCCGATTGCCGTTGACGCGCTTGGCCTGCCGCCCTCTCTTTTGCCGCCGGACGTTGATGTGGTCTTTACGACCCCAAGCCATCAATGCCCCACCACCGTAACAATGCCGATATCCCGTCGCCATGAAATGCTGAAACTGGCCCGCGAACGGGATTTTTTGGTGATTGAAGACGATTACGAGTTCGAAATGAGCTTTCTGAAACCCCCGACCCCGGCCCTCAAATCACTGGATCAGGATGGCCGGGTTATTTACGTCGGCAGCTTTTCAAAATCATTGTTTCCCGGCCTCAGACTTGGCTATCTGGTCGGCTCGGAGCCGTTCATCGCGCAAGCCCGCGCCCTACGCCACGCGCTGTTGCGCCATCCGCCCGGTCATATCCAACGCACAACCGCCTATTTTCTGGCGCTTGGGCATTACGACGCCATGGTGAAAACCATGCGCGATGCCTTTCACAAACGTCGCGCCGTGATGGACAAAGCCTTGGCTGCAACACCTTTGCGCGTCGAAGGCAGCGCCGGGTTTGGCGGATCAAGCCTTTGGGTGAAAGCCCCCGACGGTATCGACACTCAAATACTGGCCGCAAAACTGCGCACCAACGGCGTGTTGATCGAACCCGGCAGCCCGTTTTTTGACGACGATAATGCCCCGAATAACTATTTCCGCCTCGCCTATTCCTCGATTGCCGCAGAAAAAATCCCCGAAGGCGTGCGCCGGATCGACGCCGCCCTGAACTGATCCTTCATCATAGTTTCAAAAATACTCCGGGAGCGCGAGGGCAGCGCCCTCGTTTTGGCCGCAGGTCAAAGGCGCTGGACTTATCCGTGTCTAAATCTGGACCTAACGCTTTGCCCCTTCATGTTTCATAACCCGCGCAACGCCAAACGGCGGATTCCCTAGCCAAATTTTTCCTCAAGGATTCCAGACATGAAAATGACCACCGAAGAAGCCTTTGTAAAAACCCTGCAAATGCACGGTATCGAACACGCATTTGGCATCATCGGGTCCGCCTTCATGCCGATTTCCGATAACTTCCCGGCCGCCGGCATCAAGTTCTGGGACGTGGCGCACGAATGTAACGGCGGCTATATGGCCGACGGCTTCACCCGCACCACCGGCAAAATGGCGATGATCATTGCTCAAAACGGCCCCGGCATCACCAATTTCGTCACTTGCGTTAAAACCGCATACTGGAACCACACACCAATGCTGCTGGTCACCCCGCAAGCCGCCAACAAGACCATCGGTCAGGGCGGCTTTCAGGAAGTCGAGCAGATGAAACTGTTTGAAGACATGGTTTGTTATCAGGAAGAAGTCCGCGACCCAACCCGCGTCGCCGAAGTTCTGAACCGCGTGATCATGAACGCCAAACGCCTTTCAGGCCCGGCCCAGATCAACATTCCGCGCGATATGTGGACACAAGTGGTCGACATCAACCTGCCTGCAATCGTCGAATTTGAACGTCCCGCTGGCGGCGAATCCGCCGTAACCGAAGCCGCACGTCTGTTGTCCGAAGCGAAATTCCCCGTCATCCTGAACGGTGCCGGTGTGATCCTTGCGGGTGCCATCGGCAAATCCGCCGCACTGGCCGAACGTCTGGACGCGCCGGTTTGCTGTAACTACCAGCATAACGACGCCTTCCCCGGCAATCACCCGCTGCATGTTGGCCCGCTTGGTTATAATGGCTCCAAGGCGGCGATGGAATTGATCAGCAAGGCGGATGTTGTTCTGGCCCTTGGCACACGCCTGAACCCGTTTTCGACCCTGCCAGGTTACGGCATTGATTACTGGCCGAAAGACGCCAAACTCATTCAGGTTGACATCAATGCGGATCGTATCGGGCTGACCAAACCTGTGGCGGTTGGCATCATTGGGGACGCGGGCAAAGTGGCCGATGGTATCCTTGCACAACTGGCCCCGTCAGCAGGCGACGCCGGTCGGGCAACCCGCAAAGCGATGATCGGCGATCTGAAATCCAAATGGGCGCAGGAACTGACCTCGATGGATCACGAGGATGACGATGTCGGCACTACATGGAACCAGCGCGCCCGCGCCAGCAAACCCGAATGGCTGAGCCCGCGTAAAGCCTGGCGTGCGATCCAGTCGGCCCTGCCCAAGGACGCGATCATCAGTTCGGACATTGGCAACAACTGCGCCATTGGCAACGCGTATCCAAGTTTTGACGAGGGCCGCAAATATCTTGCCCCCGGCCTGTTCGGCCCTTGTGGCTATGGTTTCCCGTCCATCGTCGGGGCTAAAATCGGCAATCCAAACGTGCCAGTTGTCGGATTTGCCGGTGACGGAGCGTTCGGCATTTCGATGAACGAAATGGTTGCCATCGGTCGCGGTGACTGGCCGGCGATCACGATGATTGTGTTTCGCAACTATCAGTGGGGTGCTGAAAAACGCAACTCCACTCTGTGGTATGACGACAATTTTGTCGGCACGGAACTTGACGAAAATGTCAGCTATTCTGGCATCGCCAAAGCCTGTGGCCTGCAAGGCGTTCAGGCCCGCACGATGGACGAGTTGACAGATATGCTGGCGACAGCCGTCAAGGACCAGATGAAGCACGGCAAAACCACCTTTATCGAAGCGATGATCAATCAGGAACTGGGCGAACCGTTCCGCCGGGACGCGATGAAAAAACCTGTCGCTGTGGCTGGGATCAATGCCGCCGACATGCGCCCGCAAAAAAGCATCTGACCAATTAACCGGGCTGGTCGCATTGACCAGCCCGGTTATTTCGGGCCTCTTGCCTGCCAGATGTCCGAACCTCAAGGCGCACTTGAATGACCAGCCCTGCCTCGCCCTTTCTCAGTCAAATCGAACCGGTTTGCCCGGCTGATCTGTTGGCCCGTGCCCAAGCCCTGCCGCCGCCGCGCGTGGCGATTGCCCGTGCCGGTGCCGAATTGCCGATGATCGCGGCCAAAGAAGCCACCGATCTTGGCATCATGACCCCGGTTTTCACTGGCGAACGCTCCGATATCCAGCGGGTCGCCGATCAATTGAACTGGGACATTTCAAGTTACCCGTTGATCGACACAATCGGTGAAGCAGACGCTGGTGCCGCTGCTGCCTATGCCTGTGGGCACGACCAGGCTGACATCCTGATGAAGGGGCAGTTGCATTCGGATATGTTCCTGAAAACCGCGATTGCCAAAACCGCTGGCCTTAGAACCGGCAACCGCTTGATCCATATTTTCCACCTCAGCCATCCGGCGGGTGGGCAACCGATCCTTATCACAGATGCCGCGGTGAATGTTTCCCCCGATCTGGCGACCCGCAAAACCGCAGCCCAAGAAGTGGTGACGCTGCTGCATAAACTTGGCAATTCCCGACCAAAAATCGCCTTTCTCAGCGCGACCGAAAGCCCGATTTCGTCGATCCCGTCCTCAACCGAGGCCCGCGAATTGCGCGATTGGGCGATTGAAAATATTGCGGATGCGGATTTTTCCGGCCCTTTGGCGCTTGACCTGATCCTGTCCGCGCATTCGGCCGCAATCAAAGGCATGGCCGATGATCCGGTGGCAGGGCGTGCCGACGCTATCGTCGTCCCGGATATCGTTTCCGGAAATGTCCTGTTCAAAGCTTTGGTGTACCTGTCAGGTGGTTGCGCTGCCGGCCTGATCACCGGGGCCAAAGTGCCGTTATTGCTGACCAGCCGCTCGGACCCACCAGCCGCGCGTTTGGCGTCGATCGCTCTGGCGGCTGTCGCCAGCGCCAAAAACACCGCCAACCCCACGTGACAGGGCAGCCAGCCAAGCGACAGAAAGCCGCAAAAATGAATTGTCGCAGTCAGTATTCTGGACATTACCCATCTGCCATGGCTACAAACATTCAAATGATCTAATATGTTTTAATGCTGAACACTGAAACCGGATTCGGGGACCCTAATATGCCTGCTTTTGATCAACCCGCGCTTGATACCTCGCCCGAGGTTTCAGACGAGATCCGCAAAACCACCTGTTACATGTGCGCCTGCCGCTGCGGCATTGATGTGCATATGAAAGACGGGGCCGTGAAATATATCGAGGGCAACCGCGACCACCCGGTCAATAAAGGCGTACTTTGCGCCAAAGGTTCCGCCGGGATCATGCAGCATTACGCGCCCTCCCGCCTGCGCGCACCAATGAAACGCGTCGGCCCGCGTGGTTCAGGCGAGTTTGAAGAAATCACATGGGATGAAGCCTTTGACATTGCCGAAGGCTGGCTGCGGCCAATCCGCGAAACAAACCCCGAAAAGCTGGCGTTTTTCACCGGCCGCGATCAGTCACAATCGCTGACAAGCTGGTGGGCGCAGGCTTATGGCACGCCGAATTATGCGGCCCACGGTGGGTTCTGTTCGGTCAACATGGCGGCCGCCGGCATCTACACAATGGGCGGTGCGTTCTGGGAATTCGGCACGCCCGACTGGGACCTCTGCAAAATGTTCATGATTTTCGGGGTGGCCGAGGATCACGACAGCAACCCGATCAAAATCGGTCTGGGCAAGCTGAAAGCCAACGGTGCCAAGGTCATCGGGGTGAATCCGGTACGGTCGGGCTATAATGCGATTGCGGATGAATGGGTCGGGATCACGCCCGGCACTGATGGCTTGTTCATTATCGCGCTGATCCACGAGCTGCTGAGGGCTGGCCAGGTCGATCTGGATTACCTGATCCGCTATACCAACGCGCCTTTCCTGGTGAACGACGACGAAACCTCGTCCGAGCATGGCCTGTTTTTGCGCGACAAAGACGGCAAACCGCAAATTCTTGATCGCGCCAACGGCAAACCCGTTGCCTTTGACAAAAAGGGCATTAAGGCCGATCTGGCCGGGCATTACCGGCACGCCGGTGTCACACATCGCCCGGTTTTCCAGCTGCTGGCCGAGAAATATATCGGTGACGAAAACGCACCCGACGCTGTGGCGGCGCAGTGCGGTATCCCAGCCGAACAGATCAAACGCATCGCTGCCGAACTGGCGCATGTGGCGTTTCAGCAGGAAATCACCATCGAACAACCCTGGACCGACTGGAAGGGTGAAAAGCACGACAAAATGATCGGCCGCCCGGTGGCGTTCCATGCGATGCGCGGAATATCGGCACATTCTAACGGCTTTCAAACCTGCCGTGCGCTGCATGTGTTGCAAATCCTGTTGGGTTCAGTCGAGGTTCCCGGTGGCTTTCGTTTCAAGCCCCCCTATCCGAAACCCGTCACCGCCCACCCAAAACCGCATTTCGGCGTCACCCCCGGCAAACCGCTGAACGGCCCGCATCTGGGATACGTGCAAGGCCCCGAAGACCTTGGCCTTAAACCTGACGGCACGGCCGCGCGGATAGACAAGGCCTATACCTGGGAAAACCCGATGTCAGCGCACGGCATGATGCATATGGTTATCAGCAATGCACATGCCGGGGACCCCTACAAAATCGACACGCTGTTCATGTATATGGCCAATATGGCGTGGAACTCGTCGATGAATACCAGCGGCGTCATCAAGATGCTGACGGACAAGGATGAAACCGGCGAATACGTCATTCCGCACATCATCTATTCCGACAGTTATTCCAGTGAAACCGTCGCCTTTGCCGACCTGATCCTGCCTGACACAACTTATCTCGAACGCCACGATTGCATCAGCTTGCTGGATCGCCCGATCTGCGAAGCCGAGGCCGTTGCCGACAGCATCCGCTGGCCGGTGGTTGAACCTGATCGGGATGTGCGCGGTTTCCAATCTGCCCTGATCCAACTTGGCGCGCGGCTTGGCTTGCCCGGCATGGTGAACGAGGATGGCTCGGCCAAATACCAGGACTATGCCGATTATATCCAAAACCACGAACGCCGCCCCGGCGTCGGCCCCCTGGCTGGATTTCGTGGTGCGGATGGCAAAGGCAAAGGCCGGGGCGAGCCAAACCCCAACCAAATTCAGGCCTATATCGACAATGGCGGCTTTTGGATCGACCACGTCCCGGATGAAGCACGCTATTTCAAACCGTGGAACGCCGGCTATCAGGACTGGGCCGTCGAGCGTGGGTTTTTCGACGCCCCGCAGCCTTATCTGTTCCAAATCTATGTCGAACCGATGCAGAAATTCCGTCTGGCCGCCCAAGGCCATGGCGACCACCAGCCGCCGGATCACTTGCGCGCCCAAGTTGCCGCAGCGATGGATCCGCTGCCGATCTGGTATCAGCCATTTCAGGAAACCCATGTCGACTTGGACGAATATCCGGTGCATGCGCTGACCCAACGCCCGATGGCGATGTATCATTCATGGGGCACGCAAAATGCATGGCTCCGGCAAATCCACGGTACCAATCCGCTCTATGTCTCAGGCGAGATTTGGGCCAAACACGGGTTTACCGAGGGCGATTGGGCGCTGGTCACCTCGCATCACGGCAAGATCAAAGTGCCGGTTGTCAAAATGGATGCCCTGAACGCCAACACCGTCTGGACATGGAACGCTATCGGCAAACGCGCTGGCGCTTGGGCCTTGGACGAAAAAGCCCCCGAGGCGACCAAAGGCTTTTTGCTGAACCATTTGATTGATGAACTTCTGCCAGCCCGTGGCGACGGCCTGCGCTGGTCAAATTCAGACCCAATTACCGGCCAAGCCGCATGGTTTGATCTGCGGGTCAAAATCGAAAAGACCACCAAAGGTGACGGCGTCAGCCAACCGCATATCCCCGCCCAGAAATCCCCGGTCGGCAAAGGGCCGAAAAACGTCACCTATGGGGATAAGTTCTGATGCGCGCGCACCGCATCACAGGCGGCGGTGGCGTCGGCCTTCACGTCACTGACCAAGGGTCGGTTGACGCGCCTGCGCTGTTGCTAATCCACGGCTGGGCTCAGGACCGCGACTGCTGGCAGAAACAAGCTCCCCTGGCGGCAACTCACCGCCTGATCACGCTTGATCTGCGCGGCCACGGTCAATCAGATGCACCACAAGTGGCTGAAATGTATAACGATACCGCGATGTGGGCCGCAGACATCAATGCCATCATCACGGCACTTGACCTCAACAAGCCGATCCTTGTCGGCTGGTCCTTTGGCAGCCGGGTGATCGCATCATACCTTGACCGCTTTGGTGACACCGCAATTGCCGGCGTCGTTTTGGCGGGCGGCGTCATCACCACCGGCAAAGCCCGCGAAGACTGGATGGTCGGCCCGTCCAGCCCCGGCTTAAACCGCGACCTTTACACCGAAGACGACGATTTGCGCGCCGCAGCCACGGCCAAATTTGTCCGCGCTTGTACGCTTGATCCGTTAGACGACACCCTGACCGCAGAAATCATTGCCGCCAACATGCGTGTCACCGCCCTTGTGCGCCGCGCCATATTTGCCGCCAACTGGGATTTCCGCCCGGTCTATGCAGCCCTCACGAAACCGCTTCTTGCCATCCACGGCGTAGAAGATACCGTCGTTGCAGCACTGTGTGGCATAACAGTTTCTGAACTTGCCCCCAAAGGTGATCTCAGGCTGTACGAGAATACCGGCCATTCGCCGTTTGTGGAACAACCCGACCGGTTCAACCAAGACCTCACCGATTTCGCGACCCTAACTTTCGGAGCCGCCCAATGACCACCCTACCCCAGACCACCCAGCGCAAACTGGGCCTTGTGATCGACCTTGATACCTGCGTCGGCTGCCATGCCTGCGTGATCAACTGCAAGGAATGGAACACCTCGAACTACGGCGCACCCTTGTCGGATATGGATGCTTACGGGGCCGAACCGATGGGCACATTCCTCAATCGCATCCACACCTACGAGGCCAAAAAGCCCGGCAGCAACGCTCAAACCGTGCATTTCCCCAAATCCTGCCTGCATTGCGAAGACGCACCCTGCGTCACCGTCTGCCCGACGGGTGCAAGTTATAAACGCGTTGAGGACGGCATCGTGCTGGTCAACGAAGACAGCTGCATCGGGTGCGGTCTGTGTGCCTGGGCCTGCCCATATGGCGCACGCGAACTCGACAAAGCCGAAGGCGTGATGAAGAAATGTACCCTGTGTGTGGACCGGATATACAACGAAAACATCCCCGAGGTGGACCGCATCCCCGCCTGCGTACGCACCTGCCCGGCCGGTGCGCGACATTTCGGCGATTTCGCTGATCCTGACAGCAACGTCTCAAAACTGACCGCTGAACGCGGCGGCATCGACCTGATGCCCGAACAAGGTACCAAACCAGTGAACAAATACCTGCCGCCCCGCCTGAAACAGGACATTGGCGGGATCGGCAAAATCGACATCCTTGCCCCCTACCTCGAACCAATCAACGAGGAGGCCGGCGGCTTCCTCGGTTGGCTTGACAAAGCGCTGGAGAAACTCTGATGAATCCCGCTCCATCCGTTATTATCTTCACGTCCCTGTCAGGTCTTGGTTTCGGTCTGATGTTTTTTCTGGGGTTCGGTATGCCCGCCGTCACCGGCTGGGTGGCCTTCGCATTTTTCTTTGTCGCCTACGCTTTGGCTGTGGGCGGATTGCTGGCCTCAACCCTGCATCTGGGCAATCCCCAGCGGGCGATGAAGGCTTTCAGCCAATGGCGCACAAGCTGGCTCAGCCGCGAAGGTGTTTCAGCCGTCCTCACCCTGCTGGTCATGGCCGTTTACGCCACCGGGTTGATTTTCTTTGACAAAAACCTGCAAATCGTCGGCTGGATCGCCGCTCTATTGTCGCTGCTCACCGTCTTCACCACGTCGAAAATCTATAACCAACTCAAAACCGTTCCCCGCTGGCACATGCCCCTGACCCCGGTTTTGTTCCTGACCTATGCCCTTGCTGGCGGCGCCTTGTTGTCCGGCCAGGACACCGCCGCCGCCGTTTTGTTGCTGGTACTGACAGCGTTGCAACTGGCCGCTTGGCAGATGGGTGACAAAGCGTTCAAGACCGCCGGTCACACCATTGAAACCGCCACAGGTCTGGGTCATTTGGGCAAAGTGCGGCTGCTCGAAGGCCCGCATTCCAGCCCGAACTATCTGATGAAAGAAATGGTCCACGTGGTCGGGCGCAAGCACAGCCAGAAACTGCGGGTGATTGCGACGATCACCCTTGGCCTGATCCCGGCGGCCCTGCTGTTGGCCTTAACGTTCAGCCACCTTTTGGCATTGATCGCAGTGATCAGCCACCTGATCGGCCTGTTCACATCGCGCTGGCTGTTTTTTGCCGAAGCCGAACATGTGGTCGGGCTTTATTACGATAAACGCTGACACCTGCCATCATAGTTTCATAAATACTCCCGCCGGAGGCCCCGCCGCGCAGCGGCTCATCGTAATGGCCCGGAACGGGCCTCCGCCAGACTAAAGAAACATCACCAGCACCAGAATGCTGGCAATCACCAACCCAATGCCCAGCATTTCCCGATTAGAACTGCGTTCTTTGAAAAAGAAATATGAGGCGAGAAAAGTGAACACCAACTCGATCTGCCCCAATGCTTTCACATAAGCCGCGTTCTGCAAGGTGAAAGCCATGAACCAGCCCAGTGACCCCAACACACCCGTCAGTCCGACAAACATTGTCACCCGCCACGAACGCATAACCGCGGTCATTTGCCCGACTTCCCGCCATTGCAGCCAAATCGCCATGGCGATTGTTTGAAACAGCGTAACAAAGGCCAGTGTCACAGACGCGCGGATCAGGAAATCGCCGCCATCCAGCGCCAATGACGCCCCGCGATATCCCGTGGCAGAAACACCAAACAACGCCCCCGCGGCAAGACCAAAGCCCGACGCGCGGTTGAACAGGCGCGCTTTCGTGCCCAGTTTCACGCTGGTTTTGGGTGGGTCAGATAACAGGATCACACCGACAAGCCCGATCAGGATGGCAATAATCCCCCAAAGCGACACCGCCTCGCCCAAGACAATCAGCGCGATAATCGCCGTTTGCATGGTTTCAGTTTTCTTCAGGGTGATCCCAACCGTAAAGTTCCGCTCAGCAAACAGCACCACAATGCAGACCGTCGCCAGAATTTGCGTCACCCCGCCGGTCATCGCGAACAAAAAGAACCGCGCATTGACCCCCGGCATCTCGCGCAGGCCGCTGATGATCAGTACCAGCACCAACAGCATTGCCAAAGGTGCGGCAAATACAAAGCGCGAAAACGTCGCCCCACCAGTCGAAAGGCGCGTTGTTTTCAGGTGCTTTTGCAGCATGAACCTAATGTTCTGCATGAAGGCCGCAAAGATCGTAATGGGTATCCAAAGTTCCATTTCCGATCTCTGACACGGCGTTCACATATAGTCGAGCAGAAGTGAAAGTCATTTCAGTCAGAATGCTTATATATGCTGCAAGAAACCAATAGGAGACGAATAATGACCACCCGCCGTAGCTTTCTGATCAACAGCGCAGTCTTTGCAGGCCTTGCCGCAATCACCCCGACCCGCACAATGGCCGGGTTTGAAATTCAACTGACCCCAGCTGAATGGAAAGCACGCCTGACCCCGGCGCAATATGCCGTTCTGCGCGACGAGGACACCGAACGACCGTTTTCAAACAGCCTGAAAGGTGAAAGCTCGCCACTGTTAAAAGAAGCACGCAACGGCACATATCATTGCGCCGCTTGCGATCTGGCGGCCTATCCGTCGTCAACCAAGTTTGACAGTGGCACCGGCTGGCCAAGCTTTTGGGATGCCTTGCCCGGCGGTATCGGCACCAAAAGCGACAACACCCTGTTCACCACGCGAACCGAGGTTCATTGCAGCCGCTGTGGTGGGCATTTCGGGCATATTTTTGAAGATGGTCCTAAACCAACCGGCAAGCGTCACTGCCTTAACGGTCTGGCGTTGACTTTCAAAGCCGCCTGACCCAGCGGGCGCAACGGATGCGGCACCGGATCTTTGGCGTGCAGGAAATATCTACCCAGAACCGTAAGATAGCTTGGGTAGAAATAGCCGTTGTTGCGGTCAAGATATCCGTCGCGGTCTTTTTCATATAATCTCGGCAGCCGATACCACGGCGCGCCGGGATGTGCGTGGTGAACCGCGTGGAAATTGTTGTTCAGAAACAGGAACGCCAGTAAACCCCGATCCTCGATCACCACGGAACGCCCTTGGGCTGCCTCGAACGCGCGGTGCTCTAGAAAGGTGCGTATCTTCAGAATGCCAAAGCCAAGATAGGACGCCGCAACATAGACCCAAAGCGGCATTGACCCAATCGTTGCGACCCACCACAAAACCGGCACTATCCCGATCAGATGCAGCGACCAACACAGCGCGATCTTATATTGCCCGCCGATTGCCGCCCGAATATCGCTGCGGATAAAACTGATGGTAGAAATCATCGGCCCCAGCAGAATACGGCCCAGCAACGTGTTGTTAACCCGCAGCACCAGTTGCAGCCAATAGGGAAGGGCCACCCAAACCTTGGGATCAAGATAGTTTGTTTCAGGATCATCATAGGGATCAGTCAGAATTTCATCGTGATGATGCGCCAGATGTGTGTCGCGAAACCGGCCATAGGGCACGATCAGCCCGACCGCCGGAAAAATCAGCAGTTCGTTTAACCATCTGTGGCGCGTCGGATGGCCGTGCAACGCTTCGTGCTGCAGGGACGAATGCAAAGTGATCAACAAGGTCGTCAGAACAAAGGCCAGGCCAACAGAAAAATCAGCAATCAGCGTCGTGGAAAGGCCAAGCCCAAGATAACACAGGGCGATAAGGGACAGTGTTCGCCATTCAACGACAGGAACCGACGCGTTCATTCACATTCCACAGGTTTCGGAGTTCACGAGTTTGTCATTACCACGCCGGAACAAGCAGTTGAATTACGTATATATGCAACAATATTTCACATTTGGTGAATTATTTCACATATCGTTACGACCTCAACATCTGTCCCCAGGCCACCCGCGACCAAACCCGCTCGTAAACCAGATAGACCACAAAGCCCAAACCGCTGTTCACAGCCGCCATTGTGCCGCCAGCTTTGAGTGATCCGGTGATAACCAACCCAACCGACACCATCGAAACGAACCCGATTACCTGCCAGACCAAGGCTTTCAGCAAGCTGCGCGATTTGGTTTCCATTGCTCACTCCTGATTAATTCCCTTTCATCCCTATCCACCGGAGGCGATGTTGACTATACTGCG
>ERZ889078.887-NODE-887-length-25449-cov-9.338151_pt1 | contig 25449 bp, 22 predicted proteins | sample MGYA00521266_ERZ889078 | MGnify/ENA primary metagenome ERZ889078 (study PRJEB32303, sample SAMEA104408618) | aquatic metagenome | biome: Brackish water; feature: Pelagic; material: water | place: Baltic Sea | collected 2014-06-16T06:34:00 | depth 76,534 m ...
GGCGTATAGACAATTCGGGCATTGCTTGGCCCCTCTTCTATACGCGCCTGTAGGCGGATTGCATCGTTTTCTAAGATGCTTCTCAAGGTTGCGACCAATTCATCCCGAACTTCCTCCAGATAGTCTGCTTGCACCCGGTTTTCAACCGAAAGACGAACACGAAAATCATCTTCAAGCACCGGCGTCGCTTTGGATATCACGGCATATATGATTGGGCGGTCCTCCATCAATTTTACCGCATCAAGCCAAGCCGTTTCTAATGCGTTTTGACTAAAGGGGCTTACTTTTTTAACTATGACCTCCGTATCCTCTGTGTCTATAAGGGGCTGTTTTTTATTGCTTTGTCCGCTAGAACTTAAGTTTGCCTTGAGCGAAAAGGTAGCCCTCCGCTTTCTTGGTTCTTGCGTAGACTCTGTCACGTCCGAAACGGGTCCTAGCTGATCTGGCCCAGATGCAGCTCCTGGCACATTTTCTTCCTCGGGACCATCAAAAGCCTCTGATAGCGTGGCAGGCGTGGGCAACCTGCTTGACGCATCGTGCGGCATGTCCATGCCCTTTCCCGTTTCTAAGACCTTTGTTTCCGTTTTCTCCTGCCCTACGTCAGGGGGCATAGAAGCCCCCGTTTTTTGCTCAAGTACGGTTGTATCAGATTTGGGCGACTCCTGCAGCGCGATCTTATGACTTTCAGCCTCACGGTCCGCAGGGCTTTTCGCTTTTTTTTCAGCTGGCTCGGCTAGGTTAGGCTTTTTTTTTTCAGGCCCGCGCCCTGAGGTAATGCCCGCCATTTCGAGCAAGGCAATTTCTACCAACAACCTCGGATTTGAACTTGCTCTGTACTGCAAGTCGCATTGCGATAAAATTTTTAATGATTCAGCTAAAAAAGCCGGTGTTGCCATCTGCGCTTGATCTCGGTATTGCACCTTGACGCTCTCAGGAACATCCATTAAGCGCACAGTCACTTCATGCTTTGCCAGCAAAACATCACGCAAATGCGAGGCCAAGCCCCCAACGAAGCGATGGAGATCAAACCCGCGTTCCATGACATGATGTACCTGAAGCAGTAACGCCGTGGTATCGGACGCCATCAAGAATTGAACACTTTCAAAGTAGACGCTTCTGTCCAGCAACTGAAGATTTTCACGGACAAGGTCATAGGTAATGGACCCACCTCGCGCAAAGGCGGCTACACGGTCAAAGATGGAAAGGGAGTCCCGCAACGCACCATCTGCTTTCTCCGCAATAGCATGCAGCGCTTCCTCTTCGGCCGTAATACCCTCTTTTTCTGCGACAAAGGCCAAGTGATTAGAAATATCCTGTAAGCCAATGCGCTTAAAATCAAAAATCTGACAACGCGATAAAATCGTAGGTAGGACCTTGTGTTTTTCCGTTGTGGCCAGAATAAAGATGGCATGGGCGGGCGGCTCCTCTAAGGTCTTAAGGAAGGCATTAAATGCCGCTTGCGACAGCATATGTACCTCATCAATGATGTAGACTTTGTACTGTCCAACCTGGGGCGCAAAGCGTACCTGGTCGATGAGCTGACGAATGTCATCCACAGAGTTGTTGGAGGCGGCATCCAGTTCAAAAATATTCAAACTATAATCTTGGTCCGGCCCCGTATGCACTTCATTGATACGACGCGCCAAGATCCGTGCACAGGTTGTTTTACCAACCCCACGCGGCCCGCAGAAAAGCAGTGCTTGCGCAAGATGGCCACTGGCCACTTCATGTTCTAGTGTTTCCGTTACATGCGCTTGGCCTACGACCGCCTCAAAGTCCTTTGGACGGTATTTTCGGGCGCTAACAATGTACGGTTGGTCCATAGGTCAAATCTACGCATCAACGCTTTAGGCCGAAGGCCAAAGGTGGAAACCTGCAAAAAAAAGTGCCTGACATAATAAGACCGCCCCAGCCAATCGGTTAGACCGCTCCATGGCGTCCCCAAGGATGGCTTGCATTCCCCACGCAATGAAAAACCAGCTGAGATAATTCATCCATCCGGCTGTTCCAGCAAATAACCAAAGGCGCAAACTTGGCGCCACCGGTTCAATGAGAAAGTCCATCCATACCAGCAGTAGGGATGCGATGATCTGCCGCTGCCAGCGCGGCAACTCGGCCACATACCCATACACCCATTGACCGGCTGCCAAACTAAGCATAGCCCAATTGATGCCAATCATCCAAGGCGTGTTGAATATACTTGGCCCCAAGCCCTCTAGATATACATAGGTCCCAAAAGGGTATCCCGTGTTTACGCCCACTATTTCTAGCCCTAGACCCAACAGATAGAGTAGCATTAGACGGACCTTGAGAGCTTGTCCCCCACCGGCAAAGCCAACCAGGATCCAAAAACTGATCAACAAATGCACGGGCGTAAGGACCGAAATAAGTTCAGCATAGGCAGAATGCCAGCCAATGAATCCCACAAGATGCAATACCATGAGGAGTACTAGCGCGCTCCCGAATTTTTGATTTTCAGTCCACATAGGGATTTAGCTTAACCATTTTTCTAGAAGATCGCCCGCAGTATAAGCCAATACCGCCGCTATGGCGCCAAGGAGAAGCGTCTCAAGGACACTGCGTAGGATGGGGCGACTATTGACACGTGCTTTTAAAACACCTATCCCCACAAAAGCGAGCCCCGTAGAAATAGCCGAAGCCGTAAATAACTCCACATCATTATAGCGCGAAATCCATGGAAATAGATGCATTACGTAGATCCACAAAGGGACAAAACCAACGAGGTTAAAACTTAAAAAAGTCATCCATGCTGTGACAATGGGCCTTTTCTCTTCAGGAAACAAAGCCAATTCGGATTTCATCATTTCCTCTACCCAACGGTCCTTATCGGCGCAAATAACATCCACCACTTGTTCTAAAAGTTCGCCTTCAAATCCTTTCGCTTGATAAATCTCACGAATTTCTTCACGCTCCACGTCAGGCACATGATCGACTTCCCAATACTCTTGCGCCAAAGCGCGCTCATAGGTTTCTTCATTTGTTTTGGAGGAGAGGTAGGCCCCAACCGCCATAGAGAATCCGTCTGCTATCAAATTGGCAAAACCCAGGATCAGGGTAGTGGTCGTCCCTAGCCCAGCACCAGCGGCCCCTGCCACAACAGCAAAGGTGGTGACCGCCCCATCTATTCCACCATAAACAAATTCCGTTATATAGACTTGAAACCTACCCAACCAGCCTGTTGGGCTGGCATGGAGCACCCCTTCATCATGGGGATGGTTTTTTAACGGGGGGTCAATATGGGCCATAGAACAAAGATACCTTTAACCCGCACTCGTTTTGGATTGCGCCGCATGACGCTGCTGCATCTTAAACATTTGAAATGCTTGAAATAGCTGAGAATCTGCCATTTGGTTTCGAAGGGGTAAAAAGCGACGTAATCCTTGGTGTGCGATGCCTTCGGGCATTCCTCGCAAAGCAGTCACAACCGCACGCTGATAATCGGGGCTACGATAAAGGTCCTCCGTTAAAAAAGCCGCTACCAACCCCCTTGCAGCACCCTCATACTCTTCTAAGGCATTTAAAGTGACCGCATATTGCAGCTGTCCGCCGGGATGCCTTGGGGAGAGCCGTAGCAACGTTTCATAGGATTCCTTTGCCTCTTGCAGTTGCCCGCGGTAGCGGTACATATTCGCTTTCTGATACCAAGTGACCACATGGTAGGGATGTACGTGTAATGCCTCATTAAAAAACGACTCTGCTTGTGTGAAGTTCTTTTCGGTAAAAGAAGGGCTCTGTCCCTGCGCTTGTGCCTCGCTGAACATACTCCCCATCCCGGCAAAGTAGATGACAGGGTTGCTGAACCGATCGAGTTCATTCCATGAGGAGATCGCTTCGGTTGCACTACGCACAATGCCACTTGCCTCCTTTCGGCTATTGAGATCCAGAACAACTTGATTGGCTCGGTCCGCTTGAATGGCCTTCATAGAGATCCCAATGGACATCATGAGCAGCAAAGCAGAGAGGCTCAAAACAACTTTTTTCGGCACCCCTATTCCGCCACGACTCAATAGCCCCACCAAGAATAAGAAAGGAGCAAAAAAGGCAGCCCGTTCGAGCGGAAACTCAAAGGAGGCATAGACCAAGGTGATGACCATAACAGCCAACCATACTTGGCCCTCTAGGGTCTTGCCTTTTTCCTTGAATGACTTTCCCCATTGTACGAATAAGAGAAGAAAGAATGAGGCGAATAGAAACACGCCTACATAGCCTTGTTCTGCCAAAACCCAGATAAAGTCATTGTGGGGACGCACCTCCGAGGTGACGCCTTCTGCCACACTAGGATTCATACCCAACAATCCATATTTAGGGAAGTGAATGCGCCATTGGCCCGGCCCAACCCCGAAAAGGGGATGCTCTGCTTGCATCTGGAATGAATGATCCCAAAAGACCTGCCGGATTTCTAGATTGGCAGGATCGAATAGACGCTTTTGGACAGGCGGGGAAAGGATCAGAAGGGTGACCAACCCGGCGCCACTAAATAACGCCCAGCGGAATGACCCCGAAGGGCGCCAGCCAAGGATGAAGGCAGAAAACAAGGCGAGCGCGCTGCCCAACCAAATACTGCGGGTTTGTGCCAGCAGAATAGCCCCAATACCGATGATCAGAGCAGTTGTAGAAAGGTAGCCAGGCCAGTAGGTACGACTTCGACCCAACAAGATTAAGGGCACCGTTAAAGCAATGGCTGAAACCGTAAAGTTTTTATGCCCCATCAGACCGGACACGAGATAGGGATCTTCCCATGCTGATACCCCATGGGCTAAAAAAGTAAGCACATAATGAAGACTGAGGATCAAGCTAAAACCGAGCATGAACGTGAAAAACGCACGCAATGGTGCCGATTCATCCTTTTGCCACAGCGTACCCAAGAGTAGGATCCCTGCATAGCCAGTCAGACGACCCGCACTAAATTTCCATTCTGCAACGGAGAAGAGCTCCGTGAAGCAGGGCGCTGCCCATGCAAAGGCCGTAAGACCTAACCAAAGGAATGCAGGCCAGGAAACTCGGACGCCTCCCTCTGTATTCTTCCACATATAGAAAACCGTCACCGTACTCACTGCAGAAAACGCCAAATGCACAGGCCACAAGCCTGGATCCCCAAGCTTTGAAAATAGGCCTATAGCGGGAATGCCCGCGGTCAAAACCCCTAATATTAAGGAGTACCAGGCCATAGGTGGATTGTTACTTTTTTCCTTCATGCCCTAAAAGTAAAAAACCCCGTCGGAAGGACGGGGTTTTAGATGCTCTATGGAGGAGAAATTAATTTTCCTCCCCAATCACTTCAAACGAAAAGTCAATGACCACTTCACGGTGTAGACGCATTTTCGCAGTGTACTTTCCAGCTGCTTTAATGGTGCCACCTGCGATTTGGATGAACTTCTTGTCAATGGAGTGACCCATTGCAGCAAGATCTCCAGCAATGTTTGCATTGGTGATAGCACCAAACAATTTACCGCCTTTACCTGCCTTTGCAGTCAACTTCAATTCAACACGTGCCAAAGCTTCGGCTGTCTTGTTTGCAGTTTCAATCATTTTTGCCTCCTTGTGGGCGCGTTGACGGATGTCTTCCGCCAATACCTTCTTTGCAGAAGGTGTAGCCAAAATAGCCAAGCCCTGTGGGATCAAATAGTTACGGCCAAATCCGTTCTTAACGGTAACCGTATCGTCCTTGTAACCAAGGTTTTCAACGTCAGATTTTAAGATAACTTCCATGGCGCTGATTATTTGAGGTTGTCGGCTACGTAAGGCATAAGACCCAAGTGACGTGCGCGCTTGATGGCCTGGGCTAATTTGCGCTGGTACTTCAATGAGGTACCCGTGATGCGGCGAGGTAAAATTTTACCTTGCTCATTCACAAAACGCAACAAGAAGTCAGGATCCTTGTGGTCAATGTGCTTAATGCCGTATTTCTTGAAGCGGCAATACTTCTTGGTGTTGGTAGCATCAATTGCGATCGGCTGTAAGTAGCGGATCTCAGATTGATTGCCAGCGTTTGATTCCAAAGTGCTCATTTCTTTGTGGGATTAAGCGTTTTTGACTTTGGCGCGACGCTTGGCAGCATACTCAACGCCGTGTTTGTCCAATGCCACGGTGAGGAAGCGCATGATGCGCTCATCACGCTTCATTTCTACTTCAAGAGTAGAGATGACAGTAGCTGGAGCTTTGAACTCGAGGAGGTTATAGAACCCACTCTTCTTTTTGTCGATGGGGTAAGCCAACTTGCGGAGGCCCCACTTTTCGACGTTGATAAGCTCGGCACCATTCGATTGTAGGTAGCCGGTATACTTATCAACCGCTTCCCTTATCTGATCTTCAGACAAGACGGGAGTTAGAATGAAAACGGTTTCGTACTGATTCATTGTATATGAAATTAGGGGTGCAAAGATAGTGAAAAGAATAGAATGTATAAGGGTAATTAGGCAAAAGAGCAGAAGGTTTCAAGGGCTCAAGGGTTAAAGGGTGGAAGGGGTATCCAGCTAGTAGACTTTTTCTCTCAAAAGCGCTGATTGAGGGGCAAAATTTGCTATGCAACATGCAACCCACACATTGCCCCGCACCTTCTACTCTTCTACTCTTCTACTCTTCTACTCTTCTCTCCTTTTTACTCTCCTACCCCGCCCACCTCAATCAATACCGGACAATGGTCGCTGCCGTATTCCTCGGTCAGAATGTCCGTGCGCAGGACCTGCGCCATGAATCGTTCAGACACGACATGGTAGTCTAAACGCCAGCCAATATTCTTCTCACGTGCCCCAGAGCGCATGCTCCACCAAGAGTACTTTACTTCTGTAGGGTGCTGGGCACGCCACGCGTCGACAAAACCCTTCCCGAGCAAATACACCATCCCGTCAATTTCAGCTTGGGTATACCCCGGGGTTTTGTTGTAATTAGACTTAGGGTGGGCCAAATCGATTTCTTGATGGGCTACGTTCAAGTCACCACAATAAATGATCGGTTTCTTTTGGTCGTATTCGGATAACAAATCTGCAATATTTCGGTCCCATGCTTGCCGATTGGGGATACGAGAAAGATCTCCTTTAGAATTGGGCACATAGGCCGTTGCGACGAAGAAATGCGCATATTCTGCCACGATAAGTCTGCCTTCGCCGTCGTGTTCTGGCTTTCCCACTCCTGCTTTGAGGTTTAGTGGTGCTTCTTTTGTAATTAAAGCAGTACCACTATAGCCTTTTTTCTCGGCAGAATGGGCATACACATGATATCCCGAACCAAACAATACCTCAGCCACCTGCTCTTCTGTGGCTTTGGTTTCTTGAAAGCACACCACATCGGCGTCCCAAGCAGTAAGTTGATCTAAGAGGCCTTTTTTAGCCGCTGCGCGAATGCCATTGACATTCCAAGAAATAATTTTCATGCCTTAAAGGTACCGAGCCTAAGCAGAATTGACGAACTTTCCGCCATGGGAATTTTCCACAAATGCATCGCGTTCGCTAGCTTTCTCGCGCTAGCCAGTTGCCAGCCACGATGGGCTATCCAAGGGGCTTATCAATTTGCAAATAATGCTTCGTTGATTCAGCATGACCAGATTAAAGTCCTAAAAGCGCCCAAATTTAACATAGCTTTTTACACCCAAGCACTTATTCAAAACGGACAACCCCTTCTGGCCCAGAACATCCAATTTGATCGGAAAACCGGCCGACTCCTTGCCTGTAGCTTGACCGGCGGAAGTGTTCAAGCCTACCATGCACAGTTCCTGCCCGGATGGATGAATCTCCATTCGGATGCCTTTGGCCATGAGGTGGTGGATCAAATCTCTCTGCCTGAAGAAAGCCTCTTCCACCCGGGAATGGCTTCTTATTATCCACTCATTTTAGATGAACTATGGCATCTCCGTGTCGGCCAAGAATCCCTCATTACCATGGTACATCCACCCAAAGGCAACCTCACCAAGGCCAGTTATTATCTTGAGCAAAAGACAAAAACGACGCGCATTTATCTCTACCGTAATGACAGCAACGTTGGAACACTGACCTACAGAAAATCAAAAGGGAAGTGGAATCTTCTCAAGGCAGACCTCATGAACCAAAACGTGCCCTATACCTGGGAGCGACTGAAAAATTAGTCCTTACATGTTCCGGCGGTATTGCCCTCCGACTTCAAACATGGCTGCCGTCATTTGCCCTAATGAGCAGACTTTGGACGCTTCCATAATCGCAGCAAAAACGTTGCCGCCTTTGAGCGCGGCCTCTTGAATCGCGGACAGAGCCTCCTCTGCCTGCCCAGTAGAGGCTTGCTTTAAAGACATAACCGTCGCAATTTGGCCCTCCTTTTCCGCTTCTGTTGCACGGATAACCTCTCCTGGAATGAGTGTGGGCGAACCTTTGGAACTCAAGAAGGTATTGACGCCGATGATGGGGTATTCTCCGGTGTGCTTCAGCATCTCGTAATGCATGGACTCTTCTTGAATCTTTCCGCGCTGGTACATGGTTTCCATGGCCCCTAGTACGCCACCGCGCTCGGTAATGCGGTCAAACTCTAACATCACCATCTCCTCGACCAAATCGGTCAACTCTTCAATGATGAAAGAACCTTGCAAGGGGTTTTCATTTTTGGCCAATCCAAGCTCCTTGTTGATGATCAGTTGAATAGCCATGGCGCGACGAACCGATTCCTCTGTTGGGGTGGTAATTGCCTCGTCATAGGCATTGGTATGCAGCGAATTACAGTTGTCATAAATCGCATACAGGGCCTGCAAGGTGGTCCGAATGTCATTAAAGTCAATCTCTTGCGCGTGCAAGGATCGGCCTGATGTCTGAATATGATATTTGAGCATCTGCGCCCTCGCGTCCGCTCCATACTTTGCCTTGAGGGCTTTTGCCCAAATACGACGCGCTACTCGGCCAATGACCGCATATTCTGGATCAATCCCGTTGGAGAAGAAGAAGCTAAGGTTCGGGCCAAACGCATTGATATCCATCCCACGACTCAGGTAGTATTCTACATACGTGAAGCCGTTCGATAAGGTGAAAGCCAATTGCGTAATGGGATTAGCACCCGCCTCGGCAATATGATACCCCGAAATGGAGACGCTATAGAAGTTGCGCACCTTTTCCTCAATGAAATAGGCTTGAACGTCGCCCATCAACCGAAGCGCATACTCCGTAGAGAAAATACAGGTGTTCTGCGCCTGGTCTTCCTTTAGGATGTCCGCTTGCACGGTTCCCCGTGTGGCACTTAGGGCCTCCGCCTTAATTTTGGCGTAGACCTCTGACGGCAAAACCTCATCACCTGTCACCCCCAGTAGGAGCAGTCCCAATCCATCATTTCCCTCGGGCAAATCTCCATGGTAGCTGGGGCGCTGAAGGCCCGCGTCGTCATACTTCGCCTTTTTTAGGGCCTCTACTTTTCCTTCCAGCTTGTTGGCTTGGATATATTTTTCACATTGCTGATCGACCGCGGCATTCAAGAAGAAGCCCAAAAGCATGGGCGCAGGCCCATTGATCGTCATAGACACCGAAGTGCTCGGATCACAGAGATCAAATCCACTGTAGAGTTTTTTTGCATCATCCAAGCAACAAATGCTTACGCCGGCATTGCCAATCTTGCCATATATATCCGGGCGTCTGCCGGGATCATGCCCATAAAGGGTGACGGAGTCAAAAGCCGTGCTTAAACGCTTAGCAGGCATACCTAAGGAAACGTAATGGAATCGCTTATTGGTTCTTTCCGGTCCGCCTTCACCCGCAAACATCCGGGTAGGATCCTCCCCAGTTCGTTTGAATGGATAAATACCCGACGTATACGGGAAAGATCCGGGTACATTTTCTTGCAGAATCCAACGCAAAATATCCCCCCATGAACGGAAACGTGGTGTGACCACCTTGGGAATTTTTTGCCCTGAAAGGGAAAGGCTGTACGTGGGCACCTTGATGTCTTTGCCGCGCACCTGGTACACGTATTCCTCGGCCATATAGCGTTCACGAAGGGCCGGCCAACCTTCAATCAGGTCCCAATTATGGGGATCTAGGTAACGCTTTTTCTGTTCAAAGACTTCTTGCAGGCCTTTGATCAAACGGTCCTTGTCCTCCATCTCACTGGCGGCCAAATCCACTATAGCACGTTGCAGGCTGTATAGGCTATCTGCCACATCGGACTGCTGTGCAACCCATTGATTGTAGCCGCGGACGCCTTCAGAAATTTCACTCAGATACCGGGTACGCGCCGGAGGAATGATGTACATCTTCTCACTCTTCCCTTCTGGGCGAGCGTTGTCATGAGACAGGTGTGCTGCACCTGCTTTGCTGACCAAGGTCTCCATTACCGCGCGGAACAATCGATTGGTCCCAGGATCATTAAATTGAGATGCCATGGTGCCGAATACCGGCATATCCTCAATAGGATCATGCCAACGGTTGTGATTGCGTTGCACTTGCTTCTTCACATCCCGCAAAGCATCCAAGGCTCCGCGTTTGTCAAACTTGTTTAGGGCAATTAAGTCCGCAAAGTCCAACATATCAATTTTCTCCAGCTGGGTGGCTGCACCATATTCCGGTGTCATCACATACAGAGAGACGTCACTGTGGTCCAAAATCTCTGTATCTGACTGGCCAATTCCACTGGTTTCTATGATAATAAGGTCAAATGCAGCCGCTTGCAGAATACGCAGCGCCTCCGCCACATGCTTACTTAGCGCCAGGTTGCTTTGACGCGTGGCCAAGCTGCGCATATAAATATTGGGGTGTTGGATCGCATTCATCCGAATACGGTCACCGAGCAAGGCGCCTCCTGTCTTGCGCTTCGAAGGATCCACGCTGATAATACCTAAGCGCATCTCTGGATAATCCAACAAAAAACGCCGCACCAATTCATCCACCAAAGAGCTCTTGCCAGCACCCCCTGTTCCTGTAATACCTAGGACCGGGGTCTTCTTGCCCTTTGCAAGGGCTTTTTCTAGTGCAGGAAGTTCTTCTTCATAACGCGCAGGAAAATTCTCCGCACATGAGATCAACCGCGCCAAATGACGCGCTTCCCCTTTAAGTGCACCTGCCAAAGCGCCTTCTACTTGGTCCCCAATCGCAAAATCACATGTCTTCAGAAGATCATTGATCATGCCCTGTAAGCCCATAGAACGACCATCGTCCGGGTGATAAATTCGGGCAATGCCATAGGCTTGCAATTCCGCAATCTCGGTGGGCAAGATGGTGCCACCACCACCCCCAAAAATTTTGATATGGCCTGCCCCTCTTTCTTGGAGCAAGTCGAACATATACTGGAAGTACTCCATATGCCCTCCTTGATACGAAGTCATGGCAATGGCGTTGGCATCCTCTTGAATGGCCGTATTGACGACCTCTTCTACACTGCGGTCATGTCCTAAATGGATGACTTCTGCACCACTGGACTGGAGGATTCTCCGCATAATATTAATGCTGGCATCGTGGCCATCAAAAAGGGATGCCGCGGTAACAATGCGAATGCTATGTTTTGGAGCGTAGGGTTGTGCGTCCACCATGAGTTTTGAGCCTTAAAAAACAAAGATACGGGCCGAAGCCTGCCCTTGGCGCGAACAGCTACCCTCATGGCAAGGTCCTTGACCTAGGAAATACCCAACGACTTCAAAGCGGCAGGTAAGGCATCAAAGTGCGTAAACACTCCATCCGGCTGCGTATCCCCATCGGGAGGCAAGGCATCTGGTGCCTGAAACCAAAGGGTTTTCATGCCCACAGCTTTTCCGCCGGCGACATCGCGCAAAAGAGAATCTCCCACCATAACCGCCACATCCGCCGAACAACCCGCAGCATTGAGGGCAAAACGGAAAATGGCCTGATCGGGTTTGTAGGCCCGCGCCATATCGGAGGTGGTATGCGTCGCAAAAGGAATGTCCAACTTCAAGGCCGCGACCTTGCGTGCTTGAGACGCCAATACCCCATTGGTCAAAATATGCAGGATATATCCCTTTGTATGAAGCAAAGTAAGAGCTTCTCGTACCCCTGGATAGGAATGCCCACGGTCCGGCATTTGTTCCGTGAAGGCCTCCTCTAGATGCCTTGCTATGGTCCTCTTTTCTAGGGTAGATAAAAAGGGCACAAAGCGTTCAAGTAGCATGGGAAAACGTCTGTTTCGGACATAATCCACCGAATAGCCAGCCGATTGAATGATGTCCCAGAGCCCATCATTGATTTCTTGGTAGGCGCTGGCTAAATGCTCGGACGCTATGGCTTGCAAGGGCACATGCGATTGACCCAATTCCGCCAGCACCTCTTGGGCATTTTTTTCATGGTGCCACAGCGTTCTATCTAGATCAAAAAAGACATGGGTGTTCATTCCGTGTCAAAAGTAGATGCAGGAAAACCAATCAAGGACAAGGATTCTTGGGCTCGGGTAAAGGCCGTGTACATCCACCGTATAAAATCAACATCATCTGGGGAAGGGGTATACGGCCATTCCACAAAGACATGTGGCCATTGCCCCCCCTGGGATTTATGGCCCGTTAAGGCATAGCCAAATTTTAATTGAAGCGCTTGCAAATAAGGATGCTCACGCAAAAATTCAGAACGCTGTGCTTTAGGTAGACGTTGCGCTTCTTCCCTTGCCCCTGCTATCAAGCCTTTCATTTGCGCCTCTGGCAGTCTAGCTGCGTGGGAATCTAGGGCATTGAGGAGCACTTTTGCTTCCACATGTGGCTCCTCATCGCGGTCCAGCCAGCGCAAGGTCGCATCGGCAAAGGTGAGCCCATAGCGCTCTTCTTGGTTGCGCCAACTTTGGACTTCGAACATATCACCATTGGCAATAAAACCGGCACTGTCCTCAGGATCTATCCAGCGCTCATTGTTTTGAACCACCATCACCACATCCCCCGCATTGAGGATGTCCTCCCGCCAAAGCAATTGGCCTCTGATCTGGCGGTTGTATGCCACAGCGCGTTGATTCGAGCGTGTGATGACGACGGCATCATGGGCCCCTCCTTGATAGGCTGATTCTAAGGCCTCAAATACTTCATGTGCATCCTGCAGTCTGCGCACCTGAGGCCCTTGATGTAACGTAGGGAATTGGGGCGGCGTCAACCGTAAAGCATCACGGAGTACCGTTGCATTGGTGAGGATACTCGACCCCTGGACCTGACGCATGACTTCAAACAAAGCGGCACCTCGAATCCGCCAGCCGTAATGGTCGCGAATGTGCCGAGGCAACAATGCCGGCGAAAAATCCTGGCCCACCGGGGGCAATTGCGCCTCATCTCCAACCAAGATTAACCGACAATCCTCCCCTTGTGTTACAAAATGAAGTAAATCTTCAAAAAGGGTGCGTGACTCGCCAATGTCCCCAAGCATGGATGCCTCATCCACAATATAGACCCGGTTTGTTCCCTTGTTTGGCCGTTTAATCCGTTTAAAACCGCCTGCAGGATCCCGGACGGTGAGGTAGAGCATTCGGTGCAAGGTGTAGGCCCGACGCTTCAGTTGGCCCTGTAGCACTTTGGCTGCACGTCCAGTCGGTGCTGCAAGAACTGCACGCATATTGAACGAAGGCAAGCAAGAAGCGAGGGTCCGCATCAGGGTTGTTTTGCCTGTACCCGCATATCCTTTGAGGATAAACAAGCGTTCTTCAGGATCCTCAAGAAGGTAATGGCTCAAGGCTTCCATGGCCGAACGCTGGTCATTTGTCGGGGTTCCCGGAAAACGGGAACTAAAGGTTTTAAGAAGTTCGGTAGAATTCACAGGTACGATTGCAAGGGCACAAGGTAAAATTTCATAGTTTTGGCTCGCAAACTTTTTATCATGACTGCACGTACAATCCTTTACTTGCGCATTGCCCTTGGTGTCATTGCGATCCTCCTTACTTATCGCATCTATCGCATCATCATGGAGCCGATTGAATTCAGCGCCATCAAGGAAAAACGCTATGAAATTGTCACGCATCGTTTGGAGCAGCTCCGTGAAGCTCAGCTCACCTTTAAGGAGGAGTATGGGAAATACGCAGCCACTTTTGATCAGTTGATTCCCTTCTTGGAATATGCACAAGTGAACATCATCGAGCGTAAAGACTCCTCTTTTATGGCCTACAATAAGGTATATCAGACGGACATGCTCAAGGATACCATCATTTACCGCATCATTGGCCAAACCACGGCCAAAGATAAATTGGTCGCAAAGAGCCCTGATTTGTTTGAGTCTAATTTCAATGCAGATAAGCTTCGTTTCATACCCTACACTGCGGATAGCGTCGAATTCACCATGGCCACGGGATTTGTGGACCGCAATGGGGTACGCGTCCAAGTATTTGAGATTATTGCCCCTAACACTGATTTCTTTGCAGATATCTACAATGAGTACAAAACCCACATCAAGAATCTACGCACCTCCTCGTTGATTGTAGGCTCCTTGACTGAACCTACCTTGAGTGGAAACTGGAAATAATATTTGGCCCCCCCATTGGGTCTTTTTTCCCCAAACAGAATCCTCTCCGGAGGATTCTGTCGTTTTATTAGGTTACGGTTCGGATGGCGCCATGCTTCTGTTGATAAACGCAACAACTAAGCGGCCTTTGGGTCCAAGTCTTCCCATTTCTTTTGACGAGGTATCCCAATGGGAAGCCCATGCAAAAGGAGCTTTTGCCGAATGGCACCAATTTGGCCAAGAGGCTTTTGCCGCTTGGTTTCCAAAAGATTGGACACAAGAACCCGCTGTTTTAGCGAAACCCTTAGATCCCACCGGGGATGCTTGGGAAAGCTATAGCATTGAAAAGGGCATGCGTCTTTTGTACCGCATGCCTAAGCATTGTCCGGAGGGCGCGATTCCTATGATGGCGATCAATGCACAACGGTGGTTGAGCCCACTCGCAAAAAGAGATGCGGTACGCGTGCACCGCATGGGAAATCGGCTTGAACTTGCAGCCATTCAAAAAGGCCGACTCATCGTCCACAATCTTTTTACACCACAAACGGCGCAAGATGCTGCCTATGCCTGCATGTTGCTCTATGACCAGTGTAGCCTCTCCGCCACGCATATTCCCTTGATTTGGGAAGGGGATGCAGATGAATCCTGCTGGGAAATTTTGCGCCCCTTTATTCAAACATTGGACAGCACAGCATCCCATCCTTGGTCTGCCCTTACTGTTTTATATCCAAGCCACTAACATGCGCATTATCCGGGGGAAAAATCGAGGAAAAATCCTGATAGCACCCAAAAACCTACCCGTCCGCCCTACCACTGACATGGCAAAGGAAGGCCTCTTTAACGTCGTAGAAAATTATCTTGAATGGGAGGCTATCACGGCATTAGACCTCTTCACAGGCACGGGTAATATCAGCTTTGAAATGGCCAGTCGTGGCTGCAACGACATCACCGTCGTAGACAATAACCGCGACTGCCTTCGCTTTATTGATAAGACGGCTGGGCAACTTCAGTACACCGCAATTAAAACTAGCATGGGGGATGCATTGATCTTCCTGAGAAGGACATTGCGCAAATGGGATTTCATCTTTGCTGACCCCCCCTATGATTATACCGAATATCCTGTACTCGTTTCTTCGGCTATAGATCACCTCCCTGAAGACGGAGTTTTTGTGCTCGAACATGGCGTAGATCATTCTTTTCAGGCGCATCCAGCCTGCTTTGACACCCGACGGTATGGCGGCGTCCATTTCAGTTACTTTAGTCCCGAAGCAATCAAAAATGAGCGTGCTTCACTCGAAGACACATCGGATTCACCTAGCTGAAGTTCACTTTCAAAAAGACCTGTCTAGATTGCTGCAATCCACGCCTTCAGCGCACGGGTGCGATGACTCATGGCTTTCTTTTCTTCTAAGGTCATTTGGGCAAAGGTTCTTCCGTCTCCTTCTTCTGGAACAAATAAGGCATCATATCCAAATCCTCCATTGCCGCGTTCTTCCGTTAGAATATGCCCCCATACTTCTCCATAAAAAGTATATTCTCCCTTGGGTGTTATATACGCCATCACCGTCTGAAAGCAGGCCCTGCGGTCCTCTTGACCCTCAAGCGATTGGATCAACTTAGCACGGTTGGCTGCATCATCTTTTTGTTCGGAAGCATAGCGTGCAGAATGGACGCCTGGCGCCCCATCTAACGCAACGACCGATAATCCGGAATCATCCGACAAGACAAAACCATGACCCGCTGCACGTAAAAAGCGTGCTTTCTGAAGTGCATTGGCCTCTAACGTGGTGCCCGTTTCAGGCAGCTCTTCTATTATTCCTACCTCTGTTGCCGTTAGGGCCTCCCAGCCAGCAGGAAGTGCAGCGTGAATTTCCTTTACTTTGTTGGGATTCTGCGTGGCTAAAACAATCTTCATGACCCCAAATATCCGAAAGACCTCCGTCCTATTGGCAGGCCCCTTGTTTTTTCTTTTTGCCCTGCTGAGCCATTTACCTCATGAACATGCGGTCGTCCTAGGCACAACCGCCTGGATGCTGCTGTGGTGGTTTACTGAAGTCATTCCGCTACCCGCAACGGCTCTGCTCCCCATTCTCACCTTTGGAGGGTTTGGCATTTTGACCTCATCCGATTTAGCCAATGCTTATTCTCACCCTTTAATCTTCCTGTTTCTTGGGGGATTTTTCTTAGCGCGGGGCGTGGAACACCATCACCTCCATCGTCGATTTGCGCTAGCCATTCTTCGTCGATTTGGACAACGAGCCCACCATGTGCTCGCCGGCGTCATGGGGGCAACCTTTCTTTTGAGCTTGTGGATGAGCAACACCGCCACAGCCGTCATGATGCTGCCGTTAACCCTTTCGTTGATTCGTCACTTGCCCGGGGAAGATGAAAAACTTGAACGCAATATTCTTTTGGGAATGGCTTGGGGCGCAAACCTTGGCGGCATTGGGACCTTGATCGGCACACCCCCAAATCTGGTCTACGCAGCATTTCGGCAGCAGACCTTTCATGAGGAAGTGTACTTTATGGATTGGACCCTTCAGGTATTCCCCATTGCCCTATTACTGCTCATCGGCGCCTTTTTCCTGTTGCGCCGCGGAATGCCCAATGTGGATCTGCGGGGCATGCAATGGCCCGAACCCGAACCTTGGACTTCTGGGGAAAAGCGCGTCGCCAGCATCTTTGCGCTGACGGCGCTGGCTTGGATGACCCGTCAGTGGCTACAACCGTGGGCAGGCCTATTTCAATTGAGCGACACCTTCATTGGCCTAACGGGGGCCTTGGCATTATTCGCCTTTCGAGATGTAAACCGGAAACCGCTGTTAACGTGGGGAGAGGCTCAAAAGATTGAATGGGGTATCCTCTTGCTCTTTGGCGGCGGAATGTCGCTTGCCTCTGGGATGCAAGCATCCGGATGGCTCGATGCCCTTGCAACCCAAGGCGTCAGCACATGGCATCCGGCTTATTGGATCTTGGGATTCACGATTTTGGGGGTTTGGACCACCGAATTGTTTTCGAACATGGCCCTGGTCAGTGGAACTTTGCCCTTGGCGCTCGCCGTATCTACAGCGCAAGGCATCCCCTTTGAGCAGTTAGCTATCCCCTTAACCGTAGGAGCAAGTTGTGCTTTTATGCTTCCTATGGCTACTCCACCCAATGCGATCGTTTTTGCCTCAGGTAAAATTCGAATTCCGGATATGGCGCGCACAGGATTTGCCATGAATGTCTTAGCCACTTTGGTATTATGGCTGCTCTTTGCCTTTGTTTTTGTCTGAGCGCAAACGACGCGCCTAATGGCGCCATTCTTTGGGCCATTGGGCAGCAAAGGCGCGACATAAAGGACTGCGCATCTCCTCTAGAACATGGCCCTTTGGCGCAATCCACACCCATTCACGCATAGCGCCTTGAATTCGTTTCAACTCTGCTTGACGCAAAGGAGACATGGAGCCAGCCGCCATGCCAGGAACAAGCGCAGGGCCAAGATTTTGATCCGCCATCTGGATGTACGCCTCCATGTGTTGCGTATGGAGTCTCTTTGAGCCTTCATGCGGGACAATCCCCCATTTCGCAGCCCAGCGTGCGAGTTCATGCCCCTTGGCAGGCAGAAGAAACTCCGCATCACGCATTGCCTGGATGGGTATTTCATTCCATCCCTTCCAAGGATGACCCGCAGGTAAAAGCACATACATAGGTTCTTCAAAAAGGGGATAGTGCATCCCGGCTCCTGTCCAGCAGGAAGAATCTACGATCACGGCATCCAAACTTCCTTGGTTCAACTGTTGCTGTAACGTTTCTGGTTGGGCAGCCACAAATTCAATGTACAGATCTGGAAATGTTTGGGCGGCGGCCTCCAACCAAAGTGCGCCCACATAGGTTGCACTGCCTTCCGGAATCCCAATGTGGATGACTCCGGCCAATGGATGCTCCCATTGCGCTATCAATTCAGGTATGGTAGACACAGCATCTAAGGTGGCTTGCGCTTGTTTTAAGACGGCCTTTCCTAAAGGCGTAAGATCTATCGGCTGCTGCTGTCGATCCACCAAGAAATGTCCCAGTTCTTCTTCAAGCTTTTGGAATTGGGCACTCAGGGTAGGCTGCGAAACACCGCAAGCCACGGCAGCCTTGCCAAAACTCCTGTGCTTGGCTAATGCTATAAAGTAGTTGAGTTGGGTAAGCGTCATCGCAAGCCCCATCTTTGATAGCGTAAATACGGCGCATTCTGCGCTCCAAAACCAGCATAAAATCGAGCTAATCCTTCTGCTTCGCTTCCTTCGAAGTCAAAAATTTCCCAGCGGCCTGCGACGTACATCAACACTTCATTCACGAGATGTGTCATCGCTTTTTGCTCCCTTCCTTCATCCGAGATGGCAGAAAATAACAAGATGGCTCTATTCCCTGAAAAGGCTATAAATACACCCGCCATAAAGCGGTTTCCTTCAGCGTACAAAGACCAAACTGCGCCGCGACCTTTATGCAGCAGATGATACATAGCGGACCGCATTGCAGGCGAAAAGCCTTCAGGAATTTTGTATCGTCCCGCTTGATACTGAGCAAAGGCCTGAAGAAGTATATCGGGCGTATCATGTTCAAACAGCGTGAATGATTTCTTCTGACTCGCCTTAAGGTTGCGGATGGTTTGCTTGTTAAACCCCTTGTACATATTTTCATAAGAGCCACGGATGTCCAAGACATAATTAGGCTTCTCAGACCATCGTTCGAGTCGAAGTCCTTGAAGGCGCCATTTTTCCGATTTGGACTGCCAATCTGAAGGCCTGTGTAAGCGTATATCCACTTTATTAAATTGGCCCGGAATGAGGGCAATGGCTGAGTGTAATCGTTTGCTGTCATTTGCACCGGTGCCAATGGGGCCCCATTGCTGCATACCAAAGGGAATATAGGCCGTCCCCAAGCCCATCTTGGTTCTGTACGCCATGGGCAAGGCAAAGTCCTTACCCACCAAAGCGCCCCAGTTTTGCCCCAGTGCATCGGCATATGCCTCTTGGTCATATGGAAAATCCCAAGGTGCACTTGCTGCCCACTCCGCCCATTGCGCGCTTGACCAAGTGCCTTCCAACCACTTCATCGCTTCCATTGCCCTAAAAATGTTTGTAATCCATGGACCCAAGGGCGGTATTGTCTTGTTTCAGGAAACACGTCCATTCCAGGAGAAAAGAAACGCCAATGGGTGGCCAAAACAAGACCTGCGCCAAAACGATTTGCCCTATCTGACCAGTCCTGTAAAGTCTTGGCTATAGTAGCCTGGTCCATACCAAGGAGGTTTTGATCCATCAAGGCAACCGGGACATAGGTCAAATAGGGAATACCCTCCTGATCCGTGGCACCATGGTCGCCAACGCCCCAGGCCGGGATTGGGACGGCCACACCCGCACGGTAGCCCATCACTTTTGCGTATTCCATACTCCAGTCTTCTTTCACCCCAGTGGCATAAAGTGCTTTCTGTGATGCGGGCAGCTTCATTTTTAAGTAATGATAACGCAATCGCTGGGAAGCTTTTCCCGTGGCCTTTGTGAATGCCTCTAATTCTAGCCTAAGGCCATGAAAGCCTTGCGCATGATGGGCATAGGTCGGGTGCAATCCCATGCTTGGGCTCTTTCTGGCCCAAAGGTTTATCGCTTGTGCAACGTGTATATTTTTGACGGTTGGCCCTTTGTCATACGGGCCGCGCTGGGGGCCAATCCACGCAAAGAACTGCCAGCGTATGCTTGGGTGTGATGCCATCATCTTTTCAAATGTAGCAGAAGCATCAAAAGGGTCCTGTTTGGCAAAATGTAATGACCCTACTTTCAGCTGCCCTTTAAAAAGGTTGCGCAAGGCAGAATACCCTCGATGCAGCCAAGAATAACCCTTAAACGCATAGAGGTGGTCCATGTCTACCACGACGGTTGGCGGGGCAGTAGACCTATGGGATAAACTGTAATCTGGCACAAACCGTGCAATGAAGGCCTCTAGCCATACATGCCCTTGCGGGATATCGGGATCCTGTTGCAGGGCTACCCATTGCATAGAATCTTCGGGTTTTGCTCTTCCGTGCATATCCATGGCTTGTTCCTGAAACTCTTCAGCACGAGAGGCCAAATAGGCCGCTTTGGCGAGGAAATCTCCCTCTATTTCTTGAACATTCCAGGCACGAAAATCTTTATTCCACTGAGCACATCTGGGCCACACTGCACCGCCCGGCGTGAAGGTCAATTTTATCCCTGTCACCCGCCTTGTCACCTCTGCGGCAAATGCCAATTGGGGATTGTGGGCATCACCTCGGAGCACAAGTTCATTGGGTAAGCAAGGACCCTTCTTCCAAAGTGCTGCGGCCATCTTTGTCGCTGCATCGCCATTCCCATAAATGGGCGGAAAAGCCTTAGGTGTTGCCCGCTCCAGAACCTCTAACAACGCTTGACTTAGGGCCTCTGCATCTGGATATTGCGCTGGATGAACTAAGAAGGATTGTCCAGATGACAAAAGCTCGACCCACTCCGTTTCGCCGCGCAGGACAATGGACTTTCTTTGACAGAAATAGGCTTCTTTTTGTACCCCTCCTGAATCTGTAATCACCCAATCCGCAGCATCTAATTGCTCCAGCATGGCTTTCCTTCCGAGGGGCGGGTACCAGTGAATGCTATTGGGTAATTCACCCTCTGCAAAGTGAGCTCTTAATCGGGGATGTATGGGCCAGTGAATGTCATATTCCCCCGCCAACTCGGCCAGAGCTGTTACAATGCGCTGCCGCACAGCAGGCTCATCCACATTGGTATTCCGGTGCACGGTAACGAGGATTCGATTGGCTTGACTCGCCTTTGATTTTCTATGCATCATGGCATCTGCCATGATGTCGCCTGTCATAAGGGTATGGTTGGGTCCTCGGTCCAGCCCTTCACGACGCAATTGCATTAAGGCTGACTCGGAAGGCACAAAGTGCCAATCGCTGATCGTATCTGTTTTTATCCTGGCTTCCTCTTCTGGCATTTCCGCATTAAAGCTGCGCAGACCTGCCTCGACGTGCGCTAGGGGCAAACCAAGCCTTTTGGCGGCGCGCGCGCCACACCAAGTAGTAAAGGTGTCGCCATAGACCACTACGGTCGAGGGAGACCATTTTTCCAGTGTTTTGCTCATCGCAGCAATATTGTCTTCATGCACGGAACACCATTGCAGCACTCCGTCAGGTGCAATGCCAAATTCCTCAAAGAAGACCGCACTCATACTGGACTCATAATGCTGACCAGAATGCAGCACACTTTGTGGCGCACCAAGTGCATCCAATGCATGCCAAAGAGGCATAAGCTTTATAAACTGAGGGCGCGCGCCGACGATGTGAACAATCATATGGTGGTGCGGGCTGAAGCTAACCAACCCTTATCCGCAAAACTAACGTAATCCCCGTGGCCCACGATAAGATGGTCCAGAAGATCAATCTCTAAAAACCGACCCGCTTCCGCTATTCGCTCCGTCAACGCCTTATCCTCGACACTAGGCGTGAGTTGGCCACTTGGGTGATTGTGGGCAATGATAATGGCGGGTGCGCATAACTCTAAGGCCCTTTGAAATACCACACGGATATCTGCCATGGTGGCTGTCCAGCCCCCTTTACCAATGCATTCCAGAGCCTTTACATCACATGCGCGACTCAAGTAGAGAACCCAAAACTCCTCATGGTCTAGTGCGAGAAGGGCCGATTTTAGATACCTAAAGGCATCATAACTCCCCCTGACACGCGCCTTGTGTTGATTTATCCGGGGTTCGACAGGTGTTCCCATTCGACGTCCTAGTTCAAACGCAGCGGCCAATGTTGCCGCCTTTGCTTTGCCTAATCCTGATATGCGCATCCATTTTTCAGGACGTCCTTGTTCCAACATGTATAAATCCTCTCCGTGAAGCTTCCATAACTCCTGTGCCAAACCTAAGGCTGTTTTCCCTTGTGCGCCATTGCGCAAAAGGATAGCCAAGCATTCTGTTGTAGATAAACCGCGCGCGCCTTTAAGGAGACATTTTTCACGCGGACGATCTTCTGGCGACCAATCACGAATCATCATCTTTCCATCCATCCTGCAAAAATGACCATCCGACGGCACAACAGCCGTTGAAGCCACGGTATAAATAGTTTAACTCATGGATTCGTCCGGAACTAAAAAACTTTGGGCAACAAAAAAGCCGCCCAAGGGCGGCTTTTTTTGACCAAATCAGATATCGTAAAAGCTTACGACAATCCGTTTACGTGCTTCGCCAAACTTGATTTCAAGTTGGAAGCTTTGTTCTTGTGAATGATGTTGCGCTTTGCCAACTTGTCCAACATGGCGCTCACCAATGGAAGTTGGGTAGCGGCATCTTTGGCATCTTTCAATGCAAGCAAGCTTCGAACCGCATTACGGGTTGTCTTGTGATAGAAGCGATTGTGCATGCGCTTCTTCTGCGTCTGACGGATGCGCTTAAGAGAAGATTTGTGATTTGCCATACCTACTTAAATCAATGTTTTCTTTTTAATCAAAATTCGTGACCCGTACGGGATTCGAACCCGTGATCTTCTCCGTGAAAGGGAGATGTCCTAAACCGCTAGACGAACGGGCCAAATGGTTTTGGGAGTGCAAATGTATGATAAAATTCGAATTGTTCTCAGCCTTGGGGCAGAAATTTTCTTGAATTATGCCCCTTATTTCAAACCTGCTGGACGGTAGCCCAGACGCTTACTCGTCCGTTGCCTTAACTCTTCTCGAAGCCCTTCCAATTCCATTAATGAAATATCATGAATTTCAGCAAATGGCGAAACCACCAAATCCATGTCCATGGCTTGTAACATGGCGTGCTCAATCCACGATTGCATGACCGCAGAAGTTAAATGCTCTTGCGTCAGTGGAATGCCCAGTCGCCCGACGCCTTCTGCCATAAAGTGGCCTTCGCCATTGACAAACAATCTACTCAGCAACATACCGACATCATTCATTCGGCGCATCCTAAAGGAATCCGAAAGAAAATTATAGGCATGGATTAAGCCAAAATACGCCCTGTTTGCATTTTCCTGAACATAGGGTGTATTGCGCAAAGGATGCTCGCTAGGAAGCGCGAAAGCATTGGTATGCAACTGAAAAATCAGGGAATCACCACTGAAACGAATCTCCACTTCAAACTCACCCCGGTCTATAAACTCAACCACCACCGAATGATCAATGGCACAGATTTGGCCATTTAACGCTACGGCTGTTTCGCGCAGCATTTGCTTCAAGTCCGAAAAAGCTTCCAATGCCTTTCGATGCACCAATTGCTTATTGCTAGACTTGGTGGCTAACACCTTCAATATATCTTCTTGGCGGCTCATCTTAATAGGCACGTGCAAAGAGAACACGCTGTGTCGATGGTGCTCCAGTTAAAATACATGTGCCCGTTTCTTGCGGATTGTCTAAGGGAATGCAACGAATGGTCGCCTTTGTCTTATCCTTAATCTGGTCCTCCGTTTCCGGCGTTCCATCCCAGTGGGCAGAAACAAATCCCCCCTTGTCTAAGGCCTGTAAGAAGTCCTCCCATGTGTCAGATATATGGATATTGGCATCTCGGTGTGCCTTCGCTTTTTCAAACAAGTCTACCTGGATTTGCGTCAACATCCCTTCCACTTCAGCCGCTAGGCCTTCCATGGGCAAATAGGACTTAGTTAGCGTATCACGTCGTGCAATCTCCACGGTTCCTTTCTCTAAATCTTTGGGCCCAATGGCGATGCGCAAGGGTACCCCTTTCAGCTCGTACTCATTGAACTTCCATCCTGGCTTGTAGGTGTCACGGTTGTCATACTTCACCCGGATGCCCAGCTTCTTCAATTCTGCAAAGAGGGGATCTGCCACAGCATCAATGGCTGCCAATTCCTCTTCTCCGCGGTAAATGGGGACGATGACCACTTGAATCGGCGCCAATTTGGGCGGAAGGATAAGCCCATTGTCATCCGAATGGGTCATAATCAGGGCACCCATTAAACGCGTAGACACCCCCCAAGAGGTTGCCCATACATGCTTCACTTCGCCATCTTTATCTTGGAATTTCACGTCAAATGCCTTGGCAAAATTTTGTCCTAAGAAGTGGCTTGTCCCTGCCTGTAATGCTTTCCCGTCTTGCATCAACGCTTCAATACAATAGGTTTCTAACGCACCTGCAAAACGCTCATTGGCCGACTTCAACCCTCGAATGACCGGAATCGCCATGTGTTCTTCGACAAAATCCCCATATACGTGGAGCATTTGTTGCGCTTCTGCAATGGCCTCTTGCTCCGTCGCATGGGCCGTATGCCCCTCTTGCCATAAGAATTCCGTCGTGCGCAAGAAAAGACGTGTCCGCATTTCCCAACGCACCACATTGGCCCATTGATTGACCAAGATGGGCAAATCTCGGTAGGATTGCACCCATCCACGGTAGGTGTCCCATATGATGGTTTCTGAGGTAGGACGTACAATGAGTTCCTCCTCCAACTTGGCATCCTCATCTACGATAATACCAGGACCGTCAGGATTGTTTTTGAGCCGATAATGGGTAACAACGGCACATTCCTTGGCAAAGCCATCCACATGCGCTGCTTCTTTGGAGAAATAGCTTTTGGGGATAAACAAGGGAAAATAGGCGTTCACATGCCCCGTTTCCTTGAAACGGAAGTCTAATTCTGCTTGGATTTTTTCCCAAATTGCATATCCATGCGGCTTAATGACCATACAGCCCCGAACAGCTGAATTATCTGCTAAGTCTGCCTGAACAACCAGGTCATTATACCAACGGCTGTAGTCCTTTTCGCGCGTTGTGAGATTCTTTGCCATAGAGAATGGTATGGGATTTGTATCTTAACTAAGAATATAACCACAAAGGTACTTCGGAATGCGCTACACCTTTTTATCCCTTTTTGCCATAGCAAGTCTTGCTTCTTGTACTTCGGTAGACCGCAGAACGCTTGCCGAATATGATGATGGTATATATTCTTGGGATCCCTACCCCATTGAAGCTACACGGTATTATGATCAACGTAGTCAAGATGTTTATTTGTTCGGGGATGACGGGTATGACGAAGGGTACAATGATGCCTTTTACAGCGTTTCAGGGC
>ERZ889078.888-NODE-888-length-25401-cov-12.421802_pt1 | contig 25401 bp, 19 predicted proteins | sample MGYA00521266_ERZ889078 | MGnify/ENA primary metagenome ERZ889078 (study PRJEB32303, sample SAMEA104408618) | aquatic metagenome | biome: Brackish water; feature: Pelagic; material: water | place: Baltic Sea | collected 2014-06-16T06:34:00 | depth 76,534 m ...
GTTTGAATTGCCCTGCTCCCGTCATCACCAAGATCCAGTGTAAACCTGTTCACATAGAGATTGATATGTTTACGTATCACATCCTCATTCATCTCCTGGGCATGAGCCTTGACAAAATCCATCACCTGGTCAGGATTCTTCATAGCAAACTGCACACTTCTGCGCATAATACGGTTGAGTTTTCCAAGGGTTTCTTCACCCAGATGCCGTTTTGCGATGATGCCACCTAACGGGATTGGACTGGCACTCCTCTCTTCCCAGAACTCTCCGAGGTCTAAAAGTTTGATCAAACCCCTCTGCTCGTATGTAAACCTGTTCTCATGAATAATAACACCAGCATCTACAACTCCTGAAAGGACAGCATCTTCAATCTCATTGAAAACCATAAACTCCTTCGTTGTAACCTGTGGGAAGGCCAAATTGAACAAAAGATGTGCAGTTGTGTGTTCTCCAGGTAGTGCAACACGTATATCGGGCATTTGGTATACGGCCACCGTGTCATTGCCTGTGTGGCGATGCAATGGTATCCGCTTTCTGGCAATCAGCAACGGACCGTTCCCTGTCCCGAGTGCGCTGCCACTCTCAAGCAGCTCGTACCGGTCTCGCATTGCGAGCCAGGCATAGAAGCTGACTTTGATCATATCAACTCTTCCCTTAATTGCAAGCATGTTCAGCTCTTCCACATCAGCCAGCTCATAGTCAAAGGAGAGCCCCTCCATGTCTATCCAGCCATTAACCAGCGCAGCGAAAATGAATGTGTCGTTCGGACAGGGAGAAAAGGCTAAAGAAAACATAGAGATTTACGATTTACTGTATTTAGTTTTATCTGTTTTAATGGTCATGAGGTCATGGGGTCATGGGGTCATGGAGTCAGTTGTCAGTTGTCAGTTATCAGGTCAGAAATGTAAAAGGTAATTCATGTCATTCGTCACTCATGCTCATTCTTGTCATTATCCAGCATCCAGCATCTAGCATCCAGCATCCAGGATCCAGGATCTAGGATCCAGAATCTATGATTTCTTCCAACACTTCCATCAACACTGTATCAAGATTTTTTAGCGCAAGCCGGACCTCCCATTTGGTCTTATCCCGCTCACCCACATAATTCGATACTGCTCGGATCTGGGCACAGGGGATCTTTTCAACAAGACAGCCAAACAGGAATGCGGCTCCCTCCATGGTCTCCACATCTGCTGGAAAAAGGGTTGTCAGTCGCTTTATTTTTCCCGGATCAGTTTGCATTGTGTTGACAGAATTTCCGGTAACTTTAGGTAACCGGTTGATGGCTTCCCATTCTGAAACAAGCGTGTTTGTCAGTTTCCCGCCTTCGAATGGGAATGCATCAGAATGCATCAACCCAAGCTCGAAAATACTCCTGAACGCACCCTCCTCTTCAACACCTGGTTCAGGAAGTCCCTCTTCCGTTATATGAAGAACACTCCCCAAGGGTATCTCAGGGTGATAAGCTCCGCAGATACCTGCATTTAATGCAAAATCATATGATCTTTCCTGCATTGTTTTTCCCAGGTAAAATGCTGTCTGAAGCATCCCCATTCCTGTATTCAGCAAATCCACCTGCAACGGAACCATGCTGAAGCGGTAGAGGTGGTTGGGGATAACTTCAACAAGGTCATTCCTCTCCATCAGCTTTTTGATCTCAAAATGGGTTGCAGAGACAATCAGGATCTTCATGGAAACAAATATACATACAAAATTTATTGTAAATTTGGGACCTTCAACATAAAAACCAAAGGAGCTTCGAATGGAGAAACTAAAAGCCACACTAAGGGATTCAGCCAGGATGCGCTGGTCGATGATGCTGCTTGTCAGTTTTCTGATGGCTGCAAACTACTATTTTTATGATGCCCTCTCACCACTGAAATCCATCCTGCAGGAGCACCTCCACTTCAGCTCACAGGATTATGGCATTGTTGCCGGGTTTTATGCTTTCCCAAATACGTTTCTTCTCATGGCCATCCTTGGCGGGATCATCCTGGATAAGATGGGTATCCGGCCTACCGGACTGCTCTTCGCTGTTTTTATGTTAATCGGTGCATTTTTCACCGCCTACGGGGCTACAGAGTACTTCAATAATGGAGGATTGGGATATGCCTTCCTGAACTCTTTCTGGACCGGTTACTCTCCTGGTCTCAAGATGATGGCCCTGGGTATGCTGATCTTCGGATTGGGTGCCGAAACAAGTATTGTGGTGATAAGCAAGATTCTGGTAAAGTGGTTCAAAGGATACGAAATCGCCCTGGCTTTTGCTATAAACCTTGGCATAGCCCGTATTGGAACAGCGCTTGCATTTAATCTGTCCCCCCGCCTGGTGATGCCCGATTTCTGGACATTCCCCATCTGGTTCGCTGTGATGCTTCTCCTTATCGGTTTTCTCTCTTTCCTGATCTACACCATGTTTGATGTGAAAATCGACAGACAGTTTCAAAGTCAGGCCTCACTGATGGATGCTGAGGAGAAATTCAAACTCTCCGATCTTGGCAAACTCTTTACCAACAGGTCGTTTATATTTATCACATTACTCTGTGTCACATTCTATGCTGCGGTCTTTCCCTTTCTGAAATACGCCCCTGACTTCTTTTACCATAAATTCGGAATTTCCCGGGCTGCCAGTGGAGATATAGCCTCTCTTCTGCCATACGGGACAGTTCTCTTTACTCCCCTGTTTGGTTGGTTTGTCGATAAAAAAGGGAGAAGCGCCACATTGATGATTTATGGCTCTCTGATGTTGGTGATGGTCCACCTACTCTTTGCCCTTACCACCTTCAATCCCTACGTCCTTATGGTACTGCTCGGGATCGCTTTCTCCCTGGTGCCCGCTGCCATGTGGCCATCCGTTGCAAAGATCGTTCCCGAACACCGGATTGGAACTGCCTATGGTACGATGTTCTCCGTGCAGAATCTAGGACTTTTCGCTATACCGATTCTTGCAGGTTATATCCTCGATGTCACCAACCCAGGGGTTAATTCGGAAGCTATTGAAGCTGGTGCAAACCTTGTCTATACCCCCACGATGCTGATGTTCGTTGGCTTTGGCATCATCGGTTTCATCTTTGCATTATTACTAAAATGGGATGATAAAACATCCGGTTACGGCCTGGAGCTACCATCTAACACTCACGTGGATTCGGAAGGATAATTTTACATATTCAACCCAATGGCAAATGCCATGAGAACAAAAACATCTCTTTTTGCCGGACTGCTTTTCCTTTTAGCCGGATTGGTATGTATGGCCGGGAAGGTCCCGCAACAACAAGCCCGCAAGGTTGCCATGAACGCATACCTGGAACGGTTGCCAATGACAGCAAAAGGGGATGTAAATGCTTCTATTAGCGAACCGTTTGAGGTGTTGGAGAATGGAGAACTTCTCTTTTACATCTTCAATGTGAATACTGAGCACGGATTCATTGTTGTTTCTGCTGATGACCGGATTACACCTCTTCTGGCCTATGCTTTCTCAGGTGAATACTCTCCTTACAGAGCACCGGCACCAGCCTTTGAATGGTTCATGAACCATATGAAAGAGCAGATCCTGTATGTGTTGGATCAGGATCTTGCGGCATCACAGGAAATTAAAGAGTCATGGGCGATTTTATCCGACCCGGCCTACATAAGAACAAAACATTTCTCAGGAGTTGAGCCAATGGTTCAAACCACCTGGGATCAGGGGTGTTTCTACAACGAGGATTGTCCGGATGATGCCAGTGCCGTCAACTCTTGTTTCCATGCACTCACAGGATGCGGTGCCACAGCCATGGCTCAGATCATTAAGTTCTGGGGATCTCCTTTACACGGGGTTGGTTCTCACTCTTATTTCCATCCTGTATACGGAAATTTATCTGCCAATTTTGCAGCGGCTACCTATCAGTATAGTGCCATGCCAACGGAGCTTACTTCACAGAACCAGCAAGTTTCCCAACTGATATACGATTGCGGAGTTTCTCAGGATATGAATTTTGGTCCTGCCATATCCTCCTCCTATGCCTCTGCTATAGATGTGGCTTTTAGCACATACTTCGATTACAACTCCTCGATCAACTGGAAATGGAAAGCATCCTTCACCCCCGCCAACTGGACCTCGCTGTTGGCCGGAGAACTGGATAACGGACGTCCATTGATTTACTATGGAAATGATAATGGCGAGAGCGGCCATTTCTTTGTATGTGACGGTTACCAGGGGGCCGATTTCCTGCACTTCAACTGGGGATGGGGAGGCTACCTGGATGGCTATTTTTACACAAACGATCTGACACCTGGCACGAACACTTTTAACGACAATCAGGGGGCAATATTTAATATCATCCCTAATCAGATCCCACCTCCGCCAGGTGATGTCACGATGGATTTTGAAGGCATCCCGGCTTTCTCTCTAACCTTCGATTCCTGGACTGCGGATGATGTGGACGGCAGCCTGACCTACCAGATAACCAATCACACCTTCCAGCATTCAGGCGAGCAAATGGCGTTTATTTGTTTTAATCCGACCCAGGTCAGCCCTCCGATGAATGCTGACCCGAATATACAGCCACATACGGGAAATCATTTCGGCGCCTGTTTCTCTGCAGTCAATCCTCCGAATAACGATTGGTTTATCTCCCCTAAGATTCAGCTTCTGACAGGTGGTGAGTTCTCCTTCTGGGTCAAGTCATATACTGAAGAATTTGGGCTGGAACGCTATAAAGTTGGGATCTCTACCACCACAAACGATCCCGGGAGTTTTACCATTATCTCTCCGGGAATATACATGGAAGCGCCAACCCAATGGACAAAACAAACGTATGACCTCTCTGCATACGACAACCAGGAAGTTTATTTAGCAATTCAATGTGTTTCGAATGATGCCTTTATCTTCATGATCGACGATCTGGAGGTAAAACCGGAGGGACAGGGAGGATTGCCATCCTATATGACCCTGGATTTTGAAGGGTTGGCTGATTTTACAACAAATTTCGCTCCATGGACAGTAGAAGATGTAAATGGCGGTAACACATATAACATAGAGAACATCGGTTTCCCTCACAGTGGAGAGACCTTTTCATATATCTGTTTTAATCCGGAACAAACCACCCCACCACTCACAAATATGGCAGCTCATTCAGGGTCAAAACTGGGGGCATGTTTTTCTTCTTACCCTCCCAACAATCCAAATAACAAATGGCTGATCTCGCCCCAGATGCAGTTTGGGAGTAATCCAGCCATCTCCTTATGGGTGCAATCTTACTCTGACGAGTACGGTCTGGAAGAGTTTAATATAGGTGTCTCCACAACAGGGGTCAACCCCAACGATTTTATCATTGTCAATAATGGAGGGGCTGAAACGGCTCCCGCGATATGGACTGAAAAAACGTTCAGCCTTGGCGCATTCGCTAACCAGGCAGCCTATGTAGGGATCCAGTGTGTCTCCAACGACATCTTCATCTTCATGATCGACGATATTGAGATTAGCGGGAACGTAGGGATTGAAGACGAGAAAGAGAGCAGGTCTGTTACAGTATTCCCTAATCCTGCCAGGGATAAAGTTTTTGTGAACTTCGCAGGAGGTCACACCGGGGATATGGAGATCCGAATGGTTAACACTATGGGTCAAACTCTGCATGCTGAATATTCCAGCGGAAACGGGACAATGATTTCTACAAGTGGGTTTCGTCCCGGGCTCTATTATCTGGTCATAACCTGGGAATCAGAAACGATTGTAAAAAAAGTTACAATAATTGAATAAGACCAGGGATATACTGATCTGCATGAAACATGTCTTCGCCGGGATGTTGATGCTCATGGTATGTCTCATGGAGCCTGTAATTTCTTCCGCGCAGTTGAACCGGGGAGGAACTCCGTGGAGTTTTAATCTGAAATCCGGTCAACCTCTTTCCGTTGATTTAATTCTGACGCCTCCCGATTTGGATGCGGTGGCCGAAGAGGATCTTCTGCATCCTGTCCCATACCGGTTTGCTGTCAACCTGCAAGTGGACGTGGGGATCAGTGAGCAGTTGGCAGCCAGCAGTGAGCAGTTAATGGGCACTAATGTCATTGCGAGGAGCCGAAGCTGCGATCCCGAGTACTCGGGAGAAGCAGGAGCGACGCGGCAACGGCATCCGGCATCCCATATCACGTATCCCGAATCGCGGATCCCGAATTGCGGATCCTTGAAAAAACTTCCCTCCGGCGATCGTCTTTGGCTTTGTACAATTCAGGCCCCCGGGGCCAAAGCTATTACCCTCTATTTTGACAGGTTTAAGATACCTGCCGGAGGCCGGCTTTTTATATACAATCGTGATAAATCCAGGGTGCTGGGAGCGTTTACGGAATTAAACAATAACACGGCAGAGCTATTCTCTACCGCTTTGATCCCTGGTGATCAAATTACACTGGAATATAACCAGCCTGTACAGACATCTGGTTTTCCGGTGCTGCATATATCTGAAATTGCCTATGCCTATCGTGGTGTTCCTGAGGCAGTTGACAGAATTGGATTTGGTACTTCAGGCCCATGTGAGGTGAATGTTCACTGTCCTGAAGGCAATCTCTGGCTGGATCAACAAAAAGGGATTGCCCGGATCGGTGTGAAGAAGAATGGAGGCACCTACTGGTGTTCCGGCTCTCTGCTGAACAATACACGGCAGGATAAATCGCCCTATTTCTTAACAGCAGATCATTGTGTTACAGGAGCAACCCCGCAGGATATCAACCAATGGATCTTTTATTTCGGATTCCAGTCACCCACCTGTGAGGATCCACCTTTCGCCCCGGTTTTCAGATCCCTGACAGGAGCTGTGGTGAAAGCTGCCAGCGGAAATGTATTCGTTGGTGGATCCGATTTCTTGTTGCTGTTATTAAACCAAACAGTTCCCGATACCTTTGATGTATGGTTCAACGGTTGGAATCGGGCGGATGTCTCCAGTCCGAATGGGGTTGGCATTCATCATCCCGATGGAGATATCAAGAAAATATCAACCTATATTACTCCACTGGTTCCTTCAAGCTGGATTGGAGGTCCGGTGATGACACACTGGGAGATGGTTTGGGCAGAAACCGTCAGTGGTCACGGGGTGACTGAAGGAGGCTCCTCCGGATCCCCGCTCTTTGACCCGGCCAGGAGGATCGTTGGTGCTCTGACCGGTGGAGATGCCTCATGTGATTCAAGTTTCCTTGATCAACCTGATTACTACGGAAAGTTTAGCTATTCCTGGGACCTGAATGGTGCAGATTCATCAAGGCGACTTGATTATTGGATTGATCCCGACAACACTGGTGTGATGGTACTTGACGGAATCTCGTTGAATATCCCTGAAGCCGAAATAGGTCCCACCGAATTGAAGATTTATCCGAACCCGGCATCAGACATCCTGCACCTGAAATCCATCATCTTTTTGAACCAGGATCTTGTCTATATCACCCTTTTGGATTCATGGGGAAGGCCAGTCATGACGGTAGTCAAACAAGGTAATGGGACCAATCAGATTACGCTTGATACCTCAACTCTTCCTGGTGGCTTTTACCTGCTTAGAATCTCTTTAGATGAGCAGGTTATTACGGGTAGAATCATCAAGCTTTGAAAAAAGACTCAACATTGAATAACGAACATCTTCTAACATCAAATTCCTCCCGGGAATCCAGGATCATTGTCGGTAAAGTGATGTCAAACTCCCGATTGACGCCCGAAGAGGGTCTTTGGCTATATGAACACGGGGAACTTGGATGGCTGGGTATGGTGGCTGAGGTCGTCAGGCAACGGCATAACGGCAACCAGGTTTTTTTCATCCGGAATTTTCACATTGAGCCTACAAATATTTGTGTGAACAAATGTCGTTTCTGCTCTTTCTCACACCATTTCAGCGAAGAACAATGGGAGCTTTCACTGGAGCAGATCCTTCAGAAAGTCAATAGCCAGGCAACCGACGTCCAGGAACTCCACATCACCGGAGCTGTACATCCGGGCCGTGATCTGTACTACTATGGAGAGATTCTGAAAGCAATCAGAGAGCTCAGGCCAACGTTACATATCAAAGCTTACTCTGCAGTTGAGTTAGACTACATGATCACCAAAGCGAAGCTCTCTTTTGAAAACGGATTGATCTATCTGAAAGAGTGTGGACTGGGGTCCATCCCGGGAGGGGGAGCTGAGATCTTCGAGGAGACGATTCGCAGGGATATCGCCGGCATGAAATCCTCTTCTGACACCTGGCTGGAAATTCATGAAACTGCTCACCAGCTTGGGATCTCCTCAAATGCAACTATGCTTTACGGTCACGTTGAGACCTTTACTCACCGAATCGACCATATGGAGAGATTGCGGCAACTACAGGACCTGACAAATGGGTTCAATGCCTTTATCCCTCTGAAGTTCAAGAACTGGAATAACGAGATGGAAGGGCTTTCAGAAGTAGCGATCACAGAGGATATGCGGAACTATGCTGTATCGCGGATTTACCTGGATAACATCCGACATCTGAAAGCTTACTGGCCGGCCATCGGGAAACAAAACGCCCGCATTTCCCTCTCATTTGGAGTGGATGACATGGATGGTACCATCAACGACTCCACAAAGATTTACTCCCTGGCTGGTGCCGAAGACCAGAACCCGGTATTTACTGTTTCTGAAATGCAGGAATTCATCCGGGAGGCAAAACGGGAACCCATTGAGCGCGATTCGCTTTACAATCATCTTTAATATCCCCCATCTCCTTCAGGAGAGGGGGTTAGGGGGTGAGGTGATTTTGATCCTTCAGGAAAGGGTGTCGGGGGTGAGGTAGTTTCTTCAGGAAAGGGTTTCTGGGGCTGAGGTTAGTTCATCCTCAATTCGATTATGTACAATTTCCGCAAGCTGTTTCGGTTCCATATCTTTGAACGAGTTATAAGGGATCGGATCAAGAATCACCACCCTCAGATCATGCTGTTTTGAGATCAGGAATCCCCCTTTGCGGATGGCTTTAGATGTACCTTTGATGACGATTGGCAGAATTGGGATTTGAGCGTTTAGAGCCAGGTGGAATGCTCCACTCCTGAAGGGTTGCAGTTGTCCATCCTTAGACCGGGTCCCTTCAGGAAAGATCATCATAGAATTGCCTTGCAACAATCCTTCCTTTGACTTCTCCATCATCCGGTGCATACTCGATTTCTTCCCTCTTCGAAGTGCAATGTAACGGTTCATGGCCATGTTCCATCCAAGAAAGGGGGTAAAGAAAAGGATTCGTTTTGCTACCCATTTGAAATGCAGTCGAAGGGTGAAAAGTACCAGGATATCTGCCCCCGACTGATGGTTTGAGACAATCACATAAGTCCCTTTTTTATCGATCTTATCCTTACCGGAAACGGTTAAGCGCCATAACGGGTTTAACCAGAAAGCCAGGTTGGACCAAGTGCATGAGAACTGGTGCAAATAATATCGTCTGCTATCGAAAGGCATGGTAACCAGCCAGATCAGAACTGCTACCGGAAACAAGATCGCAGAACTCCCGAACATCTCGATCCAGAAATAAACCGAAATTAGATATGTCCCCAGCTTTTTCATTCTTGCATGTTCCAGGATTGTTTCATCCTTCGTCCCTCGTCCCTCGTCCCTCTTCCTTTCCTTCTGACTCGCCCCTAACTCCCCTAAAGGGGACTTATTCCTCCCCTTTAGGGGAGTTTGGGAGGGGTGAACCCGAATATTTCCTCCACTTCTCCACTACCGCCTGAAAATCCTCCGGCAACCCGGAATCAAAGAACAAAGGTTTCCGTGTTGAAGGATGGATAAACCCCAGAGATTTGGCATGCAGGGCTTGCCTTGGCATCAAGCCGAAGCAATTTTCGATATATTGTTTGTATTTCGTAAACGTTGTCCCTTTCAGGATCTTGTCTCCACCATATTTAGCATCGTTGAAAATCGGGTGACCAATATGTTTGAAATGGGTACGGATCTGGTGAGTTCGCCCGGTCTCCAGCCGGCATTCCACCAGGGTTACATACCCAAACCGTTCAACTACCCTGTAGTGTGTAACGGCATGCCGGCCTACCTCTTCATCGTCGTAAACAGTCATTACCGTACGGTCGCGTGGGCTTCGGCCTATATTCCCTGTAACAGTGCCTTCATCATCCCCGAAGTCGCCCCATACCAAGGCTAAGTATGTCCTGTTAACACTGTGATCGAAGAACTGTTTCGCTAGTTTTGATTGAGCTATCTCATTTTTTGCAATCAGCAGGATTCCAGTTGTATCCTTATCTATCCGGTGAGCCAGATACGGTTTGGCTTCAATGGCCTTATTCCCGGGGGAGTTCTGAAAATAATAAACCAATGCGTTCAGAAGGGTGCCCGTGAAATTACCATGACCGGGATGTACCACCATTCCTGCCGCTTTGTTGACAACAAGAATGTCGTTGTCTTCATATACAATGTTTACCGGGATTTCTTCAGGATAGATCTCTGTATCCCTTGGAGGATAAGCAAGGACGATCGTGATAATATCGTGAGGTTTGATTTTGTGATTTGGCTTTACCACCTTGTCGTTCACGAGGATATTCCCGGCTTTCGCAGCGTTTTGAATTCGGTTTCGGGAGGCATCAGCAAGTTTGGTGAACAGATATTTATCGATTCGCAGAGGATTCTGGCCACCATCTACCACAAATCGGTAATGCTCATATAACTCGCCCGATTCTTCCGTATGTTCATTGAGGTCATTCATGACAGTAGCTGGCTGTTTTGAGAGTTTTACCTCCTGACGACCACTTTTGCGGTTGCAACTACCTGGCCGGAGGAGCCTGACAGGGTAATGATGTAGATCCCCGGAGAACACCCGGAGACATTGACTCTTCCTGAGAAAGGTTCACGTATAACCTCCTGGCTAAACAAGTTGATAAGGCGAACAGTATAAATATCTGTTCTATCCAGTTCTGACGGTAAATCGATTTGAACAAACTCCCCTGAAGCCGGATTAGGATATACCTTTAGCTTCACAGGTTCTTTATGATTCTCTGCCACACCAAGTGGAATGGGTTTTCCTAAAATTGGCCGTATCATTAGAGAGCCGCTGAAGGCGCTGGTGATCCATTCACCTGACACGTTAAAAAGAATCTGATCGCGACTGTTGTTGTAGCGGTCATATCCCAGATTGAGGTTGTCATCTGTGGTTTGCTCCCAACCTACATAAAAGGTATTGGAAACCCGTACCGGCGGATCGAGATGGTACGTGACAAACTTGTTGAGACTGTCGGCAAACCTTGGAAAAACCAGGGTATCGTATAGGACCTGATCAGGTTTTCCATTGGCATCATTCCATACTCTCAAATAGAAGAGCTGAACATTGTTTTTGCTCAGAGTCTGGTTGAAAAAGAATTGAATCGCCCGAAGTGTGTCAGGGGTCTTGTTCAGTTTAAACCGGTAGGCAAGCAGCGATCCGGCCGGAGTTAGTCCATAACCGGCATCCGGGGTGCCATCATCATAGGCATAGTAATTATAAAATCGCTGATATGCGTGCATAGTATCCCCCAGCATGGATCCGTCAATCGATTGCACCTGGTGTGTGATAAGATATAGGGCGCTGTCTGCTGTACTGATTGGGAAGAGTTGCAGCACAAGAGGGTGGGCAAACGGTGCATAGGTTACATAGCCAAAGCTGTAAAAGGGCTTCATCACATATTCTCCTCCTGAGTAGTTGTTTTGCCAGGTACCGTTCACATCCTTCATAGAGTAGCCATATGTTGAATTGTGATTTTCAAGATCCCTGTTGCTCATAAAGAGATCCAGGGTGTCGGCCATCTCGTTGGTAGGATTATCGGTATACTGTGGAAATGGCATTGAAGCATAATTCTTAAGCATAGAAGGAGGCCGTTCGATGAAGGTGATCTCAGGTTTCAGGGTGTCTGACTCTGACCTGTTGATATCAAGGTAGATATTATCCAGGTTCCATTGAGAACAATTACTTTGCCAGCTTGGTTCAGAAGAGCTTGCTAAACTGACGTAGTTGTAAAATTGAAACCGAAACGTATTCTTGAAATATTGAGAGTCAACAATCGGGATCATAACCTGAACAAAGTAGAGATTGTTATTGTTGATGTAAAAGGTGTCCAGCGACATTCCCTCAGTTCTCCAGATCTCTTGCCATACCTCCTCAAAATGGGTAGTATCTGTTGGAGAGATGCTATCCCAGGCCGGTTTGACCAGGAACCGGAGACTCAGCGAGTCAGCAGTATGAGGTGGTTTGCCCCGGCCTTCAGGTTGATACCAGAAACTAAGATAGACTGAGTCTGCTGGAGTGAGTGATCTGGAGACTGGTGTGAATATACTGTCGAGACGAATATATCTGGAAGTAAGATGATCAGCCAGGAAAGTGGTTGGTCCCGGGACTGCATTGGGGTACATTTGCCCTGAATCGCTGATAGCATCGAGAGTGACTGCACCGCGATTGACTGGAAAGACAGGAATGTCGGAATTCACAAATGCATAATGGTCAATCCAGCGTTCTGGACTGGGAAAAACTGTTGGTTCCCTGAAATCATCGAAAAAAGGGACCACAATAGGTATGGTATCCAAACCGGATGAAATATCTTTGAACCGGCTCATCTCCTCATACTTATCCTGTACAACAGGGTTGAATTCCAACCCGACGAGCATCTCCTGGGCAAAAGAAGAAGCAAGACAAAAAAGGAAAACTATACTGAAATATAAACGCATTATAGATGTAAGATTTACGATTTGCGAATTACGATTTAATTTTTGAACTACGAATTACGATTTCATTGTTAATCCACCATTTCACCATCTGTTTATATATCAATATAATCCCCAACATCATACCCCTCCACAGATGCCGTATCCAAAGATGGCGGGTCAATGAGGATCTGATAACTTCCTCCACCGGTCCCAACAACCAGGTCGATCACGCTTCCTCTGAAGATCCGTTCCCCGGGTTCGATTGGCTGACCGTTAAACAACTGTTGTTGCACCGCTTCGGCATCAAAAGCAGGTGTGTAGAAAAGGTTCCCTACCCTCAGGCCGAAACTCCCCAGCATTGATTCCGCCTGCCGGAGAGTCAGAAATTTCAGGTCTGGCATGGAGACCTTATCCGGAGTGGAAGAAGAGATTGTTACATAGATCTGACGGTTTTGCTTGACCCGGGTATCAGCCCATGGATCCTGATATATGATGGTTCCCGGAGCCAATTCAGCGTCAAATACAGAGTCCAGAACAATGAATCGGAAATCTGTGTAAAACGTACCCTGTATCACCTCTCCAATTTGTTTACCTCTGATATCAGGCACCGGGATATATTGATTGTGATCGGTATAGCTTGAAAGGAATATCAGCGTTCCCCAAACAATCGCAGCAGAAAATACGATGGCAAGCAGTACTTGTTTAACAAATTTCCAGCTAAAAAGGAACCTGATAAAATCCATTCCGTTCTTTCCTAAAATAACCTGAAAAGGTAGAATTTATTGTATTCACAACCTAACCGCAAACATACGAAAAATTGCAATTGCTTCAGGGGAGCTTTTTTTATGTTAATTTTGTAGGTAAAGTGACTCTCTACCTATGATCAATATAGCCATCGTTGCCGGAGGTGATTCCGGAGAGTATGCCATCTCCATGTTGAGTGGGGAGCAGGTTGAACAGCAGATCGACAGAAAACTTTTTCAACCGTTTTTAATTGATATCAGGGGCGACTCCTGGTTATATTCCAAAGATGGGAGTGAATACCCTGTAGATAAGAACGATTTCTCGTTGCATTTGCCCGGAACACATATCCGGTTTGACGTTGTGTTCAATGCCATTCACGGAACTCCCGGTGAAAACGGGAAGTTACAGGGATATCTTGACATGCTTGCCATCCCTTACACTTCCAGTGATGTAATTACTTCGGCCCTCACATTCAATAAAGCTTTCTGCAAAAGTGTCGTAGCCCACTATGGCATACGTACACCACAATCGGTCCTTCTCAACAAACGCCGGCGGGAAACTGTTTCTGCCCTTAGCGATACTATTTCTCTCCCGTGTTTCATCAAACCAAACAATGGAGGATCCAGTGTAGGAATGACAAAAGTGACCTCGGCCGGACAACTTCCGGCTGCCATTGAACTGGCTTTCCGGGAAGACGAAGAGGTGCTGGCAGAGGAGTTTATCCAGGGACGGGAGTTGACCTGCGGTGTACTAAGAACGAATGGAGAAACAGTGACGTTGCCGGTATGCGAAATCGTATCAAAGAAAGAATTCTTCGACTATGAAGCTAAATATACAAAAGGGATGGCCGATGAGATTGTTCCCGCTCCGGTGTCACCAGATGTTAGTAATGAGTGTCGGCAGATCTCTGCCAACCTTTACGATCTGCTCAATTGCAAAGGGTTAGTACGTTTCGATTACATTTACTCCGGGGAGAAGTTCTTTTTCCTCGAGGTCAATACTGTCCCGGGTCTTACCGAAGCAAGCATTGTCCCGAAGATGATCCGGGAACATGGTTGGAGTTACACCGAACTTGTGACGAAACTGATTGAAGAAGCTTTAATCACCCCTAAATCCACGTCTGCTTCTCCCGAGTACTCGGGATCGCAAGGGGACTTACTCCCCCCGTTAGGGGGATGGGGGTCAGACCAATAACATGGAAAAACGAAAATTACTCTTTGCCACAAATAACGCCCATAAGCTCATTGAGGCCCGGGAAATTGCGGGAACGGATTATCAGGTGATAAGTCTTCAGGATGTTGACCTGGATACAGATATTCCTGAGACGCAGGATACGTTGGAGGGGAACGCCCGCCAGAAAGCATTGTTTATCTACGATAAGACGGGGATCGATTGTTTTGCCGATGATACCGGCCTTGAGATTGATGCCCTGGATGGGAGACCCGGTGTTTATTCAGCCCGCTATGCCGGGGAGGGATGTTCGTATGATGATAATGTACAAAAGATTCTGGAAGAGATGGATGGCGTCGAAAACCGGAAAGCCTGTTTCCGTTGTGTCGTTTGTCTGATCCTGGATGGGGAAGCTCATCTTTTTGAAGGACGGATTCCGGGGGAGATCACCAGGGGGAGGAGTGGGGATGGCGGCTTCGGGTATGACCCGGTATTCCTTCCAACCGGTTATACTATGACCTTCGCCGAGATGCCGGCTCACCTGAAAAATGGCATCAGCCACCGGGGTATTGCAGTTTCGAAGATGTTTCGGTTTCTGGTTTCCGTGTAGAGACGAGGCATGCCTCGTCTCTACGATCGGATGATTGTTATTTGTATGTGTTTTACGGGAACAATACCCCCGGATATTTTGTGATATCCACCATAGGGATGGTGCTTCCGAATTCGGCGTTGATAGATTCTATGAAATAATTAGCTACAACAGCATATCCCCTCTGGGTCAGATGAACTCCATCCAGCGAGAATGCGCCTCCGGTGACAAACGAGGTATTCATCCTGATACCGTCCCAGAGAATACCACTCTTTAGATTCTTCAGTTTGGTATTCATATCAACAAGTGCCAGCCCATGGGTCTGAGCCAGTCCGGCAATTACCGTGTTATAGCCTGCAATTGCGGTTTCGATATTGGTAATCTCATCCTGTGTTAACACAAACTGATTTGGAATAGGCCAGGGTGTTAAAGTGAGGGAGCTGATAATCCCCATCCCGTAACACTGCATGGAATCCCGGGGAACGGTTAGCAGAACCAGTTCTCCGGGTTGCATCTGGCGCACTTTGAAGAGTGGATGTGGTGATGTTGGATCCGCGACAAGAAAAGGATTCTGACCGAGGTGATATGTGAACGGCAGACCGAATAGACCCATCGCAAAATTGACCTGATCCACAATTTCCTGAGTTTGTAAGTTTAAACCATTGTATGGGATTGTGTTGAAGAATGGAATAGAGGTGATCTCGGGGATGTTGGCGATCACTCCTTTTGTCCCGGTTCCAACGCAACTTCCTACCACGGCACCCATTGCATCCCCAAAAGTCTTCAGGCCGGTAATAGTATCACCAACACCTCCCGAGGTAGCATACCCGAGAACGTCGTTATTACCCAACCAGAGGGAAAAGAAGGTAGGATTGAGTGGTGGAATCTCCTGGATCACCATGTTGTTGGGATCTGTGGCAAAACGTCCATAATATGGATTTAGGAGTGCATAACCTTTAACAAGCAGATGGAATGATTTTGCTCCGGGAATACCAAGGTTATTCACCTGATAGCCAACCGGTGTAGGTTGATCTCTGGGGCCGAAATCCGGGACAGGACCAAGTGATGTTACTCCTGTGCAACTAGTGCTGTAACCCAGTTTGAGTCGCGGCATAGATCCGGGAAATTCAACACCAAATTCACTGTTCACGACGGGTTGTACGAAAGCACCACCGCCAGCCATTTGAAATTGTCCTGCCAGTAAGGCTGGGAAAGAGTTCTTTTGAGCTGAATAATACAGCGCTCCGTCGGCATATCCGGCAACCAATGAGTTCCCTACCGATACGTAGCGGGAGAAGTCCGCGCTGCCCCTGTTGGGTGACAACTCGTCGATCTTGGGTTCGCAACCGGCAAGAATGACGAAGGAAAATAAGATATATAACAATTTTTTCATATCGTTCAAATTTTAAATGATTAGAAACTATAGGATAAACCAATGCCGGGAATATAAATCTGCGACTTGTATGTCCCTGAGAAGTTCTCCGGCGAATAGGTGCCTTCCCTTTCCATTCCCATCACATATAAAAATGCAGCGTCGATACTGAATCCTTTGAATGGGTAAACGGATAAACCAGCTGTTAACCCAATCTGGTTCATGCTGGGGGTCTGTGGATTGAGGAATCCATCGGGAACTGGGGAGGGATCGTAATAACCACCCAACCGTACAGTCACGATGTCGCTGATTTTGTACTGTGCACCAATCCGCGGGATCAACTTGTTCTCATACATGGCAGGAGCATGGGTTACGTCGAGAGCGGCAGTTTTTGTTTTGAAATCAAAGGTCAGGGTGTCATAGGCTCCCCAAAAGACGTAGCAGAGGTTTATACCAATCAAAAACTTCTCATTGAACTCGTAAGAGAGGCCAAAATCGAGATTGGCAGGTAATGGCAGTGATGTTGAAACTTTCTGATCGGGGAAGTTGCCACTCATTGATGCAGGAACAGTGAATGTTGCATCAGCATCTTCAACTTTCATGTTTATCTTGGAACGGAAATCCACCCCAATGTTCAGACCTTTGACCGGCCGGATCAGGATCCCGCCGTTGAATCCAACATTGGTGGCTTTCCCTTTGATGTTGGTTTTTGCATCCACACCATTCTGTCCTTCAATGGGGATTGCTTTGTTCAGTTCCACATTGCCCATGGCAATCACAAGACCCATCCCGAAACTGAATACATCTTTGATTTTGTAGGAGAATGAAGGCTGAATTGTAATGGCTTTAAATGCCAGATCCTGGATCAGGTAACGACCTTGCCATTCATCACCCCATGAGAGTTTGTTTCCGTATGGTGTATTCACGGCAAGTCCGATACTGAGGTCCTCAAAGGGCTTAAATCCAAAATAGAAATATAAAGGAGTGTTGATAATACTCTCAATATGGTACTGCCCCATTACATCTTTTGGCTGAAACGTTGTACGCGCCATCAGGAGGCTGACTCCACCCGAAAAGCTGAACTTGTCCTTGACAAAAGCTGCAGCGCCCGGATTGTAAAAGTAGCTGCTGGCATCGTAGGTTAGGGATGTCCCGATAAGGCCCATCCCAATGTTACGCATGCTATGCAAGCTCACCTGATATCCACCGCCGATGGCTGTGGTTGTCGCCAGGCAAATGCCCAGCAACAAAGCTGTAAATCTCCGCATAGTGTTCATTTTTTGGTTAATATTGGATGCAATAATACATAATTAAATTTAATTATATGAATTCCTTTATAAAATTGTGTTAGGTTATCCCCATTCCGCCGGCACTATTGCACCTCTGCACCACCGCACCACTGCACCACTGCACCACTGCACCACATCACTTCATTGTTGTATCTTTGCTGCCAAATTGATAAAATCATGAAATTACAAGTAGGAGATCAGGTGAAGTTCCTCGATGCCGTTGGAGGTGGTGTAGTTTCGAAGATACTGAGTAGCCGAATGGTGTTGGTAGCCGATGAAGATGGATTTGAAATACCGACAATGATTAGCGAACTGATAAAGATTGATCCTTCTGATGCCGGTGGTCGGTTTTTTAAAGAGGAGTTTCGGGTACCTGCTATGGCATCCCGGGAGGAGAATCCTGAAGAAGACAACGGGAATGGAGAGAATGAGGATGAATCGGATTTCCTGGATCCGGGTGTAATCAGGAACCGGAAATCAGAAGATATTTTTTTAGCCTTTGTTCCACATGATCAGAAGTGGCTAATTACCGGACTAGTGGATATTTCCCTTATTAACAACACCTCATTTGATATTATCTACAACCTGTTTCATCGGCCTGCACCGCGAAATCATATTGGGGTGGATTATGGTTCTCTTTTTGCTGGCACACGACAAGTTCTGGCGACTGTCAGCCGCGAATCATTATCGCAATGGACAGAAGGATCCATCCAGTTTCTCTTTCATAAAGAGCAGTTAGATGAGATCATCCCGCCATTCAATTCCGATTTTCAGATCGATGGAACAAAATTCCATAAGGAGGGAGCTTACAGGGACTCCTCTCTGCTGAATGAGAAGGGTATCGTCATTAAGGTGGTAGCATTGACCAGGTACATGGAAGAGAGCCGCCCAAAGATCAAAGAAATCCGTGAGTCCATGCCAGCTCCTTCTGATTCAACTCACAGGGAGAAACGCTCAATCATTTTCTCTCATCAAACTGAGCCAAGGAAGGCAGTAGTTGATCTCCATATCCATGAATTGATTGAAGATCCGTCCAACCTCCAGAAGACAGAGATCCTCGAGTTTCAGAAGGGCTATTTTATTCGCTGCCTTGATGATGCAATTGGGAATAACTTCCTGAATGTAGTATTCATACATGGGGTAGGCAATGGGATCCTGCGAAACATACTCTCTGATCATCTGAAAAAAACAGGGGACATCGAATGGTTCGATGCCCCCATGGCATTGTATGGCATTGGCGCCATTGAGGTTCGTATCCCTCACAATCTTTAGTTAGCGGGTCACAGAGATTTTTCTTGTATAAACCTTATTCCCGGTGGTTAATTGAAGAATATATACTCCGGGAGCAAGATTTCCTGCATCAATTTCCACTTGATGCTCTCCGTTACTAAGATAGCCTGGCTGGTAATTCCGAACCTTCTGTCCAAAGGTGTTGTAAAGGTTTAGCTCAACGGTTTCAGGATTAACCAGATAGAAAGAGGCTTTTGTGATGCCTGACGCAGGATTTGGATAGACCTGAAGCGCTTTTGTCTGATCGAACAGTTCGCGTGCTGAAACTACGTTGGCGTTAAATTCGGTCATCTCATAATAACCGAAAGATCCACCCTGAACAACCTCGGTGCCCTGATCGTCCTCCAGGAAGTAAAGGCCATTGCCATTACTGCAGCAAATACCGGTTCCATTTGCATCATAAATAGTGAAAGTGTAACATCCTTCTATGGCAAGTTCAATTGTATCGCGTACAATAACACCGGGTACGGAATATGGGCCTCCATTAGCAACCACAGTTCCCTGTGCATCTTTCACATCCCATGTGGTCTCTTCAGGAGCATTATCAGGCTTCACGAAAAGGTGCAGTGTGAAGGTAGTGGCAGGAGCGGCATTAATGATGAAGTTGAGAGTGTCGTTCTTGGGATACTCATCGGAGTTGTTATTGGGATTGTCGGAGAAGACACTTAACGTATTGCTAACCTCGGGAACAAATGTGTAATCAGGGAGATTAACAACAGCCTTCTCCAGTGGGACGATGCTTCCTGTCCAGCCTTGGGTAACAATCGTCCCGCCATTGACTTCGTATTTCAGGTCAAAGGAGGTGATGGTATTGTTCCCATTGTTCCGCACGGTCACAATTGGAGCTACTACACCACTGCAGTTTGTAGAGGAAACGTTTTCAATATCCATTACCTGGAGGTCCCTGTCATAAGGGAAGATGATTGCATCAGTAGAACTGTTGGCAGCCTGGTGGATCTCTTTCGAGGTGTTATTCTGAATAAAGCCTACGGCAGCAAGATCATTTATATTGTAAACCTGGTTGGGCTCAAAAGGCCAGCTGGTTTCAATGATGACATAATCCCCGGATTCAAAACCGCCGAGAGAAGTCCCATTCCTGGTGGGGAGCATAACTTTCATCACATGGTCAAAATTCTTCTCTCCGTTGGTTCCCGGAGGACTTGAAAATTGTACATACTTTTCGATCACCACATTATGTGCAACAAGGTTGCCGCTGACATCATCAGTAGCTTTGGCAACCATGGTAAGGAAAATCTCGTCGTTGGTTGGAGAAAGGGAATGCTGGAGGGCAATCTCGAAGGGTGAAGGGATGTTCACCCGGTTGTTGATAATCGACAATACTCCCGCATTCCAGTTGTTTGAGAACACATTACCATCCACCACTGTCCAGGGTACTGAATTTACACCGTAATAGGAGCGTCTGGCGTTATTGTCGATGGTGTTGGCCAGGTACATCGGATCATTTCCGGGAGCAGGCCAGCTCATGTGGTAGAAAATCGCTGTAAAGGTAGTCGGATTTGCAAGAAGCCAGTTATGTATATTGGAATTTGCATTCACACATGGGCCACAGGTGGAGGAGGTGAACTCTTCCAAAAGGACAAGTCGCTGAGACTGCCCGAAACTAAAGGAAAGTTGGAAAAGAAACAGGATTAAAAGAAAGGATAATTTTTTCATAAGGATCAGGTTTAAATGGTTGAACTTTCAGCTTGTAAAGATATCACTTTTCACATTAGGTTGCCTGAAAGTGCCAAAAAATGGAAACTTTTCCGTAATTAAACCGTATATGTATTATCTTTGCAATCAAATCAATAAACAAAAAACTGGAACCAAATTAACCGATAAAACTATGAAAAAACTTGTACTTTTAACTTACTTGCTGAGCTTGGTTGCATTCCTGGGCTATTCCCAGAATCTATCTTTGATCTATGATGGCAATCCGGTTCCTAACGATGGAGCAGTAGTTTACACTGGTGAGCCCGCAAGCCCGGTGATTGTGGCTTATATGGGTGTAACAAATAACTACTCGGATACGCTTTTGGTTATGTGTAAAAAAGTTGAGATCTACCTTGTTCCGGGTTCCCAAAACACATTCTGCTGGGAAAATTGTTACCCACCGAACGTTTATGTTTCACTGGGCTACCTTAAAATTGGGCCGGGAGAAACAAATACACAGTTTACCGGCGACTATGAGCCGCTCACGCATGCCGGCCAGAGCATCATCAGGTACGTTTATTACGACCTGAACAACCCCAATGATTCTGTCTCCTTCAGATCTTTCTTCAATGCATATCCTTTAGGCATAAAGAATCAGGAGGGGGTTGCCACACTATCCAAAGCCTATCCTAATCCTGCGATTACACAGGCATCCTTCAATTATTCGATAGAGAATGGCGCCAATGCTCTCCTTTTGGTGAGAAATGTTCTTGGTTCCATAGTGCAGGAGGTTTCCCTGTCAGGTACTGGAGTAGCCAGTATAAATACGACGGACTTATCAGAAGGGATCTATTTCTATAGCCTAATGGTTAACGGACGGATACAATCAACTCACAAACTTGTCGTATCCCACTAAAGGTATAGGACAACAAAGAACCTGATAAAATAAGGGGCGACCAAACCTGTCGCCCCTTATTTTTTTTCGCCATCCAGGATCCAGGATACAGCATCTAGGATCCAGCCTTGATCCCGAACTCTTTCCTGAGTTTCTCAACATAATCCAGTTTCTCCCAGGCAAAGAAATCAACTTTCTTCTGGTAAACCTCTTTGGCAGTTCCATTCCCTTTCTTCGCTTTGGAGCCTTTTACCTGGTAATAGACATCGATATATCTGGTGAACGGATCTCTCCCGAAATGCCCGTAGGAAGCTGTAGGAAGGAAAATGGGATTTTTCAATCCAAACCGCTCAATGATAGCATACGGACGCATATCGAATACCTTGTTGATTTTTACAGCGATCTCCCAATCAGTCAGGGTTTTTCCTTTTTTATCGGTAATTTTAGCTGTTCCATAAGTATTTACATACAGACCTACTGGTTGTGCTACTCCAATGGCATAAGCTACCTGGATCATCACCTGGTCGGCGATTCCTGCGGCAACCATGTTCTTGGCAATGTGACGGGCAGCATAAGCGGCTGAGCGGTCTACCTTTGAAGGATCTTTTCCGGAGAAGGCACCTCCGCCATGGGCTCCATGCCCTCCATAGGTATCAACAATGATCTTTCTGCCCGTAAGTCCTGTATCACCGTGTGGCCCCCCGATAACAAATTTCCCCGTTGGATTCACAAACAATTTGTAATCATCTCCAAACAATTTCTTGACCCGTGCAGGCAACGTCTTCCTGACCCTGGGGATCAACACCTTCTCAATATCGACACGGATTTTATCCTGCATCTCTTTTTCCGCAGCTTTTAACGCTTTGAAAGAGGTATTCTTTGGTAGGATGAACTCGTCATGTTGGGTGCTTACCACGATAGTATCTACCCGAAGAGGTTGCCCATTCTCGCCATATTCAACGGTAACCTGTGATTTGGAATCGGGCCTTAGATACTTCATATGCTTCCCTTCCCTGCGGATTTCTGCCAGTTCCTGCAGAAGGATGTGGGCCAGTTCGCTCGACAGAGGCATGAAGTTATCCATCTCCCGGCATGCATATCCAAACATCATTCCCTGGTCGCCAGCTCCCTGTTCCTCTTTCTTTGCACGGACAACACCCTGATTAATGTCTGATGATTGCTCATGAATCGTTGATATGACTCCACATGATTCGCTGTCGAAACGATATTCGGCTTTGGTGTACCCTATATCGCGTATCACTTTCCTGGCTGTCTCCTGAACGTCAACCCAGCCCTCTGTTCGTACTTCTCCGCCACATACAACAAGACCGGTAGTAACAAAAGTCTCACAAGCAACTTTGGATTCAGGGTCCCAGCGTAAAAATTCATCCAGCAGCGCGTCCGATATCTGATCGGCTACTTTATCCGGATGCCCCTCTGAAACAGACTCCGATGTAAACAAATATCCCATGATCTAACTATTTTTAGTTTGCGTTAATTTTCTTACAGAAATGGGATTTGAAAGTTGGAAAGGCTGTTGGTTTAGCATTTTTTCCAGTGGTTGCAATCAATCAAATCTTTCCACCCTGCAGGCGCAAAAGTACAATTTTTCTATTTACTAATAATTCGATTTTCGATAAAAATTTTAATTACAGAATTCCGCGATACTCTCATACTCTCATACCCTCATACCCTCATACTCTCATACTCTCTTACGTTCTCGTCAGTTCCTGAAAAACCTCTTCAAGCCGATGCTCGTCACGCTGCAGTGAAAGGACAGTCAGATTATTGTCAACGGCAAACTTGAATACTGCCGGACGGATGTCAATTGATGCTTCTGATTCAAGATGCCAAATGCCGGATGCCGGATTCTGGATCCTGGATCCTTGATGCTGGATCCTGGATCCTTGATGCTGGAGTTGTGCCTTCGGGTCGAAAGCGTCTTTTACACCCACAATCTTCATCAGTTTATTGGGTGGAACTGGTTTATCGAACTCCACCTTGATAATGATCTTCGATGGCTGCATCTTCTGGAGGTTTTTTGTTTTATCATCTGCAACAATTTTTCCTTTGTGGATTATGATAGTACGGTCGCAGATCGCCTCCACCTCTTGCATGATGTGGGTCGACATCATGATTGTTTTCTCTTTCCCTATTGATTGGATCAGATTCCGGATCTCAACCAGCTGGTTAGGGTCCAGGCCGGAAGTTGGCTCATCAAGGATCAATACTTCGGGGTCATGAAGCAACGCCTGTGCCAGTCCCACCCGCTGCCGGTAACCCCTTGAAAGCGCTCCGATTTTCTTATGCTGTTCCGCTTCTAACCCCGTGAGGTCAATTATCTCTTTGATTCGCTCCGCGGAAATAACACTTCTAACTTCTTCCTTCGTAGTTGATTTCGTACTTCTGACTTCTGACTTCCGACTTTTATCACCATGATTAATCTTCGCAATAAACTGCAAAAATTCCTTCACATAGAGGTCCGTGTAAAGCGGATTATTCTCAGGAAGATATCCTACCCGTTTCCGAACCTCCATAGATTGTTCCATTACATCAAATCCACTCACTGATGCTTCCCCTGAAGTAGGCGGGATATAGGAGGTAAGGATTTTCATCAAAGTGCTTTTCCCTGCACCGTTAGGTCCCAACAAGCCAACAACTTCTCCTGGTTTGATTTCAAGGGTTACATCGTTAAGTGCTTTCTGGGTTCCGTAAAGTTTGGTGATATGATCAACCTTGATCGACATGATTTTGAATTTGAAACAACATGCAAAAGTACTAATTTGTATGCCAACTTCACCACATTAGGCACATTAGGTCACAATAGAATCTAATGTGCCCTATGTGACTATTGTGGTAGATTTTTTCTTGATGCTATAAATAATCTTCTGAGGAACAACCCGATCACAATAAAAAATAGTGTAGTTCCTGCCGAAAACAGAATCCAGTTAAATGAGACGGGGATGTATGTTGTGGCATAGGACATTACTTCAGCCTGATGATCTCCACCCAACCATTCAGTTAATGTGAGCCGGTCAAGCATATACACGCTGTAATCCTCAATATACGCGGTAATGGTGATCAGCGATCCGATTATCAACAATCCCCACTCCAGTCCCGATAGCCGCACCAGTCCTGCTGAGCCCTGAGCTCTGAGCCCTGAGCCCCAAACCTGCACGCTTTTATCCGCCGTAGCCTTGGCGGAGGTGGAAGTCCGCTGGTCCGCTCGTCCGCTTGTCCACCTGTCCGCCAGTAGAATCAAACTCGCCAGAAGTATCATTGTCAGAGAGTTGATCACAGGAGCAATGACAGGTCCGACCCAGGTAGTCGGAATCATAAACAGGATGTCCCAGGTGAGAAGAGACTCAGGCCACCCGATTAATAACCACAGGAAAATATAATAGAAAATATCCCATATGGCAAACATATAAATGAACCAGGCAAACCTGATGTTCCATTTCCGGGCAGCCAGCATGGAGACTGTTACAAGCATCACCATGGTGGCAATCTCACGGAAAAGTTCAGTAATGAGGATGTGATCGGCGAGGTTTGTCAGCGGAAAAGAGAATCCTTCCGGATAATAAAGTTCACGCAGGTAAACCACAACAGCACTCTCCAAAAACCCCATTGCAACAGCAAACAGAGTAATGATAATTATTCTTTCAAAAAAAGGTCCTTTCACGGTCCGGATCTATTTTATTTTCAAAATTAACAAACTTCAATGTAGATTCCTACATCCTACATCCTACATCCTAC
>ERZ889078.889-NODE-889-length-25384-cov-13.442418_pt1 | contig 25384 bp, 15 predicted proteins | sample MGYA00521266_ERZ889078 | MGnify/ENA primary metagenome ERZ889078 (study PRJEB32303, sample SAMEA104408618) | aquatic metagenome | biome: Brackish water; feature: Pelagic; material: water | place: Baltic Sea | collected 2014-06-16T06:34:00 | depth 76,534 m ...
CTTCTCAGGAGCTTTGGTGGAAAAAAATGGATCAAATATGCGGTCGGCATCTTGATCTGTCCTTACTAATCTCAGAGACCTTGGCTTTACTCGCAATCTCAACCAGTTGTTTCCTCGAGTGTAGAATATTTCGGATGCGAATTTTCAGCTCATCCATACTAAATGGTTTTGATATATAATCGTTGGCAGTGGCTTCATAGCCCTTGATACGATCTTCTTTAGATACAAGTGCAGTAAGCAGGACTACGGGAGTGTTGGTCAGGACAGGATCTTGCCGAATATCTTTTAGCAAGTCCAATCCACTCCTACGGGGCATGGCTATATCAGAGATTATCAAATCAGGCTGATTTTTCTGTGCTGCAGCATAACCCTCTTCCCCATCTTGCGCCAAAATGATTGTATAATCGTCTAGAAGTACATCATGGATAAAGCTGCTAAGCTCGAGATCATCCTCTACGACAAGTATTTTTTGTTTTGTTGGGTCGGGGATGGAAGACGACTGGGCCTTCACATCACCTCTAGAACCTACCTCATCTACCACAATTTCAGTCGGTGCCAAGTGGAAACGACCGATGGGGATAGAGAGCAGGAAGACTACTTCATCTTCAGATACTTGCTCTCTTAAAATGGCGCCTCCATGCAATTCAACCAATTCTCTCGCCAGAGCTATATCAATTTCTTGGTCGCTGTGTGATTTGCCAGCCCCCTCGTCGACTCGGGTAATCCTATCCATCATTTCAGTTTGTTTTTGATCTGGAACTTTTTCTGCGCAATTGTCTATTTGAACAAAAGTAAACATACCAATACCGCGATCATTGAAGCGGCTAGCATCAATCACTTCCAGGCAAATAACACTTCCCTCAGGACTAATCTTTAATGTGTTTTTCAATACCGTATAGATGATCTGCAGGAATTTTTGTTTGTCCAGGTAAAGCGAGACTGGTTCTTCACTTGCCTTTAGGGTAAAAGAGATACCTTTCTCTTCACCTAAATCACGAATTCCCCTCAATGATTCGGAGAGAACCTCACTGAGATCTTCCTCTCGTGCTGTTAGTTTGATTGTGCCAGATGCAAATCGTGAGAGTTCGTCAAGTTGATTACTAAGTGTAGTGATTTTTGACAAATCCTTTTGAGCTTTTTTTAACCTGGTTTTTGTATGGACTGATCCTGAGCTACTGGTTACAGAATAAAGATTCTCAATATGGTTTTCCAACAGTGTTAGAGGAGTTCTTAATTCCTGTGATACATTGGAAATGATGCGCGATTTCAATTCATCGAGCTCTGAAATTTTTTGGGCTTCCTGCTTTTTAGAGTCCAGTTCCCTTCTCAAAGCCATCTTTTTTAATTCATTCCGTCTAATCGCCCAAAGCAATATCAATAGACTAATCATGTAAATCAATTTTGCCCACCAGGCCTGCCAGGGAGCAGGTATTACTATTATGTCAATTTCTCGCGATTCTCCATAGGGGGTCGTAGGTGTAGATGCGGCCTGAATGGACAAAACATGCTTACCCGCTGGGAGGTGAGTAAAAGTAGCTCCTCTGTCCCCAGGGCTGGCATATATCCAGTTATCATCAATTTCCTTTATCATATATCGATATCTGGTCTGTTTGGGGGATAAAAAATTCATTCCAGAAAAGTCCAGTGAGACTAACCTGTCTTTGTGGCTAAGGGTCAAGCTGTTCAGACTGTTTATTTCGATGGGGAGTAATTGTGTTCCGACCTGAACGGAGCGATTGGAGATTTTTAGATCAGTTATTATAAGCTCTAGCGGAATTTCTTGAGAGAGTACCTCGTCTGGAGAGAAAGCGTTTAGTCCGTTAATACCACCAAAAAACAACTCACCCCCTTTGCTTTTATAAAACGCCCCAGTATTGTATTCCAAACTCTGCAATCCAGATTCAATACCAAAGTTTCTTACCACACGCTCTTGTTTATCAAAAACCGAGATACCTTTATTAGTACTTACCCAGAGTGACCCGAAATCATCTTCAAGGATACCATAGACGGTGTTATCAGAAAGACCATCATTTTCATCGAAGTGTTTAAAGGATGCTGTCTCTGGGACCCAATTTTCCAATCCCCCACCACCGGTTCCAATCCAGAGTGATTTATCCCTATCAAAATGGATTACTTTAATTCGATTGCTGGATATTGATGCCCGATTGTTTCGATCATGTACATAGTGGGCTATGGGATCGTGAAATTTATTTATAACAAATAAACCTGATGACTCAGTCCCTATATATAAATTTTTATCTTTGTCCTGATTTATGGCAATAATTTTTTCTGCAACAAGGGCTTTAAGACGATCTGTTCTCAGTGTGATTTTTGTAGGCGCATTTGAGTAGTCATCCTCTGGATCAATAGCATAAAGACCTGCTCCAGTTCCCAAATACAGCAATGAATCTTGTGAAAGGAATATTTCAAAGATAAAATTTGACGCTGAGTGAAGTGCCATGTCTGCTCGAATTATGTCTATGACTCCCGTGTTTTTGTCCAGCCTGAATAAACCTCCCCCCTCAGTCCCTATCCATAATTTATTGCTTCCATTCTTATGGAGGGCATACACATTATTATTGCTCAAACCTTGAGGATTGGCCCCATAATGAATATGGGATTTGTTGTCTTTTGAAAAGAAATCAAGTCCTTCATAGCCCCCTATCCAAAGACCGTCATCATCTGTGAGTATTGCTCTGATACTGGGGTGGCTTATTCCATTCGCTCTTCTTGCATCATGTCCATAATAACGAAAAGGGGTTTGTGGATCAAAAAATTGTATGCCTTCTCCACGAGTTGAGATCCATAGCAAATCGTTTTTGTCAAAGAATATTTTTTTTATTCCGGCTTCCCTTAGGCTATTGGGATCTTCCGGTATATGGGTGAATACTGACGCCTCTTCTGTTTTTGTATCCAGGGAAATAAGACCATGAGCAGAGGTGCCTATCCAGAGTTTTTTCTGGGGACCCATAGCCAGCGAAGTTATTTCCTCAACATCTCCAGTTAATGGAAGTTTTATCGGTCTGATATCACCTGCAGCGATATCATATTTCAATAGACCTGCGCTGGTCCCGATCCAGAGTGTTTCTTTTCCCTCTTGAATTAGGTCAAAAATGGTAGATTCTTGAAATTCCCTGATCTTGAAGTCTTTTGATTGTTCTTTATTGGTGAAACTATAGAGCCCTTCAGTTTCAGCGCCATACCAACCTGATCCATCGTCAGAAGAAACGATACACCGCACCATATTCCTAGCCTCTGAGAATCTTTTGGCAATAATATCTTTGGCATCAAGAGCAATCGTATATATGCCTACACTTGACGCGATCCATAAGGTATTGCTTGCATCAATATCTAAATCCCAGATTTGCTCATTTTGAGAAGGATAATTATTCGTCTGTTCCAATGAAATTTGTGTAAATCGATCCTGATTTATGTCGTAGAGGTTTAAACCACCTGCATCAGTACCAATCCATAAACGCTGCTTATGATCTTCAATGATGCATCGAACAAAATTATCTGAAATAGAATTACGGTCATCGGGATCAAATTTATAGACTTCTATATGATAACCGTCGTATCTGTTTAAACCGTCTGTGGTACCGAACCACATATACCCACGGTTATCCTGGTAGATCGTATTAACAAATGATTGAGATAGACCATCATTCACTGTGATGCTTTGTAATCTGATGCTTTGAGATTGTGAAAATAGCAGATTTGTACTCATTGTCACGAGCAATAGAATCAGAAGTATTTTAATTTTACTATTCATTTCCCCGCTTTATTGATTAATACTTCTTATCGACTGCCAGTATTTTTACCCTGCTACCTTGATTAATTACCCTGCCTTGATGGTATAATGTACTACGGATTGAGTGTCATCAAATTTATAATATTATTGAGAATAGACCACTTCTCGTAATTTTTATTGTGCCTTTATGTGGATTCGTGAACTGTTGCTGGTTTACCCCAGCCAAGAATGAATCATAATCTTGTCGAGACTTAATGTGGTGAACAAACGAAAACAATATCTCAAATAATTTTTAACATCATCCGTGCGCAGTATGGTTTTGCATGAGTAATGCGAGGTATAAATTCCTCTTGTTTTATACTTCGAGAATTCCCATTTAATGGGTTCATACTGTTGAAATAGCTCTACTTGCCAATTTCGGAATTGGTCTACTTACAGCTATTATTGCCTTGGGTTGATGTGACGCGAAACCGCCCACACCAGTGCTTCACGGTTGATTGGTTTTTGCACAAAATCAGTGGCTTCCACCAGAGTCGCCTTGTTTTCAAAAGCAACAATACTGACGATAATCACTGGAATATTTTTGGTATCAGGATTGGCTTTCAAGCGTGCCAGAACTTCCTGGCCTGGGGTTTCTTTCATTTTCAGGTCTAATATGATTAAATCAGGTTGTTCTTGTAGCGCTAAATCAAATCCTTTGAAACCTTGTTCAGCCTGAATGACGTGACAACCCTCTTCCTTCAAGGTCGTTTCAATCAGTATGCGCGAATCTCGATTATCATCAATAACCAGTACGCGTTTCTCATTTAAGGTTCCAGGGGTGGGACCGGATTTTCGGGATCTGCTTGACTTCCGTTTTTCTTTCCAGGCCCGAGTTGGACCAGGTCCTAACTCTGGCTCATTCAACATGATAGTAAATTCACTACCTACCCCAACCTGGCTTTCAACTTTTAGCTCATAGCTCATGAGCTCACACAATGATTTGCTGATGGCCAACCCCAGACCAGTTCCCCCATATTTACGCGCCGTGCTGGAATCTACCTGCTGGAATTCTTCAAAGACGGATTCCAAACGATCCTCTGGAATACCAATACCCGTATCGAGAACACTGATCCGCGTGGGACGGTTGGTACCCTCATCCGTTTGAACGCTAATGGTGACTGACCCTTCACTGGTAAATTTAATGGCATTGCTAAGCAGATTTAATATGACTTGCTTAAGCTTCCCCGGATCTGCCTGAATGATGGCGATATCCTTGGGGAGGTTGGATATCAATTTGAATTCCTTATCCTGCACCTGGCCCTCAAGCTGGGTGATGATATCTGTGATCAAATTATTGAGGGAGATGTCAACAACTTCCAGTTCAATTCGCCCTGCTTCAATTTTCGAAAGATCCAGGACGCTGTTGATGAGCTCTAATAAGTGTTTCCCATTGGCCAGAATACGATGTAGATAGTTTTTATCCTTCTCATCAAGAATCTTTTCATTCTTTTTCAAGAGAACATTGGAAAATCCAATAACAGAATTTAATGGGGTTCGCAATTCATGGCTCATATTCGCCAGAAATTCACTTTTCAGCTGGCTGGCTTCTTCGGCCAGCTGTTTGGCCATAAATAATTCCTTCTCAACTTTTTTTCTTTCTGATACATCATACACGATACTTTGAAATCCAATGGCTCTTTTTTCATCATCTATCAACAGAGAAGCCAGTTGTTCCACCCATTTCTCTTCCCCTGATTTGGTGATGATGGGGAATTCCAAAGCGGTTTCAAGTTTGCGCTCTTTGAACTGTTGATAATAAAATTGTTGAACCTTAGCCTGCCAATCTTCCCGAATAAGTTCTGTAAATGTTTTGTCAAACAATTCTTCGGCTGAGAATCCCGTGAGACCCTTGGCCGAGGGATTGACATAGGTTAGCTGACCCACAGCATTGGTGGTGAAGATGGTACTGATGGATTCATCAATAATTTTGCGATAATTATTCTCACTGGCCACCAGTGCATCCTGAGACATTTTACGAGTAGTCAAAACATAAGCCAGCGTCCAGGATCCTGTGACGAGGAACAAGAAAATCAAGACATAGAATAGCTGCAATTGTTGAAACGCATTTCGTGATAATCCTTGAAGAATTTCCGGGCTGATGTGGGAGACAATTTTCCAGGAAAGATCATCAGAATTGATATGCGTGAGAAAACTCAAGGACCAATCTGTTGAGCCCTTATCGGTCAAATCAAGAAGTTCATTGGGATGGAATGTTTCATAGGTATACATACCCCCATCATTGAGAAAGTGACCTGATTTTGATCGGCTTATTTTTTCCCAGGCTTGGGGGTGCAAGTTTTTAAAACTATGATTCATCTTATGATCATACATGAAGGTCCACTCATCTTCTGGATTGGGTCCGATTAACCAATATCCCTCTGAATTGAGTAGCATAAATTCACTTTTCCTTTTTGAGGAAGACGCCGTCAATTTATTAATCAATGTATTTCCCAGATAGCTGAGTATTAAAACCCCGCGATTCTGGCCTGATGCATTCACTACAGGGGTTCCAAAGCGAATGACTGGCTTGCGCGGGATTTCGATTTCACCATATTCAACATTTAAATCTAGATGTGATATGAACACTTCATCTTTTTGCCACCCCTCAATTTCCCTGAAATAGTATCTGTGCTTTTTTGACTGCAGTTGGTCGCTGGGTACAACATAGGGCGCACCTCTGTTAAAGTTGGCTCGTACCATTTCCCTTCCCTGGGGATTGATATAGCGGATTTGATCATAAACAAGTTTGCTTTCCAAAAATACTTTAAAGTCTATGCCCAGAAAGCGACGCCCCGTCATGCTTATGGAATCCTGAATCCTGGTTAAATCCTGCTGATTAGCCAGAAAGATCAGATCGGAAAATATGTCGGTAAGGTTGTTTACAATGATGTCTTTTTGCTTGGTAATATTTAGTCTCTCAGCATCTATTACATTCTCAATCTTCGCATTCATGGTCAAGCGTTGCGTGGCGATAACTGCAATGACAAAAATCAGGAATGAGGGTAAAAAGAGGAGAATAAACCGTTTCACTATTTGTTGGAGTTTAGATTTGGTATTGTACTCCAGAAACTCCTCGGAGTGGGAATAAAGTGGTTTGATTACCCATATGTAAATTAAAGGAGTGGATATCATGCTCACAGTGAGGGCGTCAATAATACTTCCATATCTTGATGAATAATCAACCATAGCAATCAGGAGTAGCATGATAACCACTTCAACGAGAAAGATGATCAGTCCAATTTTCAGTACAACAATGGAGAGTTGAACTAACGTAGTTTTCTGAGACTTTCTTGATTCATCTAACGTTGCTACCAGGCGTTTCATGGTTGGTTTGATAAGCCAGAAATAAAGAGCTGTAGTTGAAATCATAGTCAGCATACTGGCATCCAGGACGACACTCGTCCAGATGTATTCCCATTGTCGCATGTTGGATAGTAGCAGCATGATGGAATATTCTACGCCAGTCAGGACGAGAATAATTTTTAGCAGGTCAGAGCTTACATTTTTGTTTTTCATGTTGGCGATATTCGCTTCCTACAACAGATGTGACTGACAGGGTATCAATAATATCCAGAAGGGCAGTCAGATACTCTCAATAAAATAGTCTGGATGAATCGTTAGGAAAGCAATGAGATGTGATTTGATGTAGCTAATGGAGCTTTCTTTAGTTGCTTGATAACACGCAGAATAAGCCATTTATATCCCCTTGCTGTGGATAGACTAAATAAATAACACCACCAGCACTGGTCATCAGACAGGGGCTTGAACTTCCCTCGTATCGATGAGCACACCTAACACCGGAGCAGTTCCCTATCTTGAGATATAAAATAAATTGAACCTGGCATTCAAGGAATTGATGCAGGTATATCCACAATAAAAACTGAGAATCAAGAATATGTACTTCCTTGCCTCAATTATTATTTCATATTAGCAATAACTTGTTTTTGTATATACCATTTCGGTAGATTACTTTAATATTGAATAACCTGACCACCCATATCTCATGATGCTCCTGGAGGCGATGTAATAGTTTTAACAAACAATAATGAATATAAACGTCTTGGACTGGTTGCAATTTTTGGTGCGGGAATAGGCTATGCTACCTATGAAGTGATTTATTATTTCCTCCCTTTTGAACCACGGGCAACGATTTCATGGGCTTTGGCTTTTTTGATAGGTGTGATTCGACAGCACTACCTGCATAAACGTTTTACATTCAAACTGAAAGTGACCCCATCCGGGAGCCTGAGAAGAGCTTACATGATGTATTCAGGTAGTGCAATACTTGGATCGTTTACAAATTATTTTCTCACTGAAATTATTGAATTAAACCATAGGGTTGCTTGGCTAATATGCCTGACAATAACGGCTTCGATTAGCCTGTTTTTTTTAAAGCGATGGGTGTTTAGAAGTTCATGAACTCTGAGGACTGAATTATACAAAGGAAAAAATAGATGATCAAATTCATACCTAATGCTCTGTCTATCTATCGTATTGCAGCTGCTCCACTTCTGCTCTTTCTAACCATTTTTGATGAGGTGAATCTTTTCAGCTGGTTTCTCTTGGCCAGCCTGGTCAGCGATATTCTCGATGGCCTCATTGCCCGGACTTTTCACCTCCAATCCGAGTTGGGAGCTCGCCTGGATTCCATAGGTGATATGAGTACATATCTGGTTGCACTGTTTGGTATATTCGTTTTCCAGAAACCATTTATCAATGAACACCTCATTGGAATCTGTTTTATTCTAGGCTTTTATATCCTGCAGGTAATTATTGCCCTTATCAAATTTCAAAAGATTACCAGCTTTCACACGACCTTAGCTCGCATTACTGCTTATATGCAGGGTATTTTTATTTTGGTGCTTTTCTTTTTCGATTTTCAATATTGGATGTTTTACCCAACAGTTTTGGTTAGTGTTCTCTCCTATTCCGAAGAAATTCTTTTAACCATCATTCTTCCCGAGCAGCAAAGTAATGTGGGTGGATTATTGCGCGTTATGAAAACCAGGTCGAACTGATGCACTGGATAGCCATTGTAAACCCTGCGAGTGGCGGTGGCTTGTCAACACGAGTCCAAAACCAGATCAACAAGCACTTGTCAAAACTTACTTCGGAGATTTATGTAACTAAATATCCAGGACATGCGACTGAATTGGTTCAAGCTCATTCAACAGCTGAAGCCATTGCTATAGTTGGAGGGGATGGAACCCTTTTCGAATGTTTGGGTGGAATCAATGGGGATACACCGAGGTTATCTATTATTCCATCGGGTACAGGCAATTCTCTGGCCCAGGATATGGGTATTCTGACCTGGCGCCAAGGAATAAGCAATTGTCTTGATGGCGTTGAACGAACTGTTGATACTATAGGTATCACTTACCTGCTTGAAGATGGTAGGAGTGCTCGCTGTCATTGTGCCTCAACAACGGGACTTGGATATCCATCTAACGCGGTTGTTTTGGGCAATCGAAGGCTGAAAAAACTTGGAAGATATTGCTATCCCGTATCTGGCGTAATTCAATCATTTCTGGGCAATAGGATTAGTGGTAATATTTTAATAGATGACATAAAAATAGATGCTTCAGATTTGAAAGGGATATTTATCAATAACACTCAATTTGCTGGTAATTTTAGAGCGTTTCCAGAAGCAGAATATGATGATGGTTTATTCGATGTTTTATGCATGCATGTTGGCCCCCTCCGGCAAAATTTACAAAATATCCTCGTGTTAAACGAGAATTACTCCTATATGCCCAGTCATAACTACAGGGCAAAAAAACTCCATATTGAATTAGATACCCCACTACCCCTCATGCTTGATGGTGAGATTATAGAGGGAGTAGTTGATGTCAAATTTGTCATCGAATCCAAGGCAATCACCTGTATCATCCCTAATTCAACGGTCTTCAATGCTTAAAATCGGAGTCATCCTAGTTCTGGTACTTTTTACCATCGGAGGTATTGGCATGTGGTTCTCCAACAAAGGGGTTGATACCCATGTGGCGAGCAAGAGGTGGCTTAAATACGGGGTATATGTTGCCATCGTCACGCTTATGTTGACCATTGGATTTATGGGTCAACCCGCAATATTTATCCTTCTGAGCGTTTTACTTTTGATCGGATTATTCGAAATTGTCCAAAATATGATCTCTAGTGGTCAGCATAAATCTTGGTTCATCCGGATTGGTATCCTGCTCTTTTACCTATTCATGGCGGTGATGATTCTGAAAACATGCTCTGTGATCACCGCACATAGCTTTATAGCTTTGTACCTGCTTGTGGCTGGTTTTGATGGCTTTAGTCAGGTCATCGGTCAGCTGTTCGGCCGTAGACAACTTTCTCAAAAGATAAGTCCCAACAAGACCGTGGAGGGATTTATTGGAGGATTATTCATCAGCATTCTACTGGCTGGTTTACTACGGGATAGCTGGAATCTAGATCTGGGCACAGCCTTGATTCTAGGCACATTGGTTGGATTATTCAGCGTAATGGGTGATCTTTCTGCATCCTGGCTTAAACGCTGGTTGGGCATCAAGGACTTCAGCGCATTTCTTCCGGGACACGGGGGTATTTTAGATCGTTTTGATGGATTTTTTGCAGTGTTGGCAGCTTACTATTTATGGTTAATGATTTAATTTAGATAACGCTCCGCAATTATGGTAGGATTTCTGATAAAAATGAGAATCATTTTATCATCAGCATCTTGATCACCTCACGGCTATTACCTGCGACAATTTATGCAAAGTAGATACCTGTTCTACTGGGTATACCCCCTTCGGTTTCGCCATTCCACACAACATGGTACTATCCAGTGAGGGGTGATTTATTGAATTAATTACCCGACTGCGCTTGATACGACATTCCAGAGAGTATTCAATGAATATTCAGCTTTCGGTATAGAATTTCCAATTAAGTTGCCTCGACTAAATCCCTCTGAATTTTCAATGCTGGAGATATGTATAGTCTGTTTCTGAAAAAGAAACTGGATCGGGACCTGGAAATTATGGATCAGAAAAAGAATCGTTCGATTATCACTCTGCTTTTTATCGGTGTGCTCATGGGGGCCCTGGATATCTCAATTGTTGGTCCTGCCCTGCCTTCCATCGAATCATCTCTTGGTGTTCATGGCCAATATCTCGGGTGGATCTTCTCCATTTATGTGTTGATGAATCTCATCGGGATTTCGTTGTTTGCCCGCCTGTCTGATATTCATGGCCGCAGAAATATTTATATGCTAGCTCTGGCCATCTTTGGTCTTGGCTCACTCTGGGTAGCCATGTCTCATGAGTTTCAAAGCCTGCTTATTGGTCGGGCCATTCAGGGCTTTGGTGCCAGTGGAATTTTCCCAGTTGCTTCAGCACTGGTGGGTGATCTCTATCCCCCGGAAAAACGAGGACAAATCCTGGGCATCATCGGTGCTGTCTTTGGTCTGGCCTTCATGATCGGACCATTTATCGCCGGTGTATTACTGAAATTTTACCCCTGGAATGCACTCTTCCTGATCAATATTCCAGTTGTGCTTGTACTCATTTATTTCAGCCGGAAGCTCATCCCCTCCGTTCCTTCTGGTAGAATTGGAGTTATTGATTGGGCCGGAATCATTTCACTGGGGATATTTCTCAGTTCCCTCACCTATGGATTGAACACCTTATCTGGTCTGGAGTCCGGAGATCCCTATACCATATCCGCATTCCTTGTGGCTTTTCTGGCTTTTGCCTTCTTGATGAGAACTGAGATCAAGGCCCCCTTCCCAATCATTGAATTAAACTTTTTCAAAAACCGTCAGATCCTCATTGCCGGCATTCTGGCTATTGGTACCGGTGCCATGCAGGCCTGCTTTGTATTCATCCCTAAATTCGTGGTGGAAAATTTCCATGTCGCCGTCTCGACTGCCAGTTTTATGCTGGTTCCCTTTGTCCTGGCGACAGCTGTCGGGTCACCCATTTTTGGCAAAATGATCGATAAATTTGGAGTAAAACGGATTGTCATCATTGGCTTGATGTTCTCCACGGCAGGTTTTCTGCTGCTCTCTGCTTCTGGCTCAAACAGGTTATTCTATTATTCAAGTGGGGTATTAGTGGGTTTGGGAATGTCTGTCCTGTCGGGAAGTTCACTACGCTATATCATCTTGAACAACACTTCTCAGGAAGCTCGGGCAACCTCTCAGGGGATGTTAACCATTCTCATTAGTCTGGGACAGCTTATTGCAACCGCGCTTATCGGTCTAATCAGCGGCCACCTTGCCCAGAGCGAGGTATATGTCCCTATCTTTGCAACCACCGGCACGCTCATGCTGCTCATGATGGTTCTGGCCTTTTGGCTCCAGAGCAATCTTCAGGAAGAGAATCAGAGCTAAAAAAACCCTGAGTTTTGAAGTTAGGAGCTTTGGTCCTGCGATAATCCAGTCGAGGATTACCCGCGAGGTACCCTCTCGACTTCCCAGGATAGAATCTTCGCCTGGCAACATATACACCGAGTTGACTTTAGATAGTGATCCTCATTTTACCATCAACATCTTGATTACCTCGCTATGTTCACCGGCAACAAGTCGCGCGAAGTAGATACCCGTACTGATTGTTTTACCATTTGCAGTCTCACCCTTCCAGACCACGTTGTACCAACCAGCTGATTGATGTGCTGATTCAAATGTCTGAACAACCTGACCTCGCACATCGTAGATCACAAGTGAGACATTTAAATTTTCTGGTAAACCATAGCTGATAGTTGTGCTGGGGTTGAAGGGGTTGGGATAATTTTGGGTCAATTTAAAACAATGGGGTTTGATAACTTTGCTATCACCCCCCTCTGCAATTTGATAGTGATAAACCCTGTAGCCCTGATAATTCACATCTGCAAGGCGGTACTCATAGGGCTTCCCATATTGTACTGTTTGATCCAAATAAGAATAGTCCGTTTGGGCGCTTGTACTCCCTTGACCCCGCAAGGAGCCGTCCTCCCTGAAATGCGCGATTTCTGTCCATATAGCGCTCTGAGATCTACGCTCAAGAATAAAACCAAGATTCTCCATTTCACTCTCAGTTGTCCATCGTATCTGGATTGAACTCCCATCGATCCAGCCACTAGTGAATGAGGACAAAGAAACTGGTAATGATCCTTCATCGTCAAAATATTCATATGAACCTATATCAAATGTTCCATTACGTACTGCACCGCGTTGATCGCTGTGGGGGATGCTTACCCCATTGAAAGCTAAGGTATCTCCGTTATTGATATTGATGCTTCCAGCGCTCGTTTTAAGAGTAGGTGTACCATACACGGAGTTATTTAACTCCAGAGTCGAGCTGACATAGATTGGGGTTGCCGTTTCAGCGTGTTTATCCCCTGTACCTGTAACCCACCCATTAGCACTTTCAATGACATTGTATTCTGTTGTTTCAGTCCCACCCCAGTTGTTATAATCATCTCCAATGGTTTGCTCTGAGCCATTCATACTGCCGGCCATGAGATTATTTTTCAAGTAAATAGTTCCGGCATTATCGTTAAATACTGCTCCGCCATAGTTCCAGCGAAAGTTTTTGTAAAAGGTAGAATTCACGATTGTTGCTGTTCCATGATTGCTAAGACCACTTCCTTCCAGGCTACCATTGTAGTAGAAGGTGGAATTAATTACGGTTGCTGTACCATCATTGAATATGCCACCTCCTTCACCACTAGGCCAATCCGTGTGGTTTCTATAAAAGGTGGATGATTCTACTGTAAGAGATCCACTATTATAAATACCAGCACCATAGTAACTCCCTTCTCCATTGATCCAGTTGTTCTTGATATAGCATTTTGAGAGCGTCAAGGTCCCAGCATTGGTGATACAACCGCCATTTCCTGCTGGCACATAGCCATTGGCCAATGTGAGTTCTTCAAATTTAGCAGTTACGCCGCTGTTTACGGTAAACAGGCGATTGCTGGCACTTTGTTCAGAGGCATGTGCCTGGATTGTATTGCTATTGGCACTGCTCCCCAGGAAGGTCAGATTCTTGGTTATGGTCATCCCGGCTTCTGTGTGTGTTGATGTGTTGATGAAAATCGTATCGCCTGCGGCGGCTGCGCTAATAGCTGCAACTATGCTGGTATAATCACAACCGCTGGAACAAACCGAATGAAATCCCGCAGGAAGGAAAGAACAAAGTAGAAGATTGCAGCCTGCAACGGTTACTATTCTTTTCAGTTTCATACATCCCCCTTAAATCTAGCTCAAGATTTTTTAACTCTCAGCGTTAAGCTGGTATCCTCCTTAAGTCAACCCCACGGAGCGTCAGGGTTTATATTATTTTGTCAGGGCGTCTGCCAACATCTGCGCCAGAGCACGACGTTTTACCATACTGCCCACCTGATCTCGGGCTTTTTCAGAAGCAGTATTTTTGTTCTTATGAACCATCTTTTTGCTGACCTCTATACTGCCCTTTTTCGAACCGGTTGACTTGTCTACAACTGCCAGACGCAAGCTGACTTCCGCCTGATAGGTGGGGACACCACCAAGCTCAATTTCCCTGATATCAGTTGGCAATATCTGGCCCTCAAGCACCAATTTTGAGGTCGGATCGATTCTGAAACCAGCAGCCAGAACTGTTTTCTCCAGATAGTCCTCCACGCGCGAGATTCGTTTACCATCAGCCGTTTTGACAATGACGGCAAAGGCAGCCACCTCACCAGCTATCCGGTAATTAACGACCAATTCAAGTTTCCTCAATTCGGGACCCATGATCTCAGGCATGCGACCGATATTTAGAGCAATCCTCAGCGACCCTGCATCTGGCCGTTCACCAGGGATGGCGCTGGTCTTAATTGTTGCCAACCCTCGTTCATCCGTACTGGTCTTGGCTGTTACCTCACCCGATTCATAGGCTGCCTTTATGGGCATGTTGGCAATGGGGACAGATCCGTTGGTCCTGGATATCATGCATTTGACGATGACAGGTTCAGGTAAACGCTGGCCCGGTTTGGCTGTCTGGTTCCCGCCACTGACCAGGGAAAGATTTACATCGCTGAGTACTGAGCGAATCTGAGAGATCAGAGCTGCTCCCTGGAGATGCTGGGGCAAATTGAAATTTACATCAGCCAGCGCGTTATAAAAATTCTGCCGGGGATAGACCTGGGGAGCGAGCTCCAGAGCATCAACCAGATTGCCAATGGCGGGGAAGATATCCCCTTTATCAAGCATCCCTTCTGCATCTGTGTACAGGGTAGATAGCTGATCTGAGTAATCCTGTAATTCGCGTTCAAGTCCTCCCAGATAGGTGAATTTACTGAGAACCGCAAAGGCATAGAAGTCATTACCGACCTGTTTGGATTCGATGATTTCAATTCCCTGGACCGAGGCATCAACCAGGGCCTGCACACTGGATTCGAAGGCAGACTGATAGAACTCGCGATCGCTCTCTAAAAGCTCTGATTCTGTGGAGGTTGTCACAGACTTGATCCGAACCTTGATCTGAGCTGCCACTTCGGCCCGTGCTTCATCAGCAGCTTCTGTGAGATCGGTGGCAGAACCGATACCGGTCCAGTACAGCGCCTTTGGATATTGAGGGTGTTCAGCGTTCCGTGCCCAGGCTGGTATTTTCTTGCTTTTGGATGATTGGGACGCACCACCTGCTCCAGCACAGCTCCAGAGGAGATTTGCCAGGAACATCAATAAAACAACCTGTGTGAATTTTCGAGACATGGCTTACTCCCTGGTAATTTTCAGAACAACCAGTTTACGGTTCATGGTGACACGTTGCAGCTTTCCATCGGGAAGGATGCGATCCATTGTCTTTTTAATATCTCTGTAGATATCGCTGGATTTTTGATAGATCGCCGGATCCACCCAGATCAGATAATCCAGGGTATAGTCAGTTAGCAGAACCTCTTTGGTGCTTTTTGACATTTTGGCCAGAGCATCAGTCAGACTGAACAGGGTGTTTTCAGCATCATCCAGATCATAATCTGTGGCGATAGAAATGATGACTTTGTACTGGACCCCCCGATTAAGATCTTCTTTCCAATAGGCATTGATACGTGCCAGGACTTTTTCGATGGCATCGTTGATGCCCTCTTCAATAACCACTGCATCCATGCTGGGACGTTCAACGGAGTAACCGGTCTCCGTTCCCAATAGTCGCGCTGTTGTGGTTTCGTAAGCGCGCACTCCCACGGCAGCTTTTTTGACCGTTGTAGAGCCAACTTTCCGTGATTCAGTTGTAATGTTGTAGGTGATATATACATCGGCTCCGACGCTGAGAGCCAGCATGTAGGAGGCATCCTCTGACACATCCTTAAGAGATTGTGAAGCAGAGACCAGATCGTTCACACCAGAGGCCTGATCAGGTGCCAACACATCATAACGACGGGCAGTCAAATAGCTTTCGATTACTTCTGCACCCTTTTTCAGGGTCGCATCATTCCGCATGAGATCAAGGGGGTTTTTCCCTTTGGGAGCGTCTGGAAGCACCATGATATTGGGTAATCCCAGTGATGTAGCCAGATCAGCTTTTGCCACCAGCACTCCCAGATCTACCAGGGATTCCCGAATCAACCGAGTGTTGAGGCGCATGACCCGTTTGATACGGAGGGAATTTCCTTCATTCAGCTTCACCCGCTCTTCGAAGCGATCGGATTCCCAGGCGATAAATTTCTGGATATTTTTTGCTGAAAAGAAGGATTCCTGAACCCCTTTGAACTTGGATATTTCTTCCGCGGTTGTAAGCATGGGATCGGATCCACCCAGTAAAATGAAGTGTACAGCCGACCTGCGGGCGTCCAATTTTGCACCTTCTGTGAGCTCATTTTGATCCGGTTTGTTCCAGAAGTGCTTGGGTGTGAAGGTCGCCAGACCGGTAGCCACAATGACTACTTCCGAGGGGCCGGAGCTTTCTACAAAGCGAGCTTCCTGTGCATTGGGCAGGTTGCTGTCCTGTGCCATGAGTAAGGAGCTCAGAAACAGCAAGCCCATCAATAAAAGGTTAAATGATTTTAACATTATATTTCTCCTCTAATCCTGTGTTGGAGTCAAATCTGTTAGATTTCCAAGTAAAGCCATGGGATTAAATCCCAGAGCTTTGGGTGTATAGATCACCTGTAGCATAATGGATCCCCCCGTATAGCTGGTATTCATTTGCCTATCATCGTAGCTGTTATCGTTGTCGTCAGTAACGGTCCACACATCAGAACCGCCCATGTAATAAGAGTAGCGGAATCCCAGGGCCAGGTCAATACTTAAGGTCATATTCAACCCGCCTCCCAGGACAGCTCCCAGTGCTTCATTGTCATAGATATATGTTAGATCATCACTCCATTCTTCATTGATAGTCGTAGCAAAATAGGCTACGCCAGCCTTTGCATACGCATCAAAACGTCTCATTTGAACTCGTCTCATAACAGCAAAATTGACGGAAGCAGTGCCCCCTAGATAGCTATCATAACTATCAGTAAGCTCAGCTGAGCCAAGTGTACCACCAGCGGTCAGATACCAATGAGATTTTTCGATGATTCTGCTCAAGTTATATGTGATTTCCCCCCCTATGGCAATGGCGGATTCCAATGTGTAATAGGTTTCATCCGTTGAAAGCGGGATCTGGCCAACCATGAAATATAGATCCAGACTCAAAGTTGGGTATTCAATCAGGGACATTCCAGGTGCCCACTCTCCAACCAGTACGCCGTAAGCGTAGCTCATGGCGCCAGGGTTTACAAGGTTATCACCAATTGAACTAACTCGCGCAAAGCCGTCCTTTTTGAAGGTGAGTTCACCATCGGCATTTTGGATGGTCTCGCCAAGGATAAAGCGGTCATCAATATGCAACCCCTCTTTACGACCCATATTGAACCCAATCTTCGCGCCGTTAACCTCCAACACCTGGGTTTTTAGCTTGAAATCCTCTATATCCTTGGTGGCAACTTCCAGATTGTTGGCATAATTGTCTGCTGCTGCTTTAAATGCAAGCCATTCCGCCTCTTTGGCATTGTGCCTATTTGAAAATCCAGTACTACTGGTTTCCTTTTGTAGCAGGGGTCGTACGTGGGCACGTCCATCAATGTAATCTATTTTGAACCACAGGATTCCGCCAGAAATGGTCACCGTGGAAGTATATTCTACAACCTTATCCTCTTTCTTGGCTTCCAGGTTTTCTGAGAAGCCATTTATGAATGGGAGATATATATATCCTGAATTGAAGACCTTTTCCAAATTTTCAGCGCTAATCCCCAGATCCTTGGCCTTGGTGGCGACGAAAGACATACGAGCGGCTTCATCTACAAGCTCGCTGGCCCGTTTTTCTGCATTCTCATCGATGATGGCGATGATCTCCGCCACAAACGTCATATTCAGGGTTTCAGCAATGGCATCCATGCTCATGGTAGATCGATTATTGACTTTTCTTGTGAATTTTGATAGGAGACCACTGCCTGCAGGTATGGGATTATAATCAAATCTAGCCAACTGAACGGCTTGCTTGGTGACTCCCCGGGTATAGTCGATCTGACGCAGGCTCATATCCCGAGCCTCAGGGTTGGCCAGGATGATGGCATCCAGAAACGTAATACTTTTACGTGTGTAGTCAGTCTGCTGGGCTGATATTATTCCCCATGTGAATAACAATAAGCATGCGATTTGAAAACCTTTTCTCATCAATGTTTTCCTCTCTTGTCCTATCAACTAGTGGTGGTAGCCAGATTACCCTGGTGCTGTGGTTGGCATTTTTTGGAAAAACCTGTTTCTGATTATTGAATGCCACCAAAATTGCACGCCACTTATTGACTTTTTATCAATTTAGCCAGTAGCTCAATGAATACAATTACTTCTCAGGGATCCTGTGTCTGAAAAATATCATTCGGACACCCCGCAGCAGGGGGATAAAGGGTATTTCGCGGCAGCGGATGAAGCGAGGGTGGTCGCCCATTTTCATTGTACAGAAATAACCGTGAACCAGAAGGGTTTGAATCCTTCTGGTTCACAAGCAGAACATCTTATTTGGTAAGCTGGCGACCGATGACGATTTCCACACGCCGATTGAGCATGCGGTTCTCTTCTGTGTCATTATCAGCAACTGGACGAAACTCACCGTATCCAACAGCCCCCAAACGAGCCGGATTGGCTCCTTTGTGTTGGCTTACGTAATGAATAATCGCCAGCGATCTTACGGCTGACAGCTCCCAGTTTGTCTTGTAAGTACCAATATCTTTTTTACTGATGGGGACATTGTCGGTATGACCTTCAATCAAAATCTCCCTGTTGGGTACGGTAACAAGAATATTCCAGATATCATCCAGAATCTTGCGTCCGGATTCAGAAATTTTGGCACTTCCAGATGAAAAAAGAATTGAGTTGGTTAACACAACTCTGTTGTTTTTGATCTGAACATTCTGAATATCGTCAAGCTTGGACATAAGCTGGTCTAACTCAACATCCTTTTTACTGCTGGCAGCTTTCAGTTGTTTAACCTCATCCTGCAGCTTGGTAATCTGGGCTTTTTGAGCTTCATTTTTGGCACTCATTTCCTTATTGGCTGAGCACGATAGCAAAACGCTCACCACAATCAATACCAACAGGATATGTTTAATTTTCATGGGATTTAACCCTCCTTCTAAATATTAATGTACAACATATTTTAGGAATAAAATACACTATTCAATGAGCCAGATTGAAAATCCAAAAATACTTTTCTGACCCAAAATTTATTATAAGAAATGGACAATTTTTTGAAAAAATCGACATTGCAAAATCAAACTATAGAATTTGCATAGTTTCCACCTGCCTTGATTTCAACCAATATTATTTAATTGAAACTTACATCACAGTTTAAGCTGGATATGATCCCCAATATGATCAGCGTTCATCAAACACGTTATTAAATCAGATACCCCTATTTTTAGCTCCTGATCTACTCCTCTGGGGCGTCTAAACTGACTGAGGCAAAGTCCCGTAAGGAGGATAAAAAATCTTGTGGATTTTTCAAGCTGATGAGCAAAGAATACCCCTTTGTGGTGGGGATGTATACGGCGTGGTCAGAGTTAACAACCGCTAACAATGCCTTTTCTCCTGAAAATAATTTATACCAACCCACCTTAAATCCAGGTAGACCTATTCCGGCGGTACGTCGCCTGGCTTTTAACTCCTTGTCAACAGATAAATCTGCTAAGCGTGCTTGCGAGACCATGAGATCTGAGATGGGGATGACCCGCCCGAAGATGGGGACTTTTAATGTTAGATCACTTTGGGATAGTGAAACTGATTGGTTGGCTGATTGAATATATACTTTTAGAAAAACAACCAAAAGCCCCAGGAAGAGGCACAGAACAAGTATTAACAAGCCGTGTGCCAAACCATCTGCTGATGTGATTTCAAAGGTATTAATCACGATGCGACCCTTTCAAATGAGTGAAATATCTGATTAAATGAAAACGTATGCTATTTTGTTTTCGAGAACATTCTATGATTTACCTCAACAAAGTCATCGATCCATAGCTGAATGGGATGTTGAGGTCAATCTATTATCAGCGACATTCTTTCCAAGGGGAGTATTCCAAAACCGCTTCTTTGCCAGTCAACAATTAAATATCAGAGTCATGAGATGTTCTCATTTTATCCGCAATTATATCATATTGCAGCTTCCGATGTAATGTCAAAATTGCATAATGCATTATATATATTGCATTATGATGAGTTTGTCTTACATTTGGCCTCAGATTAGAGGAGTGTCATTGTGGAAACAAAATCAGTAAATCTAAAAATCCGCTCTGCTCGAGCCGCACTGGGCTGGACGCAGCAGGATCTGGCAGATGCGGTACAGGCGACACGGCAGACCATTGGTCTCATCGAAAATGGATTTTATAACCCCAGTCTTAATTTGTGCGTCTCTATCGCAAAAGCATTGGGCAAAACCTTGGATGATCTTTTTTGGGAGGAGCCATATAATGAATCGTAACAAAAAGACGCAAAACATTGATGAAAGAGGAAGAAACGTCATTCAAGGCGTTGCCAGTAAAATGTATTTTATTACACTGCAAGTCCTGGTATTCGACATGCTCTACCGGCAAATTTTCTTAAACCAAAATTATCGGGATTTTGAAGATATTGCCATAATTGTCACTTTTAATGCCATTGTATTTCTGGTCATCCTATTTGTAAAAGGCGGAATAACCATTCCAAAATTCAAGCTGTCGCTGGTTGGTGGCGTTTATGGAGCCATATTGCTCCTGGGGTCACTATTGGGACTGGCAATGAGACGTTTTGATACGTGGAATGAGTACTGGCCCTATCTAGGGCGGGTCGGGGGTGTTTCTGCTATTCTTCTTGTGATTTATGGGCTAAGTGCCTGGGCTGGTAACCGGAGGTTGGATAAATTGGCCGACGATGCAACGGAGGAGTAAGATTTACGATTTAATATTTAATATTTCGGTGTTCTTAAATCAAAAAACCATACATCCTGCGAGAGCAGTGGGGATTACTTAACTGTAGCTGATAGGGCTTCGATGATCCTGGAACAGCCACCCTGCTGCAGATATTCACTGTGATCAGCGATGTTTTCGAATTTTCTGCCTACGATATCGGCGCACTCGAATTCATAATCTGAAGCAGCCAGGAAAGTCTCAACAGTGGCTTCAAACCAGGCTCCGAAGTTTTCGTCCTTCCACAGATCAAGCTCGGGATTGTCACGTTTCAACTGCATGGCCTTGATCCAGACTGTTGTACCCAGAGCCCCGCAGGCTTCTCCAGACAGTCCTATCCCCCCAGCCAGTCCAGCTGACATGGTTTGATGCTTCTCAGAGGCACCGGTCTGTTTTGCCAGAAGGGCTGTGCAAGACATTGGTGTCGAAGGGATATTTATAACTTCTGTCGCAAGGCTGTCCTCAATGGCATCATAGGCCAGGGGAGCGAAATGGCTGGCCATTCTAAAGCAGCCGATACTCCCACCCTTGAGCAGGAAATATTTCACCATATCCATACTGGTGGAGTCCTTGTCTATGCTGGTGATCTCGTGGCAATTGACCTCTCCGCTTTTGTCGCGAAAAACCTCTACCAGCTTCTCTGCCGCCATGAGGGTACGAGTTTGAGCCTCTTCTCCATCACCGATTTGTTGATGGACTCTGGCCCCAGCTGCCAGGGCAGCTCCCCAAACTTGACCACATTGATAGCCATATTGTTTGATGCCCCCTACAAAGGGCAGGGTTGCCTGTTCTTCCAGATCCATGGCATTGTTGAAGGCACGACCCAGCACGTGGATCAGGGCTTCCGCTCAGCCACCTTTGGAAAGAAAGGACCTTGTGGTCTTTAGTGCTTTTTGTAATTCTTTTGGTCTTGACATATTTTCCTATTACCTATTATCAGCAAGAATGGTTGGCAGGGAATATAGGACAATATTTATTTGTCATGTAACTATTAGAACCATCAGTACCTGAGTATTAGACGGGTCCATCATAAAGCTATGAAAAACCCCCGATCTAAGTCAGGGGCTTTGAGTTTTCCGTTGATTGATCGTTTTATTTCAGATAAATCATCTTGATCACCCTGGTGTATGGTCCTGAATGCAATCTTGTCAAATAGAGACCTGTAGAAACTGGTTGGCCCGAATCATCAAGTCCATTCCAGATTTGTTGGTACAATCCAGCTTCCTGGTGTTCATTTACCAGAGTGGCAATTAGCTGCCCCCTCATATTATATATCTCCATCGAAACCTCAGCCCTTTCCGGCAAACCATAGCTAATAGTCGTGATGGGATTAAAGGGATTGGGATAGTTTTGATTCAGGGTGTATTCCTCGGGTAGAGCAAGACCCTCAACGCCAACATAACGAAAAGCACCAATGAGAAAAATTGACTCGCCCCCTGTATGTTCAAAGAGATAATTGGCTTGATCATTCATATTGATGGTAACGCCATGAGCAATATCAATCAGGAAAAAATGGGTTTCATCGGGAATCTCCTCAGAGTCATAGGCCCAACTCAACTCAACTTCGCCTGGAGCCGCGTGGAGACTTAACTGCCAGCTTTCCTGACCATCCATGTAAACCGGACTTCGAATATCTCGATTGTAATGAGATCCCAAGACCTCATTCCAATTGGAGTGCACGAAATATGTTGAAACATATGATGGCGATGGTGACGGTGGAGGTTCAGGAAAATCGAATTGGGCATCAAATCCACCTGATGCTTCTGGATGTACTCCAAGCTGGCTGATCATATCAGCATTGCCATTTTGCTGGGCAAAAATGGAGAGATACCATTCTTCCTCACTACGTTCATCTACCAGAGTTTGCCGCAGGGCGGTGTCCTCAAAAAAATCTAAGTGAAATATCAAGCCTTCAACCAATGCGGATATCCAATACCCACCCCATGGCCTGAGACTATTTTCTGTAAAATATCCATTTCCATCATAACCATAGAGAGTATTGGAGATCCATCCATTTGCTGCTGCTGTATCAAAATCCAATATTTCACCGGCGTGTTCTATCCTGATGGTTGCCACGGGCTTGTCATAAGAAAACGGATTACCAATTAAATTCCAGCCCAGTTCAAGGGGACGTGAAAACGAGGTGGTGTCTGCCAGTCCACTTATGTGAACCCGCATGCTATCCATGGTCGCCAGCCAATACCCTTCACCCTGGAGAATTTCAGGTGCCGCGGCATACCCTACACCCGGCTCATATTCATACACATAATAGGGTTGATTTGCAAAGGGACCTAAAAGGCCGTCAGTTGATGTTTCTGCCGTCACAAGCGGTGTGCTGAAAAGATGCCAGCCTGGCTCAAATGGTCGATTGAGTTGATCTGCTAGAGATTCTCCAATACTCACCCTGAATTGATGAACCCCTCCAGATTCGGAGTTATATTCATAATACAGTGTCTCGGTCAGGTCGTGGATGATGCCATTGCTTATATCCTCAAGTACAAAGGTTAAAACCATTGGAACACCAAGAGAATTGGAAAAATCGAGCTCAATGCTGGTTTGCTGCAAGTCTGTTGTGACCTCAAAATCCCAGGAAATAATGTTATTCACCAATTCAACAGCGTCCCTGAAATCCGTTGTGAAGTTAGGACCAATAGGGACCCCCCATTCAGGGTGAGGGAAATAGAGTTGCAGGTAGTCAGCAGGCGGTGTAGGTGGTTCAGGAAGATCTACATCCACATCATATCCGACCGTGGCCTGGATCTGGGTTCCAAAAATGTTATTAAGGTCATTTAAACTACCACTCGATACATTTATATCGATTGACCAGGGGTCATCCTGTTGAAGATCCTGGATATCGTTAAACCATACTGTGGGGCGTATCATGCCAGTCCCATTATATACAAACATGCGAGCACCACGTGATTCCCATATTTGCTGATCCGGTTTTGTGATGACAAATTTATACTCATGAACGCTTTCTGCTTCAAAAGCTGAGAAATCGACAGTCGCAGTATAAATCCCACTGGTTCCAGTTTCATGCATTTGAATTGATGTATCTACGTCCCCGCCATTAAAGGTACTGCTAACACCAATTTGATCCAACGCTGGCTGAAAGCGACCCAGGGCTTCTTGAATAGACATATTTACACTGAATTTTACCGTGTTAGCTGAGCCATTGTGGTAAACATACATGGCGGCACTTTCCCAGCTATTGAAAAAAGTGATATAGGCTGTCTGACCATCAAAGCCAAAGTCAATTCCCCGAGGCTTGAGGCCAAGATCAACCAAAGAATCAGGCATAATAATGCTATCTACCACAGTGTCAGTCGATGGATCAATGGCGTAGAAAGCACAATTCATGTAACCAGGGCCAGCAGAATTTCCGACCCAGAGTCTACCGCTGGGATCCCAGCCTGCAGCTTCAACTTGCAGCCCGGGGAATAGGGTGTCAATGCTGGATGTAAAATCACCATATACACTTCCGTCACTGCTGTTATAGCGCATGATACCATCATCACTTACGAAATTATAAAAATATACTGCACCACCGTCGGGAGATGCGGAAATGGTTCTGCAATATCCTTGTAACATTTCTGCAGGTACAACCTCATCAATAAGTTCCCAGTCCTCATCGTATGCCTTAATCGCACCAATTGAGGCGATAACGGGAACCGTGAACATATTTCCATCTTGATCAAAATCAGGCGCCGTTAAACTTTGACCTGTCCAGGGATCCTCAGGATTTTCATTATCAGGGTAGGGCACCAGTTTGTCCATCCCCTCACCCGTCAAATGATTGATGCGGTAGTAGACGCTCCATGAGCCTGCCACAATATTGCCATTGGGGTCAGTTCTTAGCCCTCTATTGGATTGCCAAAGTGTATCAATGACACCATCGACGGTGATGGTTTTGATGGGGGAAAAGGGAGCCTGGCTGCCATCTGGATTAAAAACGTATATGGCACGACAAGGACGTATGCTATCAGGACCAAATTCTACAGCCATTGAATCAGAGTCGTAGTAACTGGTGTACCAAATTTTTCCTTCTCCATCAACGGCTATTCCGTGGCCATAGCTTTGAGGCCAGCCACTATCATCAGGAAAAGCACCTCCGAATTCCCATGTCTCACCTTGACCTGTGAGTGCAAAAATAAAAAGTACGATGATACTGCTGATTCGTTTTGTCATGTCATTATTCTCCCCACATTTATT